>Ga0308411_10000002_pt1 | contig 134311 bp, 119 predicted proteins | sample HotsprottomLayer_2_FD_203530 | JGI IMG/M metagenome (GOLD analysis project Ga0308411, IMG submission 203530) | Hot spring phototrophic mat microbial communities from Octopus Spring, Yellowstone National Park, Wyoming, United States -... | ecosystem: Environmental > Aquatic > Thermal springs >... | reverse complement strand
GTCAAGAGCGGCTCGTAGCCGCGCTCGTCCGGCACGCCGAGCGGGTTCTGGGCGAGACGGTTCCGAGCAAGGGGGTGCCGCTCTACACCGATGCTCGGCACTATGCCGAGGCGGGCGTGCCGATCGTCCTCTACGGCGCCGGGCCGCGCAGCCTCGAGGAGGCGAATGCGCACCGCGCCGACGAAAGGCTGGCGCTTGCCGATCTCGAAAAGGCGACCGAGATCGTGGCGGGCGCGCTGCTCGAGCTTTTGCGGACCGATCGCGCCTGAGTTCCGGACGAGAAGGGAAGGACCGGTGGGCTCAACCGCGCGCTTCGAGGGCCTCGAGCAGGCAGGCGCGCGCCGCCTCGTCGACTTCGGGTTCGCGGCCACCCCAATGGCGGAAACCCGGGACGGCCTGGTGGAGGAGCATCCCGAGGCCGTCGACCACCGGATTGCCGCGCGCCCGGGCGGCGGCGAGCAGCGGGGTTTCGAGTGGGACGTAGACGAGGTCGGTGACCAACGCCGTCCGCGGCAGGCGCGCGAGGTCGAGGGGCAGAGGCGGCTGGCCCTTCATGCCGAGGCTCGTGGCGTTCACGAGCAGCGCGAGGTCGGCCAGGGCCTCGCTCGGTACGGGCCAAGGGACCGTCGCGAGGCGCCCCGGGAACGCGGCCTCGAGCTCGTGAGCGAGCCGTGCCACCCGCTCGGGCGTGCGGTTGGCGAGGCGCAGCTCCGGTGTGCCCGATTCGAGGAGCGCCCAGGCGACCGCTCGGGCCGCCCCACCGGCGCCCAGGAGGAGCGCCGGCCCGCTCGTCGGCCGAAAGTCGGGAACGGCGGCCGCGAGGCTCGCGAGGAACCCCGCACCGTCGGTGTTGCGGCCCTCGAGCATCCCGTCGGGATGGACGAGGACGGTGTTGACCGCCCCCATCCGCTCGGCCGCGCCGTCGCGCCGGTCGACCAGGGCGAAAGCCCGCTCCTTGTGCGGGATGGTCACGTTCCAGCCGAGGAAGCCGAGCCGCGGCAGGGCGCGGAAAGCGAGCTCCAGATCCTCCGGGCGGACCGGCAGCGGCACGTAGGTGCCGTCGATCCGGTAGCGTTCGAACCAGTGACCGTGCAGGCGGGGCGAGAGGGAGTGATCGACCGGCCAGCCCACGATACCGGCCAGCCGCGCCTTGCCGGAAAGCAGCATGCAGGGGTCCCGTGAGGCGGAGCGCAGCCGGGCGAGCTAGGCGGCGGCGAGGGGGAGCGTCAAGCGGCGGACTTGCTCGGCCGAGATGCCGACCGGATGTTGGGCCCATGGACCGGCTCTGGCGCCTCGGCTACCGGCTCGCGCATGCCGCGCGCTGCTCCTGGTGGGCGGTCCGCCGGCCGAGTGCCCGGGGTGCGGCGGTCGCGGTCTGGTCCGAGGGACGGCTCCTCGTGGTCGAGACCTCTTACCGCCCGGGTCTGATCGACCTACCGGGGGGTGCGGTCGCGCGCGGTGAGCGGCCGATCGCGGCCGCTTTGCGCGAGCTCGCCGAAGAGACCGGTATCGAGGCGCCGGAGACGGCGCTCGAACCGCCGGTCGCACTCGCCTTCACCTTCGAACGACGGCGGATCGAGAGCGAGGTCTTCGCCTGGCGGCCGAGCCGGCGACCGGCGGTCCGAGTCGACGGACGCGAGGTGATCCGGGCGGCGTGGTTGGCGCCGGAAGAGGCGCTGCGACGGCCCTCGGTGCCCGGCTTGGCCCACTACCTCACGTGGGTCGGAACCCCCGGATCGTCCGATCCGGGGGTGGGGGAGCCGCGGGCGGGGCACACCCGGGAACCGGGAAGCGAGCCGACCCTCAGGGCTTGACCGCGGGGGGTGCGGAGAGCGGCGGCAGGACGCCGCCGCAGACGAGCCCGACATAATGCCGCTCGAGCTCCGAGAGCTCGCGGAAATAGGAGCCGAGCGAGATGTCACAGGTGGCGGCCATGGTGAGGCGCGCCTGCAGATCGTTCATCATCCGCCGCTGTTGGATCGCGCTCGTGCCGAGGGTCCGGATCTCGGTACAGGCGGCGAGGGCGAGCGGGGCGAGGAGCACGGCGAGACGGGTGGGGCGGTTCACGGCGAGGCTCCCGGAACGTGGCTTTGAGCTTATATCCCTATAGAATAGGATTGTCAACCTGTCTCTGCCGAGCTTCCTTTCTTCTCCCCGCGCCGCTAGCCTCCACCCCGAGCGAACGGGGAGGAACGATGCGGTTCGAGCGGGTCGCGGTGTTGAGCTTCGATTGCTACGGAACCTTGATCGACTGGGAGCGCGGTCTACTCGGGGCCCTCGCGCCGTGGCGTGAGCGCACGCGGCTCGCCCTCGACGACGAGACGCTGCTCGCCGCGTTCGCCGAGGAGGAATCGTCCCAGCAGGTGGCCACTCCGACACTGCGCTACGATCGGCTCCTCGCCCGGGTGCTGGAGCGGCTCGGTCGGCGCTTCGCGGCCCCGCCGACGGCGGCCGAGACCGAGGCGTTCGGCGCTTCGGTCGGTGATTGGCCGCCCTTTCCGGACAGTGCCGAGGCCCTCGCCCGATTGGCCCGCCGGGTGCCGCTGATCGTGCTCTCGAACGTCGACGAAGGGAGTATCCGTCGCTCGGCCGCTCGGCTCGGCGATCCCTTCGCCGCGATCCTGACCGCCGAGGCGATCGGCTCGTACAAGCCCGACCTGAGGAATTTCGCCTATCTCTTGGGGTTCCTCGCCGGTCGTGGGTTGCCGCGGGAGGGGCTCGTGCACGTCGCCCAGAGCCTCTTCCACGACCACGCGCCGGCGGCCGCCATGGGTATCCCCTCGGTGTGGATCGACCGGCGCGCCGGCCGGCCGGGCGGGGCGACCAAGCCGCCCCCCGCCGGCACGGCTCCGGCCGTGCGCTTCACGTCCCTCGAGGCCTTCGCCGACGCCTTCGAGCGGGTCCGGTCGGCCTGAGGGGCCGACCCGCTCGCCGCGCGACGCTCGGCGCGGTCGTGGCGCGCAGCGGCGAGCCGTTGCGGCGCCGCCGCCCCGGCCCTCAGACCCGGAAGTGCTCCTCGACGTAGCGCAGCAAGAGGGCCACGCAGTCCTCGACGTCGAGTGCGTCGGTCGGCACCACGAGTTCGGGGTTCTCGGGCGGCTCGTAGGGGCTCGAGATGCCGGTGAACTCCTTGATCTCGCCTTTGCGCGCGCGCTTGTAAAGACCTTTGGGGTCGCGCCGCTCGCACACCTCGAGCGCGGCCTTGACGTAGATTTCGTGGAAGGCTTCCCCCGCCGCCTCGCGGGCCCGTTGCCGATCCGCCCGGTAGGGCGAGATGAAGCTCGAGACGACGAGGAAGCCGGCATCGGCGAACAGTGCGGCGACCTCGCCCACCCGGCGGATGTTCTCGGCCCGATCCTCGGGGCCGAAGCCGAGGTCGCGGCAGAGCCCACTGCGGATGTTGTCGCCGTCGAGCACGTAGACCTGCCATCCCCGGGCGAACAGCTCGCGCTCGAGGGCGAGCGCCAAGGTCGACTTGCCGGCGCCGCTGAGCCCGGTGAACCACAGGACGCCGCCTTTGTGGCCGTTGCGCGCGGCGCGCGCCGCCCGGCTCACCGCGTGGCCGACCTGGGTGATGTTGGTGGCCCGCACGGTCACGAGCTGGCGCTGGTCGGGATAGCCCTCCATCGAGACGATCCCGCCGCCCACCGGCAGATGGTCTTCGACCAGCACGAACCGGCCGGTTCGCGGGTTGGCGGTGTATTCGTCGAGGGCCAACATGCGCTTGGTCCGCAAGACGACCTCGCCGGCGCCGTTGCGCTCGATCCGGTCGGGCGGCAGGCTCGCGAGTTCGGCCGTGTCGATCGACCGCTCGATCGCCTCGACCACCGCCGTGGCCTCGGTCGTGGCGAGCTTGAGCTTGTAGGTGGAGCCGATCCGCAGCGGCGTGGCGCCCAGCCAGAAGAGCCGGGCCTTGAAGACGGTGGTGAGCACCGGAGGGTTCTCGACGTGGCTCATGATCTCGCCGCGTTCGACGAAGATCGGCTCGTCGAGGGTCACACCGACGCTCTGCCCGGCATACGCTTCCCGAGGCGGCGCCGGCACGTGCCAGGCCTCGATCGAGCGGATCTTGGCGGTCTTGTTGGAGGGCGAGAAGAGCACCGTGTCGCCGACCGCGAGCCGGCCGGCCTCGATCCGCCCGGCCACGATCCGTCGCTCGTCGAACTTGTAGACGTCTTGGACCGGCATCCGCAGCGGTCGGTCGACCGGCAGGCTCGTGTAGGCGAAGGAGTCGAGCGCTTGGACCACCGAGGGCCCCTGGTACCAGGGCATCCGCGGGCTGTGCCGGACGAGATTGTCGCCCTCGCGGGCGGAGATCGGCACGATGCAGGTCGGCTGCACCCCGAGCTCGGCGAGATAGGCCCGGAAATCTTCCGCGACGCTGCCGAACCGGTCGGCCGAGAAGCCCACGAGGTCCATCTTGTTGACGAGCACCGCCACCTGACGGATGCCGAGGAGATGGAGGAGATAGCCGTGCCGGCGCGACTGTTCCTGGATCCCTTCGGCAGCGTCGATGACGAGGAGGGCCGCCTCGGCCTGGGCGGCACCCGTCACCATGTTCTTCAAGAACTCCTTGTGGCCCGGAGCGTCGATCACGAGATAGGGCCGGGCTGCGGTCTTGAAGCGGATCTGGGTCGTGTCGATCGTGACGCCCTGGTCGCGCTCGCTCTGCATCGCATCGAGCACGAAGGCCCATTCGAAAGGCATGCCGCGGCGCGCCGACATGGCCTCGACCGCCTCGAGCTTGCCCTCGGGCAAGGAACCGGTCTCGTGGAGGAGCCGACCCACGAAGGTCGACTTGCCGTGATCGACGTGGCCGACGATGACGATCCGAAGCGGCCGCGCCTCGGCGGCCCCGCTCGTGTGCGGCATGGTGGTCCCGTCCGTCGGGAGGGCGTGGAGCGCCCTCACATGTAGCCCGCGGCCCGCAGGCGTTCGAAGCTGTCCTCGGCCTCGTGGTCCATCGCCCGGCCGACGCGCTCGGGGGTCCGCGTGGTCTCGAGCTCGGCGATGATCGCATCGAGCGTGTCGGCCCGACTCGGCACCGGGAAGGTGATGTCCTGGTCGCCGAGCGAGCGGTAGCGCTTGCCGTCCTTGGCGAAATAGAGCTCGATGACCGGGATCCCCTCGCGCCGGGTGTATTTCCAGATGTCGAGCTCGGTCCAGTGCAGGATCGGATGGACCCGCACGTGCGTACCCTGCGGGAAGCTCGTCATGTACTGGCCCCAGAACTCGGGAGGCTGGTCCTTGAGCTGCCATTGCCCGGTCTCGTCGCGCGGGCTGAAGTACCGCTCCTTGGCGCGGATCGCCTCCTCGTCGCGGCGGATGCCGAGGATCAAGCCCTCGAAACCGTGCTTCTGGATCGCCGCCTTGAGCCCGAGGGTCTTGCGCGCCGCCGAACGGGCGGCCGGTGGCAGGGTCGGGTCGGTCGCTTCGAGCGGCGGGCATTCCTCTCGGATGAAGTTGAGGCCCCATTCCTTCGCGTAGCGGTCGCGGAAGGCGTACATCTCGGGAAACTTCTTGCCGGTGTCGATGTGCATCACCGGGAACGGCACGTGGCCGAAGAAGGCTTTGCGGCAGAGCCAGATGACGACGTTCGAATCCTTGCCCAGCGACCAGAGGATCGCGAGCTTGCCGAGCTTGGCCTTGGCCTCGCGCAGGATGAAGATGCTCTCGGCCTCGAGCTCGTCGAGATGGTCCATGGGCGCTGCCCGTCTCCTGCCTCGGCCGACCGGCCCCATACGGGCGGTCGGCGAGCGGCGCCGCTTAGCCGCGCCGGAAGCGGCTTGTCAACGCGACGCCGCGTGCCGCTCGAGAACGGGCCGGCGCTTCAGCGGCGGGCGGCCTGGAGCCGGCTCTTGAGCCGGGTCAGCCGGTTGCGCCGCGCTTGGGCGCGCCGGCTCGAGGCGAAGCCGCGCGGCACGCCGCCGTCGCGACCACTCTGCACCCGGCCGAGCTGGGTCCAGGAGCGCACCGGTCCGCTGTCGAGGTGGATGAATTCGGCCCCCGGATAGTAGCCGACGCCGCCCGCCTGCAGCGCCAACGCCGCCCGGTGCGCGCGCTCGAGCGGCACGCCGGGGAAGCGCAGGTCGACGGCCATGCCGTACATGTGCAGGCTGTTGCGCGCCACCGCGCGCGAGCGCCGGCGCAACATGGCGTTGGTCTCGGGCGAGCGGTAGCCCGAGAGGACCTCGAGGGGGCCGTTCAACTCGAGCTGCTGCTGGAGGACGTAGGCGATGTCGAGGACCTGCGGGTCGATCTCGACGATCTCGTCGGTCCGCCAGTCGCGCAGGAGCCGGTTGATCGAGCGCAAGCCCTCGTCGAGATAGCGGCCGTCGGCGAAGTAGACGGTTCGCAAGGCCTCGCCGGTGTGCCGGTGATGCAGGGCGATCTGCCGAACCGGGACCGTGGCGAGCGCGGCCCGCCAGCCGAGGCCCGAGATCGGCAGACCCGCCGCCAGCCCCAGAAGGAAGCGGCGACGCGAGCTCACGGGCAGCTCCGGCATGTCGTTCTCCTCCTTCTTCTCGACCGACCCGGGCGGGCAAGCCCCGGACCGCGGCGACAATCTCGTACCGGCGCGAGCTGACGGGAGTGGCACTAAGCGATTCGGCGAAGATCTGCAACAGTCCGATGCTCGTTGTTCGAATGCGTATCCGACGGTGTCTACGCTCGGTTGACAGCGATCGTATCGTGACTTTGGCGCAACCACACTTGTTGCGAGCGAGACACGGGATCTTCGATACAGGCCTCGGTGAGACGATCCGCCAATCGCCGCGCGTCCTCGGCCGGCGAATTGCGGCGGCCGAAGTGCGCCCGGTTCCCGCGTCGTCCGCGTCACGTGGCAGCGCAATCGCATCGACGTACGGCATCGGCGAGGATGCCGGCCTTTTCGGCGGCGCCCGATTCGTGGATTCTGGTGAGCGATGAGTCCGGACCTCTCGATCATCGTTCCCCTCTACAACGAGGAGGACAATGTTCGCCCGTTGTTCGAGGCGATCGCCGCCGCGCTCGCGCCGCTGCCTTTGACGGTCGAGCTGCTCCTGGTCGACGACGGCTCGCGCGATGCCACCTTCGCCCGCGCCCTCGAGCTGCCGCGCGACGGCAAACCCAAGCTCCGCCTCGTCAAGCTGCGGCGGAACTACGGCCAGACCGCGGCCATGGCCGCCGGGATCGAGCACGCCCGCGGGCGCATCCTCGTCACCCTGGACGGCGACCTGCAGAACGATCCCCAAGACATCCCGCGCTTCTTGGCCGAGATCGACAAAGGCTTCGATCTCGTGGTCGGCTGGCGCAAGGCGCGCAAGGACCACTGGTCGCGGGTCCTGCCCTCGAAGGTGGCCAACCGTCTGATCGGGTGGATCACGGGTGTGCCGATCAAGGACAATGGCTGCTCGCTCAAAGCCTACCGCGCCGAACTCATCAAAGAGATCCCGCTCTACGCCGAGATGCATCGCTTCATCCCGGCCATGGCGAGCCTCGCCGGCGCGCGGATCGCGGAGATCGAGGTGCGGCACCATCCGCGTCGCTTCGGCCGCTCGAAATACGGGTTCTCGCGGATCTACAAGGTGCTCGTCGACCTGGTCGTGATCGCGACCATCCTCGATTTCACCCGGCGCCCCATGCGCTGGCTTTTGGGGACCGGCGGGCTGGCCGCGCTGGTCGGCTGTTCGGCTGCCACCCTCTTCGTCCTGACCCGCGCCGAGCCCGGGGTCGCCTTCCAGGGCGTGGTCATGCTCTCGGGCGCGCTCGCCGCTTTTCTCCTGTTCCTCGCCTTCTTGAGCTATCTCCTGCACAGCGTCCGCACGTCGCGGCTCGAGCTGTTCCGTTTGCTCGCCGCCCGCCCGGCCGACGCTTCTCCTCCACCGTGAATCCTCCACCTCGAAAGCGGGATCCGATCGATGACCGCCGAGCTCGGGATCGCTCCCATGGCCGCCGCCGCGGCCGAGCTGTCCGTGGTCGTGCCGGTTCTCCGCGAGCAGCCGCGAATCGCCGAGCTGCACGCGCAGCTGTGCCGTGGACTGGCCCCGCTCGGTCGTCGCTTCGAAGTGATCTACGTGATCGACGGGCCGCAGCGCGCCACGCTCGAGGCACTCAAGGCGATCCGTAGGCAGGGCGGCGGGATCGAGATCTTGACCTTCGCCCGTCCGATGGGGGAAGCGGCGGCGCTCACCGTCGGCCTGCGTCACGCGAGCGGGGCGATCGTGCTCACGGTCGCAACCGAACTCGAGGTCGATCCGGCCGAGCTGCCGCGGCTGGTCCGTACCCTCGAGACGGGTGACGCGGACATCGTCACCCTGGCCCGCCGGCCGCCGGGGCAGGTCGGCAAAGGCAAGCTCGAGCGGCTGCTCGACCTCCTCCTGCAGAGCCGGCTCGAGGACGTCCGCAGCCCGATCCGGGCGATGCGCGCGCGGGTCGCCGCCGAGCTCAGCCTCTACGGCAACCAGCATCGTTTCCTTCCCCTGATCGCCCAGGCGCAGGGCTTCACCGTCGAGGAATTGCCGGCTCCGGCACCCGGCCGCGCCGGCCCCGGCCTCGGCCGCGCCGGCTCCTGGCCGAGCCTCCTCCTCGACGTGGTGACCCTCTACTTCCTCTTGAAATTCCTCAAAAAGCCGTTCCGGTTCTTCGGTGGATTCGGCTTCTTGATCCTGGCATGCGGCGCGCTCGCCACGGCCTGGTTGGTCTTCGAGCGGCTGGCGCTGGGCGTGCCTTTGGGCGATCGGCCGGCGCTGATCCTTTCGACGTTGATGGTCGTGCTCGGCATCCAGATCCTCGCCGTGGGGCTGATCGGCGAGCTCGTGACCTTCGCCTGGGCGCGCGAGGCCAAGGACTACAAGGTCGACCGCATCGTCGAGTAGCCGGCCGGGCCGCGCGCCGCTCGGGGGCGCACGACCCGGCCCGGCTCGCGCTCAGCGCGACGGGCGGACCGCGACCGGCTCGCCCAGTCGTCGGACCAGGCGCCCCTCGTAATCGTAGATGTAATTGGCGCTCTCGAAGAAGCCGATCGGGATGTCGAGACCGATTTGTCGCGCCCGCCGAAAGTTGATCGCGATGTCCGGTGGCGAGACGATCCCGACCTTGAGCCGGCCCGGCACGGCTCGACCGGTGAGGATGTCGACGGCGTAGAGGGCAGCCAGGTTGGCGTTGCTCTCGAAACTGATACCGATCGAGAGGACCGCGCTGTCGTCACCTTCCTGAACGACCTCCGGAACGGCGCTGACCACCGGGACCCGGCCGGCATGGGCGTTGATCGTCGCGATCTCCTTGAACACGGCGGTGCTGCCGGTGATCCAGAACAGGCTGCGGTCGAGCGCCGGATCGCTCGCGCGCATCTGATCGACCGCTTCGGAGACCAACTTGGCGAGCTCCTCCTTGGCTTTGGCGGGGTTCTGCACGGACAGGTACTGGACCACGATACCCTGGGCTGCTGCCGCCTGCTGCATCGGCTTGGCCTGGGTGCGCACGGCGCTGATGTTCTTGCCGTCCACGAGGATACCGAGGTTGCGCAGGCCCGGCTTGAAGTCCAGGAGATAAGCGAGCTGCACCTCGATCGGCATGTTGAGGGAGGTGAAGGCGAAGTTGGTCCCGCTGCCTTCATCGTAGCTCGCGATCTGGCCGAGTGCCACGGGGTCTTTCGCGCAGATCGTGACGACGGGCACCGCCCCTCTACGATAGTACTGATGAAGCCAGGCGGTCGACTCCGAGCCCATTGCGAAGACGAGGTCGATGCCTGCGTCCTCCACCATCTGCAGCGCAGCCGCGCCACGGCCATCGTCATTCTGGAAGTTGAACGCCAGAAACTCGGCATTGAGACCTTTGTTGGCGAACACTTCGAGGACCTTGCTGATCGCGATGTCGTAAGCGGGCGAAGGGCGAGGATAGAGAACCAGGACGCGACGCAGCGGGCCGGCGGCCGGGAAGACCCGGCGAACGACCGCCTGCAGCGGGTCTCCCTCGACCGGCTCGACCCGCCAGTCGGGAGCCCGGGCCGGGTCGACCTTGAACCAGCTCGCGAGCCCGACCGCCGGGACCGCCGGGAAAGCGGTGGGCGGCACGACGAGCAGGCCGAATGCGCCCACTGCGAGGGCGGCGAGACGACGGCGTTGCAGCGAGAGCGAGCGAGTATCCGACATCGTGGCAAAGCTCCTCGGAGGTGGCACCGGAGTGTGTCGAGTGGCGATCAGGCGGACACGACGGGCTCCACCGCTTGTCGCCGCTCGATGAGCGTCGGCCGGACCCAGACGAACGGGCGCCGGAGCCGCCGCGCGCCGTGGCCGTACTCGGCCAGAGCCCTGGCCAGGCTTCTTGCTGGTTCCCGAGCCCCGGAAGCCCGTTCGGCTTCCCGGCCGAGAAGGACCCGCAGCTCTTCGAGCCAAGAGGCCGGATCCGCCGCCAAGTGCAACTCGACCATCGGCATCCGACGGATCACGGCCCGATAGGAGGTGGCATCGCCACAGCCGACGAGCCGCAGCGCGCTGCCGGCCGGAAGATCCGCGAGGATCGGCGCGAGGAACGCCACGAGGCGACGCGCTCCCTCCGAATCCGCAGGATCGGGTTCTGCCGATGCCACGGCGCGCGATCTGCGGCCGGGCCGGTCGACGAGCGGGAGCCCCTCGCTGTCGATCGCGAGGAGGAAGGTGAGGTTGGGCGGGTCGAGATGGAGCCCGAGCAACCGGCCGGATGGCGAGCCGGTATGCTCCCGACCCACCGTTCGGCGCTGCGTCGCCAGGAAGAGGAGGCCGAGAATCGCGACGACGAGCGCGATCCCTTGCAGGGCCGGGCCGATCTGGCCCGTCAACATCAAGAGCTGACCGACGAGCACCGGACCCGCGACGTGACCGATCCGCTCGAGGAAGCGATAAGCCGCGGTCGCGCTACCCGCACCGATCCGCCGCGCCAGATCGAGATCCGCCACGTGCGTGACGATCGGCGCGTTGATCAGCCCGTGCGCGCCACCCACCACGAGAATGCCGATCGCCAGCATGATGGTCTGGAGAATTCCGGCGTAGCTACCGTGGCCGAGCAAGGCCGTATCGGCCAGGGCGATCGCCCAAAGACCCAGACCACTGACCAGCCCGCCGATCCCGAGGACCAGGACGGTCCGGCCACGACGATCGACGAGCCGGGCCACGGCACTGCTCGCGGCGATCACGCTGCCGGCGTAGATCATCAGCATCTGACCGATGTCCTCGTGCCGATAGCCCTGCTCGGTCATGAGCAGCGGCAGCGCGAAGACGACCACGCCGGTCAGCACGGCTTTGGCCGGGATCCCGACAAAACCCATCGTCGCGAGCAGGCTGCGGCTGCGCAGCGCTTGGCCGAGCTCCCAAGCGAGCCGCTCGAGGGCGGCCGACAGCCCGTCTTCCTCGAGGCTTTTGCCGGTCGGGGCCGGGATCACGATCCTGGCATAGAGCGCGGTCAGCGCCGCGGCGACGGCACCGAGCGCGAACACGTCGCCGGGACCGAGATTGACGACCAGCAACGATCCGATCGCCATTCCGGCGATCATGCCGCCCTGGAACCCGAAGACGATGATCGCCGCACCCTGGGCCCGACGTTCGGGGGCCGCGACGGCGAGGATGTAGGACTGCACACCGATCAACAGCAGGGCCTGGCCGATGCCGGCACACGTCCGGCCGAGCACGAGCGGCAGCAGACTTCCCGGAAGGACGAGCGCGAGCAGTCCCGATGCCGTGAGCAGGAGCCCGACCGTCATCACCCGCCGCGAGCCGAAACGCTGGACCAGATATCCGGCCGGCACGAGAGTGAGGGCGAAGAACAAATAGTAGATCGTGATCACCAGGCCAGCGAGGCTCTCCGAAAAACCACCGGCTGCGAGCTCGCTCCGGACGTGCTGCGGCAAGAACGGATAGATCAGGTGCTCGACGCACATCGCGACGTAGAACACCGGCTTGATCAGCGCGAGTGCCTTTTCCCCGGTCGCGTCGCTCGCGGCCGGACCGGCCCGGTGGAGCGTTCCGGCGAGTTGCAGGAACAGATTGGCGAGGAACGCCGAGGCTACGAACAACGCCAAAAAGTTTTTCGCGTTGTGCAGAACCCGTCCGTAGACGATGTCTTCGGGCAGGGTGACGGCGATCTCGACGCGCTGCGGACTGCCGGATGGGGTCACCTCGACGCGGTACTCGTACGTCGAGGCGTCACTGCTCCAAGGGCGTCCGACCATGAAAGGGTCGGTATGAATCGCGATCCGTCCATCGACGACGAGTGCCACGGCGCCGATGTCCGGGTTGAGACGACGATACTCGCCGAAAGCGCGATCGAGACCTTGGAGCTGCCGGAGGTCGAGGTGGAAGCCCATGATCTCGGTCATGCGCTGGCCGAGCGAGTCGGCGAGCGCCTTGGCTTCGAGCTGAGCGCCCCGGCTGTAGAGCTGGACCATGCTCGTCACGACCGCCCCCGCCATCGCGAGGAACAGGCTGGCGTATAAAATTTGCAGCCAGGGTACGCGCTGACGCGCCAACCAGTCGCGCCCGAAGCCGACCGCGGCGGCGAACACCGCGGAAAGGCACAGGGCCAAATAGGCTAGTGGCAGGAACTGGGTCGATACGGCGCGCTCGATCGCCGGCCAGCCGACCGTGAGGACGAGGCTGCCGACCCGCTCGTACCGATTGGCGAGCGGCAGCACCACCTGCAGATACCGCCGATCCTTGCGGACCTCACCCCCGTCAACCGTGATCCGGCCACGCTCCGGTACCGCCGGAAGGAGCGCGATCTCCGTGTCCCCGCTCGTGAAGATCGGCTTGCCGCCGGCATCGTGGACGGCCAGGGCCAGGATCTGCTCGTCGGAATCGCGCAGACGCTCGGCCCGGGCGCGGAACCCGACATATTGGGAAAGCGGAAGATCGCGACGCAGATAGCTTTCGATGGCCGCCTGCAGCATCCTCCCCTGCGCGGCCAGCTTGTCGACGTGGAAGCGCTCGAAGTTGCGCTGCGCCTCTCCGTATCCGACGTAGAGCAGCAAGAAGAAGGAGAGGCCGGCCACGATCGCCATGGCCAGAGCGTCGAGGAAGCGGTTCGCAACACGCTACCTCGTACCCCCATGGCCGAGCCCGCGCCCACCCCCTCGCCTCAGTCGAGCAGCTCGAGCAGGCGATGTGCGCTGCCGCGACGCCGGCAGAACAACTGGTCGAGCCGATCGGCGAGCAGACCGAGAACGAGGTCGTCGTAGCTCATGCGCTCGGCCGACAGCCCGACGCAGACGAGGCTGGTCTTCTCGGCCGTCGGCGCGGCGAGATCCGGTTTCGGATTGGCCTCGAGGATGTAGAGCCGACCCGAGGCGTCGGCCCGAACGTCGAGCCCGATCAACGTCTCGAGGTCGAGCTCCTCGAAGACCGCCCGACCGAGCTCGTGGAGCCGGGCGTGAACCTCTCGATCGGCCTCGGCGGTCAAGAGTCGCGCGCGATCGGTGGTGATCGGCCGCTGATCCATGGACGTGAAGATCCGCTCGTCCCCGTCGAGCCAACGTTCTATCGCCGAGAAGGTGAACGGAGCGTTAAGGCGAACGAGCCGTCCACCCCGGGCGATCACGGCACCGGCGACCGCAACGCAATATTCCGAGCCGGGCAAGAACGTCTCGATCAGAACGTGGTTGTCGGTGGTCGCGTAGACCTCGGCGACCGCCTCCTCGAGATCGGCGACGTCCTCGACCACGCGTACGTGGTGGGAAGCCCGGCCGGACACCGGCTTCACGACGAAGGGACCCGAATGATCGCCGAACGCCTGGAGAAAACGCGGGTTGCGTCGCGATCCCAGAGGCCCACGCGCCGGATGCCAAGCCATGAAAGGTGCGGTCGGCAGACCCAGGAGCGCGAGCTCGCGCTTGAAGAGGTGCTTGGTGTCGAGGATGTTGGTCGTGATCGGGTCGTGTCCGAGATAGGGCACACCGAACATCTCGAGCATCGCGGCGGCGTGCGCCATCGCGCCGAAGCCCTGCACACCGCCGGTGTTGAGCCAAGCGAGATGCGTCCCGCTACGTCGCAGCCGCTCCCCGAGCTGCATGTCGTCGGGCAGCGTCACGACCTCGCGGAAGCCGATCCGTCGCAGAGCCTCGGCGATGTCGTGGGCGACCTTCTCGTAGCTTTTCCACGGCCGAGGGTTGACCGTGCGGTTGATGACAGCCCCCTCGGCCGACTTGTCGCCACCGAAGATCACGGCGATCCGCAGCTTCGGAAGAAGCCGCTCGATCTGACGCTCGAGCTCCTCGACGCGGGTCCGCCGCCGTGGGGCCGGCTCCTCGGCACCCACGGGAACCGACCGCCACGTCGCCGTTGCCGAACCAGCCGGACTCATGGCCGACCTCGTCCTCCTCAGAAACGCGCTCGGCTGCGGCTTCTAAGGGTCGCCCGGTAAGGACCGAGCTAACTTTCGCCACCCTCCAGCGCCGTCCGGTATGCACGCCGCACGGTGGGAACAAGATACGTCCGGAGCGATCCGTCGCTCGTCGTAACCAACCGTGGAGGAGCGGCCAGGATACTCCGCCTCATCGGAACGGCAGCGGCAGCGGTCCGGGACCGGGCCGAGGGGACGGAGGCCGACGGCGGCATGTTGGTACGGGAGACCATCGCGACCGCACCGGGATCACCCGTGGCCACGACCGCCCGGGCGGACGATCGGCCGACCACGGACGGCCACGATCGTCTCGCGATCCTGCTGCAGGCGCAGAACGAGGTGCTGGACCACATCGTCGCCGGGACCGACCCCGCGGTCATGCTCGGTCGGATAGCGGACGTCCTCGGCAATCTGCTCGCTCCGGCGCACGGCCTCCTGCTCTGGTGGGACGGCGACCCGTCCGACCGTGTCCGGGTCGCCCCGACGGACCCGCCGAGGCCGATCGCGGAACTCGGCTCGTCGTGGAGCCGCGAGGCTACCGGGCTCGACAGTTCGCTCGAAGAGCTGCAGCGCCTTTGCGCGGCGGCTGGCCTGGCCACCGCGCGCCGGCTGATCCACAGCCATGCCGGCGAACTCGTGGCAGCGATCGTCCTGGTCGCCTCTCGCCCCCTGCAGCTCGATCGGGCCGAGCAGTACACGCTCGCGATTCTCTCCCTCCTCGCCCGCTCGGTGATCGAGGCCGAGCGCAGACGAACCGCTTTGCGGAGCGCCACCGAGCAGTTCGCGGCCCTGGCCAAGACGATACCCGGCGTCATCTACCAACGCGTCGTGAAGCCCGACGGGACCATCCGTTATACGTACATCAGTGACACGGCCAAGGATTTGTTCGGTGTCGAGCCGGCCGAGATCATCGCCGACCCACAGGCGCTTTTCGATTGCCACGGTCCAGAATACTATGCGACGTTTCGCGAACGGCTGCTCGCTGCTTCCCGCTCACTCTCCATCTGGGACGTCGAGGCGACCATCATCACACGCGACGGGAAGCGCAAATACACGCATGCGCTCGCTCGCCCGCACCGTTTGGCAGATGGCTCGGTCGTCTGGGACGGGGTGATCCTCGACGCCACCCGCATCAAGGAGGCGGAACTCGCCGCCGCGGCGGCGGAGACCCGGACCCGGACGGCGATCATCGAGAGTATCCCGCACGGCTTCGCGCTGTTCGATCCGGCCGGGCGGCTCGTGACGTGGAACAGTCGCTTGGTCGAACTCTATCCCAAGCTGGCGGACAAGCTGCAGGTACAGCTCGCCTACGCCGATCTGGTCCGCGCCGAGATCGCCTGCGGGATCGACCCGGTGCCACCGGACACCGATCCCGAGGTCCGCTTCCACCAGCGGATGGCCCAGCACCGGCAGGCCGACCGGGTGATGGAGCGGCAGCTCACCGATGGTCGTTGGATCCTGATCAACGAGCGCAGGACCGCCGATGGCGGGCTCGTCGTCCTGCACACCGACATCAGCGAGCTCAAGGCGCGCGAGGCGGCTCTCCGTCGATCCAATCAGGAGCTCGAATCGTTCGCCTCGATCGCCTCGCACGACCTCCAGGAGCCGCTCCGCAAGATCGAAGCGTTCGGCGACCGGCTCAAGCAACGCTGTCAAGCGGCGCTCGGCGAGGACGGGCAAATGTACATCGAGCGGATGCAGGGCGCGGTCAAGCGCATGCGGGCGCTCATCAACGATCTGCTCGACTATTCGCGGGTCACGACCAAGGCCCGACCGTTCGTGCCGGTAGCGTTGAGCGAGGTGGTGGCTGGCGTGCTGTCCGATCTGCAGATGCGGATCGAGAGCTCGGGCGCCGAGGTCGTGACCATGCCTCTGCCGACCATCGATGCCGACTCCATCCAGATGCGCCAGCTGTTCCAGAACCGGATCGCCAACGCCCTCAAATTCCATCGTCCCGGCGTGCCGCCACGGGTCGAGGTCACGGCCGCGACCAGGATCGCGCCGAGTGGCGAGTCGCGGGTCGAGATCCGGGTGAGCGACAACGGGATCGGCTTCGACATGAAGTATGCCGAGCGGATCTTCGGGATCTTCCAGCGACTTCACACCCGAGCCGAGTACGAAGGTACCGGCATCGGCCTCGCCACCTGCCGCAAGATCGTCGAGCGCCACGGCGGGACGATCACGGCGCAGAGCAGGCCGGGCGAAGGCGCCACCTTCCTCATCGACCTGCCGGTCCGCCAGCCGGCGACGGAGAGCCAGCCATGAGTCTCGCCGCAGTGCGCCCGATCACCATCCTGATCGCCGAGGACGACCCGGACGATCGGATGATGATCGAGGAGGCGTTCGCCGAGAACCGGCTCGCCAACGAGATCCACTTCGTCGAGGACGGGCGAGGAGCTGCTCGCCTATCTGCGCCGCGAAGGGCGCTGGGCCTCCCTGGCCGGCCAGCCGTACCCGGGCGTGATCCTCCTCGATCTCAACATGCCGCGGAAGGATGGCCGCGAAGCGCTGCGCGAGCTCAAGGCCGATCCACAACTCTGCCGCATCCCCGTCGTCGTCCTCACCACCTCGCGCGCCGGGGAGGACATCGTCCGGACCTACGGTCTCGGGGTCAGCTCGTTCATCACCAAGCCGGTCACCTTCGGCGGGCTGGTCGAGGCGGTCAACGTGCTCTGCCGTTACTGGATCCAGATCGTCGCCCTGCCACCCGAGTGCTCGCAGCGCGCGGCTTGAGCCCGAGCCGGCCGAGCCATGCCGCGGATCCTCGTGATCGACGACGACGAGAGGACCTCGCCCTCCTGTGCGAGCTCCTGGCCGCAGGCTTGGGCCCCGAGACCCTCGTGCTGACCGCCACCGGCGTCGAGCAGGCGCTGACGCTGCTCGCTCACGAGTCGATCGACCTCTGTCTCGTCGATTGGCGCATCGGCCGATCCTCCGGCCTCGCCTTCCTCGAGCGGGCGCGCACCGTCCGTCGCGTGCCGATGGTGCTCTTGACCGGTGCGGGTGATTCTTCGGTGGACCACGCCGCGCAGGATGCCGGCGCCGCCTATTACCTCGAAAAGACCGGGCTGACCGCCGAACGCCTCGAGCGGGTCGTCCGTTACTGTCTCGGTCATGCGCGCGGCACGGCGAGCCCGGTCACCGGACCGGGTGCCGAGCGGGATCTCCCGCCCGGCGGGGAATGCCCACGGATCCTGCTGATCGACGACGACGAGGACGACTATCTGCTGACGCGAGAGCTTCTCGGCGAGATCTTCGGTAGCCGTTTGCGGCTCGATTGGGAGCGCAACTGGGATGCCGCTCTGGCAGCGATCCGTGAGGGACGGCACGACGTCTGTCTCGTCGACTACCGGCTCGGCGAGCGTACCGGCCTCGAGCTCGTGCGCGAGGCGGTGGAGCGGGGCTGCTCGACACCGTTCATCGTGCTCACCGGCCAAGGCAGCTGCGAAATCGACCTCGAAGCGATGCGCGCCGGCGCCAGGGATTATCTGGTCAAGGGCGAGATCACCGCACCCCTTCTCGATCGATCGATCCGCTACTCCATCGAGCGCCACCGCGCCGAGCGTCGGCTGGCCGAGATCGCCCAGCTCGATCAGCTGACCGGCCTGCCGAACCGCTATCTCTTCCAGGACTTCTTGACCCGAAGCTTGGCCAGGGCGGCACGCTTCGGCCATTGCGTGGCGCTTCTCCTCGTCGATCTCGACCGGTTCAAGCCGGTCAACGACATCTACGGGCACAATGCCGGCGACCGATTGCTCCAACTGATCGCCGGACGCTTGCGCAGCGTGGTCCGGGCGAGCGACTTGGTCGCCCGGCTCGGCGGCGACGAGTTCACCGTGGTGCTCACCGATCTCGACGACCCCGATGCCGCGGTCGGCCAAGCGGAACGGCTGCTCGAAGCGATCCGGCGGCCGGTCGAGCTCGGCGGCTACGAGGTCGAGGTCGGTGCCTCGATCGGTATCGCCTCTACCCGCGCGACGCGACCGGTATCGAGGAGCTGCTCTCGAGCGCCGATGCCGCCATGTACACCGCCAAAGCCGGCAAGGTCGGCGGCATCCACCGCTATACCGGCGAGATGCGGCAAAAACAGGCCCGTCGCCAAGCCCTCGAGCGGAGCCTGCGCCAGGCCGTCGCCGACAACGAGTTCTGCCTCTTTTATCAGCCCCAGCTCGAGGTCCGATCCGGTCACTTGATCGGTTTCGAGGCACTGATCCGTTGGCGCCATCCCGAGCTCGGCTTGATCGCGCCCGGTGAGTTCATCCACCTGACCGAGGAGACCGGACTGATCGTGCCGATCGGCGAGTGGGTGCTCGTCACCGCTTGTGCCCAGCTCGCCGCTTGGCACCGTGTCGGCCACCGCGAGCTCTCGCTCGCGGTCAACCTCTCGCCACGGCAGATGCACGAAGCCGGGCTCGCTCCGCTGCTCGCCCGACTGCTCGACCAGCACGGCCTGCCGCCCGGGCTGCTCGAGCTCGAGATCACCGAGAGCCATCTGCTGCAGAAGCCGGAGGAGGTTCGCCGGATGCTCGCCGCCTTCTCGCAGATCGGGGTGCGGGTCTCGCTCGACGATTTCGGGACCGGCTTCTCCTCGCTCAACCATCTCCGCGCCTTCCCCGGCGCCTCGCTCAAGATCGACCGCTCGTTCATCCAAGGCATCGAGGAAAGCGGCAGCGACGCGGCGATCGTCCGCTCGCTGATCGCGATGGCCCACAGTCTCAACCTCAAGGTCATCGCCGAAGGGGTCGAGAGCCCCGCCCAGCTGCGGATGCTGGCCGAATACGGCTGCGATTACGTCCAAGGGTTCCTGCTCGGCGAGCCGGCACCGGCCGAGGAGGTCACCCGTCGGTTCCTGGATCGTCCGCCCTCCCGACTGGTCGGTCAGGAGCTCGGCCGAGCCGGCGCCCGGCACGGTCTCGATCACGCCCGCCGACTGCTCGCGCCCGGCCCCTGAACCCGCTTCCGATCGGCCGCAGTTGCGACGATCGGCGATCCGCCCCCTCTTGATTTCACAAATTTCTAATATTAGCTGTGGCGCATCTACACCCTCGGGTTCGTAGGGGAGATCGTCGATGCCCGCGCTCACCGACCGCGCCTGGTCGCCTTACCTGACCGGTGCGCTTTTGGGACTCCTGCAGATCCCCGCCTTCCTCCTGATCGGCACGGCCCTCGGGGCCTCGTCCTCCTTCGTCACGGTCTCGGCCACGCTCGCCGCCTGGGTCGATCCGGCCATCCAGCAGATCGACTACGCCGCCAAGCACCTGTCGGGGGCCAAGAACTGGTGGCAGGTCGCGCTCGTTCTGGGCATCGCCCTGGGCGCCTTCCTCTCTTCGCGCCTTTCCGGGGCCCGTCGCGCCGGGCTCGCCCCGGTTTGGGAGCGCGCCCTCGGCACGAAGAGTCCGGCGAGCCGCTTCCTGCTCGCCTTCCTGGGCGGGTTCTTGATGCTCGCCGGGGCCCGGATCGCCGACGGCTGCACCTCCGGCCACGGGCTCTCGGGCATGGCCCAGCTCGCCGTCGGATCCTTCGTGGCGATCGCCGCGACCTTCGCCGGCGGGATCGCCGTGGCCCATCTCCTGCGGCGCGTGTGAGGAGATCCTCCGATGTCGGTCCTCTCTGCCGTCCTCTTGGGCCTCGCCATGGGCGTGGTCTTCGGCTTCCTGCTCGAGAAGTCGCGCGTCTTCGAGCCGGCCGTCATCCTGGGCCAGCTGCAATTGCGCAACTTCTTGATGCTCAAGATCTTCCTTTCCGGTGTCGCAGCCGGGCTCGTGGTGATCGGTGCGCTCGTCGCGACCGAGCTCTCGGGGCTCCATCCCAAGGCCGCGCTCTGGACCGCCGACATCGTGGGCGGGCTGATCCTGGGCGCCGGTATCGCGTTGGCCGGAGCCTGCCCCGGGACCACGCTCGCCCAGATCGGCGCCGGCTACAAAGATGCCTGGTTCACCCTCGCGGGCGGGCTCGTGGGTGCGCTCACCTTCACCTACCTCGAGCCCACGCTTCGGCCGGTTCTGCTCACGGGCGGTGCGGGCAAGCTCACCCTCGACAAGGTTCTGGGCATCCCCTTCCCGTGGCTCGCGTTCGGCTCCGCCGCGCTCCTCGTGATCGGTCTCGTCGTACTCGAACGCTGGCGGCCCTGGCGCGAGGAGGTCGGGGCGAACGCCGACGGCCTCCTGCCGCCGCTCGAGACCGCGACCGGATCCACGTCGACCGTAGCTCCGAGCCGGGCTTGAGGTCCCTCTTTTTCACTGGCCTCCCTGTGCGCTCGCCCGCCGGTTCGCCGGCGGGCTTTTTTTTCGCTGACCGCGCGAGCGGCCGCCCGATGCCGTCCGAGCCCGGCGATCAAGCGGCGACGGACGGTGCGAGCAGTGCTTCGAGGGTCTCGAGCCGGTCGGCCTCGATCGCGGGCTTGTCCCAGCGGATCTTGAGCACCCGCGGAAAGCGCAAGGCGATTCCGGACTTGTGCCGGCTCGAGCGTTGGATCCCCTCGAAGCCGATCTCGAAGACGAGTACGGGCTCGACCGCGCGCACGGGGCCGTAGCGTTCGATCGTGTGCTCGCGGATCCAGCGGTCGAGCCGGGCGAGCTCCTCGTCGGTGTAGCCCGAATAGGCTTTCGCCACGGGCACGAGCGCGGTTCCCTCCGGCCCCTCTCGCCAAGCACCGAAGGTGTAGTCGGAATAGAAGGAGGAACGTTTGCCGTGGCCGCGCTGGGCGTAGAGCAGCACGAGGTCGGCGGTGAACGGATCGCGTTTCCACTTCCACCAGTGACCCTTGACCCGCCCGGCGAGATAAGGGCTCGACCGACGCTTGAGCACGAGGCCTTCGACGGCCGGATGCGGCGGCTCCCGGCGCAGCCGGTCGAGCGCGTCGGGCGGAGCCGGTGCCAGGAGCGGGGAGAGCCGAAAGCGCGAGCCGGCGAGGCGGGCCACGAGGGCTTCGAGCCGGGTGCGCCGGGCGGCGAAGGGGAGGGGGCGGAGATCCGCGCCACCTTCGGCCAAGAGATCGTAGAGCAGGAGACCGACCGGATATTCGGCGAGCATCCGCGCCGAGGGTTCCTTGCGGTTGAGGCGCTGTTGGAGATCGTTGAAGCTGCCGACCTCGGCATCGCGCAGGACGACGAGCTCGCCGTCGAGGACCGCGTGCAGGCGGTGCGTCCGGGCGGTCTCGACCAACTCCGGGAAGCTCGCCCCGATCTCCTCACCGCCGCGCGAATAGAGGCGCACCCCCGACGGTGCCGCGGCGAGCTGGACGCGGATCCCGTCCCACTTCCATTCGACCGCCCAGTCCTCGGGCGCGGCGGCGATCGCCGCGAGATCGGACCCCTCGAGGGGATGGGCGAGCATGAAGGGCCGAAAGGCGAGCTCGGCCCCGCTCGCGGGCTCGGGGCCACGACCTTCGAGCCAGGCGAAGAGCGCCTCGTAAGGTGGTGCTTGGGCGTGCCAGAGCTCTTCGACACGGGCCGGATCGACCCCACCCAGGCCGGCGAGGGCTTCGCGCACGAGCCCGGCCGAGACGCCGACCCGCAAGCCGCCGGTGAGGAGCTTCAGGAGTGCCCACCGGCCGGTCGCATCGAGTTGGTCGAGGAGGTCGGCGAGGAGGGCTGGCAGGCGCGATTTGGGGGTCGTGGCGAGCTGGTCCACCACCCGGGAAAGCTGCGGCGCCGGCCGACGTTCGGCCGGCTCGGGCCACAGAAGAGCCGCGGTCTCGGCGAGATCGCCCACATAGTCGTAGGACCAGGCGAACAGCACGGGATCGGTGCGCTCGGCCAAAAGGGCGCGGACGAGCCCGGGCTTGGCGTGCGGGAAGTCGAGGGTCCCGATGAGCGCTGCCAAAGCCCAACCCCGATCGGGATCGGGCGTGCGGCGCAGATAATCGCGCAGGAGCGCGAGCTTGCCCGTGCGCTGCGGGCAATGCAGGAGGCGCTCCAAGAGTTCGGCGAAGGCTTGCATCCACCCGTCGGCGCGGCGAGTCGTGCGAGGGAGGTAGCGGCGCGCCGTTCGGCTGCAAGCTCGAACCTCGGGGCGGGGTCACGGGCGGAGCGGATCCGACCAGGATTCGCCCAGGTTCCGGCCGACGTTCGCAGGGGGCGAGCCGCTGGTCTCCGGCACCGCGGGAAGACCCGCGGCGAGCCTGCTCGGTATCGGCGCCCCGATCGCCTCGCTCCTCGCCCTGGTCCGAGGCGGCGACGAGCCCGAGCCGGGCCGGATCCTGCCCTTCCATCCGGGTTTCCTCGCGGCCATGGTGCGGGTCGGTTCGGCCGACGAAGCCTCCCTCGGCTTCGCTCGAAGGAGGCCGGCCGCTGTTCACGTCCGGGGCGGGACATCCAGGCGCACGACCACGCCCTCGAGGCGCGCGTCCGGCGCCGGATAGCGCTCCATCACGAGCGGATCGTGGCCCGGCACGATGCGGTCGACGGCACCGGCGAGCGCGCGCAGCCGATCGTAGCCGCGCAACGTGGCCTCGACGTCGTGTACCACGAGGAACGGCCGATAGTCCAAGACGTTCTCGTAATAGTGCGCGGTGTCGGAAGCGAGGACCACGGGTCCGCGCGCGGTGGCGACCCGGACACACTGGATGCCCTTGGCGTGGCCACCGATCCGATGGACGGTGACGCCGGGTGCCACCTCCCCGTCGCCGTCGTGGAAGACGACCCGGCCCTCGAAAACCCGGCGGACCATGCCGCAGACATGCTCGACGCTGTAGGGCCGGCGGAGTTCGGCATAGGTCATGCAGCGGCCCGTCGTGTAGGCGAGCTCGGCCTCCTGGACGTGGAAGCGGGCGGCGGGGAAATGGTCGACCGTGCCGGCATGATCGTAGTGCAAGTGGGTCACGATCGCGTCGGGGATCTCTTCGGCGCGGATGCCGAGCATGGCGAGACCCTCGCGTGGCAGCCGGTCGATCCTCCGCCCACGGCGGGCAGCTTCTTCGGCATCGAAGCCGAGGTCGACGAGGATCACGCGATCCCCCGATCGCAAGAGCCAGACGTAGAAGTCGATCGGCATCGGCGCGGAATCGTGCGGATCGACGCCCAGGAAATTCTCCCGGCGGGTGCGCGCCGCGAGCCGAGCGTAGCGGATCGCGAAGACCTCCCAGAGCATGACCGTCCGAGCCCCCCTCGTGCCTCGGAGGAAGGCGCTAGCAGGGGCAGGGCCGACCGGGGAGGGTGTCGGACGAAGTCGCCCATGCAGGGGGAGATGCGACGCTTGCACGCGCCGGGGTTCGCTCGCCTCGGTACCGAGCCTTAAGAGAACGCGGTCTGTTCAGCCTCCCTGTACCTCGGTGGGCCGGGCGGGAGCGATCCCGTCCGGCCCGATTCGTTCGCGGTCCCGCCGCTTCAGCCGGTTTCCTCCTCGTAGCCCGCGAGCGCGAGGGGACGGGCTCGGATGCCGCGAAGACCGAGGGCGTGGACGAGGGCTTCCTCCCGCCCGTGGGTGATCCAGACCTCTTCGGCCCCGACCTCGCCGCAGCTGAGCAGGAGCTCGTCCCAATCGGCATGATCGGAAATCACGAGCGGGAGCTCCACCCCGCGCTGCTTGGCCCGTTGCTTCACCCGCATCCAGCCCGAGGCGAGGGCGGGGAGCGGATCGGGCAGGCGGCGGATCCAGCGGTCGGCGAGCGCGGAGGGCGGAGCCAAGACGATCTCGCCCGCGAGTTCCCGGCGGGCTCGCCCCCGCTCGCCGGCGGTTGCCGGCAAGAGCGGTCCGAGCCGGACGCCGTGCTCCTCGTAAAGGGCGCAAAGAGAGAAGAGAGCACCGTGCAAGTAGAGCGGCCGATCGTAGCCCGCGGCTCGCAAGAGCGCGATCAGCCTCTGGGCTTTCCCGAGCCCGTAGGCGCCCACGACGATCGCCCGGTCGGGGTTGGCCGCGCGAGCGCGCAGGAGCTTTTCGAGCTCCCGCTCGACCGGCGGGTGACGGAAGACGGGGAGGCCGAAGGTCGCTTCGGTCACGAAGAGGTCACAGGGAACCGGCGCGAACGGGGCGCAGGTCGGATCCGGCCGACGCTTGTAGTCACCCGACCAGACGACCCGCGTTCCCCCGTGCTCGATCACGATCTGGGCCGAGCCGAGGACGTGCCCGGCGGGCTCGAGCCGGAGCCGGACCTCGCCGAGCTCGATCGTCTCCCCCGTCGGCAGCGGCCGCAGCCGGCCGAAAGCATCCGTACCGTACCGCGTCTCGAGGATCGCACAGGTTTCCGGGGTGGCGACCACCTCGCCGTGCCCGGGCCGGGCGTGGTCGCTGTGGCCGTGGCTCAGAACCGCGAGCGGCACGGGCCGGACCGGGTCGAGGAAGAAGCCGCCCGGCCGGACGAGGAGCCCCTCCGCTCGGCGCTCGAGCCAGGCGAACCGGCTCATCGCTCGAGCCGCGCGGCGCGGATGCGGGCCCCGAGCAGCGCCTCGAGCCGGCTCCTCCCGAGCTCGAGGCTCGCCTCGTCGACCGGGTGCGGCGCGAACCCGTAGAGCACGAAGAGAACACCGCGGGTCTCGGGACGCACGGCGGTCCGCGCGCTGTCGCGGCTCGGGCTGCCGAACGGTCCCTCGCGATCGGCGAGCAGCGGCAAGCCTTCGAGGTTCAGGGCGATGCCGCCGATCCCGAGATAGCTCTCGCCCGCTCGCCCCGGTCGCGCGAGGATCGGCGGGCGAAGCGTCTCCCGGTCGTAGACGCCGATCGAAAAGCCGGTCTCGAGCGAAACCAGCGTGCCGAGGTCGACCCAGGGATCGTGCTGCGGCAAAGGCTCGCCCTTGCGCAGCCGGCGAACGAGGGCTTCCGCCGAAGGTCGATAGCGGGCCGGATCCTTGCCGAGCGCCCGATAGGCTCCTCGGGTCGCGGCGATCGCCGGGATCTCTGCGGGCTCCCGCGCCCGCGCCGCTTCGGCCGCCGCAGCCAGAGTGGCGCACAGTGCCGCGGTCGGCAGCCGACGATCGGCATCGGCCGAGATCCATCCGATCCCGGGCCGGACGGTAGCGGGAAAATCCACGATTTCGATCCGGCCGATCATTTCCATAATCTTTCTTATCCGATCGTGATCAGCGTCACCCGCCCCGGCCCGTGCGACGCTCGCCGAGCTCGGCCAGGCGTGCCGTGAGCGCCGCCTCCAGCGTCGCCATGTCCTCGACCACCACGACCCCTTCGAATTCCTTGAGCCGGGCGGTGTTCTCGAGGTCGATCCGGCGCGGCCACAAGCGCACCATCCGGTGCGGCGCCATGCTGTCGTGGACGGGCTTGGTGTCACAGGCGTAGACGATGATCGGGATCCGGCACTTGCCGGCTTGGGCGAAGACGTTGGTGACGAGCGTGTCGGAGATCCCGCAGACGAACTTGGCGACCGTGTTCGAGGTCGCGGGTGCCACGACCAGCGTGTGGTACCAGCCGTCGTAGAAGCGTCCCACCGGCGGTGCGGAAGCGGTCGTGTCGCGGATCAGCCGGACCCCGGGCGGGAACGGCTTGCGCTCGCGGGTGTAGAGGAAGATCACCTCGGCCGCGGCCTTCGAGAGGAAGAGATCGAGCTCGCCGAGCTCGCGGATGATCTCGAGGCACGCCGTGAAATCGTGCCCCGAGCCCGTCAAGGCCCAGGCGAGCCGCGGCCTCCTCGGCCGCTCCTCGCGCTCCTCGAGCTCCGCCTCCATCCCCCACGTCCCGACCGGCCGTATCCTCGCCAGCGTCACCCGGCTCCGCGGAACGTGACCGGCCCGCCACCGCTCGGCAAGCCCACCCGGCTCGGCTCGAGCCCGCCCCGGTCGAGCGTTCCCGGATCGGAAGCGGGCACGAGCCGGATCCGCCCCGAATAGCCGCGTGCGAGCTCCGGGAAGGCCCGGTCGAGGATGCCCGAGTCGGCGAGCCGTTCGAGCTCGACCGGTTCTTCGGGTAGGACGGCCGCCTTGACGAGCAGGAGCTCCGGCACGGCGAGCCGGATCGCGAAAACGAGAGAAAGGCTGTCGGAGGTGACCCGCCAAGAGGCCTCGATCGTGGGATCGCGGCCGATCGTCGCCCAGGGGAGCCAGAGCATCGACCGCCCCGCTCGGGCGGCCTCGGCGATCTCCGCCCCACCCTCGACGAGGAGAAGCCGCGGCTCGATCGCCGCGAGGACGAGGGCATATTGTTGCATGGCGAGGATCGCCGCACCGTGGGCGGTGCGCTCGTCGAAGCCGAGTCGAGGCTGGAGGGCGCGCACCGCATCGGCGAAAGGTCCCCCGCCCGGCACGACGAGCCGGGGCACGGGCCCCTCGGCGATCGCCGCGAGCCAACGGGGCAGCGCCGGATCGCCCGCGAGGCTGCCGCCGAGCTTGACGACGGCCGCAAGCGCCGGCACGGGCGCCGCCACTTCGTCCCGAAGGGATGCCATGGACACCACCCTCACCCTGTTCCCGCCGCCGCCACCTTGGATCATGGGGGTCTTGAACGTCACCCCCGACAGCTTCTCCGACGGCGGGCGCTTCGGCAGGCCCGAGGCGGCGATCGCCGCCGGTCGGGCGATGCTCGCCGACGGCGCGCATCTTCTGGACGTGGGCGGGGAATCGACGGCCCCGGGCCGTCGACCGATCCCGAGCGAGGAGGAGCTCGCGCGCATCGAGCCCGTGGTCGCCGCCCTCGCCGGCGAGGCCTTCCTTTCGATCGATACCTACCACGCCGCCACCGCCGCCCGCTGCCTCGCGCTGGGCGCGCGGATGATCAACGACACCTCGGCGTTGCGCGCCGATCCGGCGCTCGCCGAGGTGGTCCGCGAGCACGAGGCCTTCCTCGTCCTCATGCACGCCAAGGACGGACCCCTCCCGCACGTCACCCCGGCCGATCGGACCTATCGCGACGTCGTCCAGGAAGTCGGCGATTTCCTGGCCGAGCGGGTCGACTTCGCGCTCGCCCGCGGCATCCCGGCCGAACGGCTCGTGCTCGATCCGGGCTGGAGCGCCTTCTTGAGCCACGATCCCGAGGACACCTTCCGGCTCCTGCGCGGGCTCGACCGGTTGGTCGAACGGTTCCGGCCGATCCCGATCATGGTCGCGATTTCGCGCAAAGGGGTCTTGAAGGTTCCCCTCGAGGAGCGCGATCCGGTCTCCCAACTCGCGGCGTTGATCGCGGTCACGCGCGGGGCGCTCTACGTCCGCACCCATGCGCCGCGGATGATGGCGCAGTTCCTCGAAATGGCTCGGCGCTGCGGCTTGCCCCTGCCGCCCGCGCCTCAGCCCGCTGCTGCCGGCCGGGCCACCGATCGTGCGGCCTCAAGGGCGGCCAGGAGCTCGGCTGCGGTGCGCCCGAGGAGCGGGTGACGCCAGTCGGGCCAGACCTCGCACAAGGGGCCCAGCACGAAATCGCGCTCGTGCATCCGCGGATGCGGCAGCACCGGCCGGGCCGGCGGCGCGCGGACCTCCGCGTCGAGGGCGATAAGGTCGAGATCGAGCACCCGCGGCTGCCAGGGCAAGAGCTCGCGATTCCGGTCGCGGCCCATGGCCCGCTCGATGCCGTGCAGGACCGCCAGAAGGGCCTCGGCCGGAAGTTCGCTCGCGAGGATCACGACACCGTTCAGATAAGGCGGATGCTCGCGGACCGGATCGTCCGGATGGACGAGCGCCGGCGTCGTGATCCACCGCGAACGAGCGAGGATCGGCCCCGCTTCCTCGGCTAGGAGCGCGAGCGCCGTCTCGAAGGTTCGCCGTGGCTCACCCAGATTGGCGCCGAGCGCCACGATCGCCTTTCGGCTCACCCTCGCGCGTCTCCGCGGCTCACGAGCCGAGACCGAGCTGCCAGCTCTGCACGAACCGGCGCCCCTTGATGTCGGCCGCTTCGACCCGCAGTTCGCCCGGCCCTTCGGGCTGCAGGTGGAAGCCCAAAAGCGGATCTTCGGAGAGCGAGATGTCCGTCTCGACTTCGACGAGCGGCTCCCCGTTCCAGGTGATCCGGATCGTCTCGAGGTGATCGGCGGGAATCCAGTTCCGGGTCAGCTGATCGATCTGCATCCCGGAATATTGGGGATGGCTGATCAAGAGCCGAAGCTCGTTGGGCTCGCCCGCACGGAAACGCTCGGGCGCGAGGAGCTTCATCTTGCCGAGCCGGGCGTAGGCCGCCTCCTTGTCCTTCGAGGCCGGTGCCGAGCAGCCGCCCGAAGCCTTGACGAACCGCTCGACCATGAAGAGCGCGCCGTCGTCGGTTTCGGCCACCGCCCGCACCGGCGTATACTCGTTGACACGGATCCGGGTCGTGATCGAGGCCGAGCCGGTCGCCGGGGTGAGCTTGAAAACGGCCGCCCGCGGCGCCGGGTTGCGGTCGATCAGGAGATGGATCGCCCGGATGTAGCGCTCGGGCGTCTGCGGCACGAGCGCCTTGACCGCGACCTCGACGAGGGCCGCGTCGTGGGCGCGGGTCGGTGCTTCGAGCTCGATCAGCCCGGTACCGTCGTGCACCGGTCGGTTCTCGAACAAAAGCTCGCGCAAGACGTCCCATTGGCTCTGCGCGCGCGCCGGTCGAACGAGGGAGACCGCGAGGAAGCCGCCGGTCGCGGCGAGCAGACGGCGGCGGGCGAAAGGAAGCGGGCTCATTCCCATTCGAGCTCCTTGTAGGCCGCGGTGATGTTGCGCGGATGATTGTCCGATGACAACAGCCAGTCGCCGGCCGGTGGTGGTTCGGCGAGGAGTGCCGAGAGCGAGCGGCCCCGCGCGATCGCGCGGCGGACCGCGGCTGCGAGATCCTCGAGGTAGCGCCGTTGCGGCGCGAGTGCCTCGGGCCACACCGCGTTCGCCGGCCCATGGCCCGGGACGACGAAACGAGCGGGGATCCGGGCGAGCTCGTCCATCACGCGCAGCCAGCCGAGGAGCGAGCCGTCGATCACCGGGATCCGCTCCAGGAAGAGGAGATCGCCCGCGACCAACGTGCCGGTCGCCGCATCGAGCACGGTGAGGTCGCAATCGGTGTGCGCCGTGGGCCAGGCGCGCAGCTCGAGTACGCGGCCGCCGAGGTCGATCCGCCTCGGCGTCTCGACCGCGACCGATTCCTCGACCGGCACGGGCTCGGCACCGGCGATCGCCGCGCCGAGGAGTCGCTCCATGGCCGCACGATAAGTTGTGAACCGATCGAGAAGGGCCGCCTCGAGCCGAGCATGGCCCCAGATCCGCGCCCCGATCGCGCGGAAGACGGCCGCCCCCATCACGTGGTCGGGATGGTGGTGGGTCAAGATCGCGTGGCGGACCGGTCGGTCGGTCCGTGCCGCGATCGCTTCGAGGAAGTCGCGGGCCTGGGCCGGGCTGCCGCCGGCGTCGACCACCGCCACCGCCTCCCCACCCACGATCAGAGCGAGGTTGGCGATGCCGCCCCGATTTGCGGGGGTGAAGTCTTGGTGTGGCCCGACATGGACGAAGAGGCCGGGCGCCACCTCGACGAGCGGGAGCGGCGCGGCACGCGTCGTTCGCGGCAGCGTCGCCGCGGTGAAGCCGGCGAAGCCACCCAGCAAGGCTCGACGATCGATCGCCGGGCCGATCACCCGCGACCTCCCCCCTCGGCCGGCGCGCGCTTGCCGGCACCGACCGGCACCTCCATAGCAGCCCGGCGCCGCGGCGGACCAGCGATCCCCGCGCCGTGAGAGGAGACCGGGATGGACGAGCCGAGCGCCGGGAATTGGCAATGCCTCGCGCTGCGCGACGTGCCGCTCGAGGTGCGGCTCGGCGTCTACCCGCACGAGCGCGAGCGGCCGCAGCGGGTCCTGGTCGACGTCGAGCTCTGGCGGCGGATGGATCGGTTCGAGGGCACGAGCCTCGCCGACTGCCTCGATTACGATCGGATCCACCGCTGGCTGGTCGAGACCTGGCCCGCCCGGCCCCACACCGAGCTCTTGGAACAACTCGCCGAGGAGCTGCTCGCGAAGTGCTTGGAGGACCCGCGGGTGGAGTGGTGCCGTGTGCGGATCCGCAAGCCCGAAGCGCACAGCGGTCGAGGCGTTCCCGAGATCCTCGCGACCCGAAGGCGGTCGGGTCCAGGCTGATCCGCCGCGTCTTTTCCTTCGTACGGTGGGACGAGTCGTTCGGGGAGGTTCGCTCGTGCGATCGGTGTTCGCTGCGATCTTCTCGGGGATGCTCGTCCTCCAAGCTGGGCCGGCCGCGGCGATCATGAGCGGCGCGGAGAGCCCGCGTGCCCGCTCTTCCGATTCCGATTATGCCGACGGGCGTGAGGCCTTCCTGCGCAAGGACTGGAAGGCCACGATCGAATCGCTCCTCAAGGTCGTCGAGCGGCGCCCCCATCACGACAATGCCCACAACATGCTGGGCTTCGCCTATCGCAAGCTCGGCGATTACGATCGGGCACTCTTCCATTACGGGAAGGCGCTCGAGCTCAATCCCCGCCACAAGCAGGCGCTCGAATATCTGGGCGAGGCTTATCTCGAGCTCGGTCGGATCGAGGAGGCCGTGGCGACGGCACGGCGGCTCGACGAGGTCTGCCGCTTCATCGTCATGGCGTTCGACAACAACGGTTGGAAGCGCGGCTGCGAGGAGCGCGAGGACCTCGAGAAGGCCTTCGCCGAGCACGGCGTGCCCTGGCCTCTGGCGGAGTGAGCCCGGCTCACGGCCGGGGCTCCTCTCGAGGCACGGCCGAGACGAGCGGCAGACCCGCCTCTTCCCAACCCTGGATCCCGTCCGGATACCAATGGACCCGCCGATAGCCGAGTTCGTGGCGGGCGCGTTTGGCGGCGTTCCAGCTCATCCAGCAGTCACGCTCGCAATAGAAAACCAAGGGTGTGTCCCTCGCGCCTCCCGTGAGCTCCTCGAGGTGCTGCGCGAACCACGCGGCGGTTGAGGATGGCAGCTCGCCGAGCCCGACGTTCGGCAACCAAACCGAGCCCGGCAGATGGAACCGGCGGGGAGCGAGCCAAGGTCGACCGGCCCCACGACCCGGGGGGCGTCGCGGCGCCGGCATCACGTCGATCAGGACGGCCGGCTCGCGCGCGAGCAGGAGGATCAGGCCCGCGGTGTCGAGCACCGTGGCCCCTTCGAGCGTAACCGGCACCGGTGCCCGATAGTCGCCGAGCCGATAGCCTTCGGGTTCCGAGACCTCGGGCCGATCCGCGGGCTCGACGCGGGTCGACGGCAGGACCAGCAGCCAAACCAGCCCCGCGAGGAGCTCCCGGCGAGTCGGCGGTCCCGCTCGCAGCGCCATGGCGCGTCAATCCGCCTCGAGCAGCTCCTGGAGGCGGCGGGTCACCGGCCCCGGGCAAGGTCCGGCGAGCATCCGGCCGTCGACGCTCGCGACCGCGCGGATCCCGCGCACCGCGTTGGTCGTGAAGATTTCTTCGGCTCGGGCGAGGAGATGGCGCGGGACGTCGGCCTCGACCGCGAGCAGCCCCGCCGTTCGGGCACGGTCGAGCAGGACCGCCCGGGTCACCCCCGGCAGCGCCCCCTCACCCACCGAGGGCGTCCAGATCCGCCCCTCGACGACGAGGAACAGGTTGGCAGCCGAGGCACAAGCGAGCCGGCCGGCGGTGTTGCACAGGAGCGCCTCGTCGCCGCCGGCTGCGATCGCCTCCCGCAGCGCCAGGATCGGATCCAGATAGGCGAGGCTCTTGATCCGGCTCGCGGGCGAAAGCTCGTTGCGGCGGACGCTCTTGACCAGAACCGCGCGAGCCGGCGGAGCGGGCTCCGCCGGTGGGAACGCAGCGAGCAGCAGGGTCGGGGTCGGCCGTTCGGGTGGGGCCAAGCCCCGTGGTCCCGGCCCGCGGGTGAGGGTGAGCCGCAGCACCGCCTCGCCGCGCGCGAAGCCGTTGGCCAACAAGAGCTCGCGGGCCACGGCGGCGAGGCCCGGCTCGTCGAGCGGCAGCGGAATGTCGAGCAGCCGGGCCCCTTCCGACAGACGGGCCCAATGGCGCTCGAGCCGGAGGATCCGGCCGTCGCGGGCCCGCATCGTCTCGAACAGCCCGTCGGCCAGAAGCAAGCCGCGGTCGTTCGGATCGATCCGGACCGCCTCGACCGGCCGCAGCGCGCCCTGGTGCCAGACGATCACCGGCGCGCCTCCTCCCCGCACCACCGGGCCCCGGCCTCCTCGACCGCCCCCGCCTCCGTCCCGCTCGACAATGCCAGGAAATTGCGCAGGAGATCGTGACCGTGTTCGGTCAACACGGCCTCGGGGTGGAACTGCACGCCGTGAACCGGATGGCGGCGGTGGGCGAGGCCCATGATCTCGCCCTCGGGGCTACGAGCGGTGATCTCGAGCTCGTCCGGCAGCCCTTCCTCCTCGACGATCAGCGAATGATAACGGGTCACGCGCAAGGGCGAGGGCAGGCCGCGGAAGACGCCCGTGCCGCGATGGACGATCGGGCTCGTGCGGCCGTGCATCGGCCGACGGGCGCGCCCGACCCGCCCACCATGGGCCGCGGCGATGCACTGATGGCCGAGGCAGACGCCGAGGATCGGGATGCGCGCGCCGAAGCGGCGCACCAGTTCGACCGAGATCCCCGCTTCCGCGGGCCCGCAGGGGCCGGGCGAGAGGACGATGTGCGAGGGTCGCAGCGCCTCGATCTCGGCGAGTCCGATCGCGTCGTTGCGGACGACGAGCCGCTCGAAGCCGAGCTCGGCCACGTAGCGGGCGAGGTTGAAGACGAAGCTGTCGTAATTGTCGACGAGCAGGATCAAGGATCCGCTCCTTCGCCCGCGAGCGCCCGCAACAGCGCCCGCGCCTTGGCCATCGTCTCCTCGTATTCGGCCGCGGGCTCGCTCAAGGCCGTGATCCCGCCGCCCACGGCGAAGGTGACGGTGCGGCTGCGGATCGCGAAGGTGCGGATCGTGATCGCGCTGTCCATCGTGCGATCGAAGCCGATCCGGAGGATCGTCCCGCAATAGGGCCCCCGCCGGTCGGGCTCGAGCTCGGCGATGATCTCCATCGCCCGGATCTTGGGGGCACCGGTGATCGAGCCGCCCGGGAAGGTCGCACGCAAGAGGTCGACGGGTCCGCGGCCGGGCTCGAGTTCGCCCACCACGGTCGAGACCAGGTGGTGGACGGTCGGATGGCGCTCGACGATGCAAAGCTCGGGCACCTGCACGCTGTGCGGCCGACACACCCGCGAAAGATCGTTGCGCAGGAGATCGACGATCATCACGTTCTCGGCCCGCTCCTTTTCGCTCTCGCGGAGCTCGCGGGCGCGTGCTTCGTCCTCCTCGGGCGTGCGACCGCGGGGCCGTGTCCCCTTGATCGGTCGGGTCTCGACCCGCGAGCCCTCGAGCCGCAGGAACCGTTCGGGCGAGGCCGAGGCGATCACCGTCCGGCCGAAGTCGAGGAACGCCGCCATGGGCGCCGGGTTGATCCGGCGCAGCCGGCGATAGAGGTCGAACGGATCGAAGCCTTCGGGCAGGGTGGTGGTGAAGCGCTGGGCGAGGTTGGCCTGGAAAATGTCGCCCGCGAGGACGTAGTCGATCACCCGCTGCACCGCCGCCTCGAAACCCGCCCGGTCGAAGTTGCTCACCGGTTCCGGCAACGGGATCGGGCTCGGCGGTGGCAGCTCGGGTGCGGCCGCCAGCCGCTCGGCGAACCACGCCGAGCGGGCGGCGCGGCGGGCGAGCCGGGCTTCCGGAGCGAGTTCGGGAAAGCCCGAGCTCGCGATCCAGGCCCGCCGTTCGACCAAATCGAAGGCGGCGACCGTGTCGTAGAAGCCGAGCTCGAGATCGGGAAAGGACGGCTCGTCGCCCGCCGCCACCGGCAGGCGCTCGAGATGGCGGGCCGCCTCGTAGCCGATCCACCCCACCACGCCCGTCCGGAAAGGCGGAGCCACGGCCGGATCGGGGGGCAGGTGGAAGCGCGCGAGGCAGCGCTCGAGGAGAGCCCAAGGATCGCCCGTGCGGCGCTCGTCACCGAGCCGGATCCGCCCGTCCCGGCTCGACACGAGAAGAAAAGGATCGGCCGCCACCCAGCTCCAACGACCGAGCCCGGGGTCGAGCCGGGCGCTGTCGAGCAGCACCGGTGCCGGCAGGTCGCGTAAGGCTGCGAAGGCCCGCAGCGGGTCGAGGAACGGGATCTCGCGGACGAAGAGGCTCATGCGCGCAGGCTAGGCGCCGCGCCCGTCACCCCGCAACGCTCCGATCGGCGCCCGTGGCGCTCGCCGGCGCGCCCGTCAGATGCTCCGGCCGCGCTCGCAGCGCCAGCCGCCCTCGAGAACGAAACCCGGATGCTCGCGCAGCCAGCGGGCGATCTCCATCTGGCCGAAGAGCTGGCAGCGGAAGGCGGGGCCGTCCCAGGGGAGCTCGATCCGATCGCAACGCGGCTCGGGAGCTCCGGCGAGGCAGGCGATGAACGTCAAGACGTAGAGCATCGGGCGGGATCTCCGGGCGGCCACCCGCGACCCGCGCGCGGGCGCCCTCTCGTCTTACGCCCGCGATGATGACGCGGATGACGGAATCGTGCCAAGTCGGCCGGCGTCTCCGTCAGCAGAGGAGCAAGAGTTCGCCCTTGCCGAGATCGGCGAGATCGCCCACGAGCCGGCGCGCCCGCCGCGAAGGCAAGAGATCGGGGAGGCCGAGCCCGGCCAGATGCCGCCCGAGGACCGCGAGCCAGAGAAGATCGTGGACGCCGGCGTCGGCGAAGGTCGGACCGGGATCGGCCGCCCCCTCGAGGAGGAGCACCGAGCCCCGGCGCATGGCCGCGCCGGGCCGGGCACCACAGGGGCCGAAGACGATCACGGTGCCGCCGCGCAGGGCGAACCCCGCACGCTCGTCGCAGCCGCCGCGGAGAATCAGGAGTCCTCGCCGCATGGCGTCGCCGGCCATCGGCCCCGTGCGGCCTTCGACGTGGACCGTGACACCCGAGGCCCCGCCGCTTCCCGGCAAGGCACCGGCCAGTCGCTCGCCGGCATCGCCGCGCACGAAAAGGAACCCGCCGCTCGCTTCGGCCGCGGCGAGTGCGCCCACGCTGCCCTCGACCTCGATCCGCCCGGCGCGCATGCCGAGGCCGAGCTCGACCCCGGCGTCGCCCGCGACCCGGATCGTGCCCCGGGCGAGCCCGGCGCCGATCCGATCGCAGAGCCGGTTCGTGCCTTCGAGGAGGAGCGTGTCGTCTTCGCCCGGCCGCGAGCGGATCGCGAAGAGCTCGCCCGCCGGGACCGAACGGTTCCCGTAGCGGAGCGGGATCGCGGCGATCTCGGCTTCGCTCGCGCCGAGCACGCGCTCGGGCCCGAGGGCCGAAAGGTCGAGCGGCAGAGCCGGGGGCTCCCGGAGGCGGAGGGTGCGCGCGGTCATCGCGCCCGACCATCGGCGCGGATCGGACCGCCCGGCAAGAGCTTCTCGTCGCGGCAGCGGGGCCCGCGGCGACTTGGCCGAACCCTCCTGCCCGTGGCACGATCCGCGCCATGCGCGAGCATCTCGTCTTCTTGACCGGCCGGCTCGCCGAGCCGCGCCTCAGACAGGTGCTCGAGAGCCTGGGCGAGACGCCCTTCTCCTGGGAGATCCGTCAGATGGGGGTCCAGGTGGCGGCCCTCATGACGCCCGAGCTCATCGCCCGCCGCCTGGGATCGGTCGAAGGGGCGAGCAAGGTCGTCCTCCCGGGGCGGGTCCGGGGCGCGCTCGAGCCGCTCGCGCAGAAGTTCGGCGTTCCCTTCGAGCGCGGCCCCGAGGAGCTCGTGGATCTCCCCCGCCATCTCGGCCGCAAGGGCCCGCCGCCCGACCTCTCGCGCCACGATTGCCGGATCTTCGCCGAGATCGTCGAGGCCCCCGAGCTCGAGGTCGAGGCGATCCTCGCCCGGGCCCGCGAGCTCCGCGCCGAAGGAGCGGACGTGATCGACCTCGGCTGCCTTCCCGGCCGACCCTTCCCGCACCTCGAGGAAGCGATCGCCGCCCTGCGCGCCGAGGGGTTCGTCGTGAGCGTCGATTCCGGCGACCCCGAGGAGCTCCGCCGCGGCGCTCGGGCCGGCGCCGCGTTCCTCTTGAGCCTGCACGAGGACAGCCTCGACCTCGCCTTCGAGAGCGAGGCCACACCGGTGCTCGTGCCGGCGCGGCCGGGTGATCTCGCGAGCCTGGTGCGCGCCTGCGAGCGGCTCGCCCGCGCCGGTCGTCCCCACCTCGCCGATCCGATCCTCGATCCGATCCATCTGGGCTTCACCGAGTCTATCGTCCGCTACCACGAACTCCGCCGACGGTTGCCCGAGGTCGAGATGCTCATGGGGGTCGGCAATCTCACCGAGCTCACCGATGCCGACACGACCGGCATCACCCTGCTCCTCATGGCGGTCTGCTCGGAGCTTTCGATCCGCAACGTGCTCGTCGTGCGGGTGAGCCCGCATTGTCGGCGGGCGGTGGTCGAGGCGGATCGGGCGCGGCGGATCCTGTTCGCCGCCCGATGCCGAGGCACCCCGCCGCAGTGGATCGATCCCGCCCTCCTCTGTCTGCGCGATCGCCGTCCCTTCACCGAAGAGCCGGAGGCGATCGCCGCCGAGGCCGCGCAGATCCGCGATCCGAACTTCCGGATCCGGGTGGCCCGCGACGGGGTCCACGTCTTCAACCGCGACGGCCACCGGGTGAGCAGCGATCCTTACGACCTTTTCCCCGGGCTCGGGGTCGAGAGCGACGGAGCACACGCCTTCTATCTCGGCTACGAGCTCGCCAAGGCCGAGATCGCCTTCCGTCTCGGCAAGCGCTACGTCCAAGACGAGCCCTTGCGCTGGGGCTGCGCGGTCGACCTGCCGGGGGAGGATCTCGACCGTCACAGGGCACCGGGCGTCACGCTCGCCAAACGCCGAGGTGGATCCGCGAGCTGATGCCGTTCGTCCGCGAATCGATCCTCGTGACGGTGGGGACCGACGGGCAGGCGCACGTCGCCCCGCTCGGCCTGATCGAGCGAGGCGACCGGCTCGTGATCGCACCCTTCTGCCCCTCGACCACGCTCGCCAACCTCGAACGACACCCCTTCGCGAGCGCCTGCTACACCGAGGACGTCCGCGTCTTCGCCGGCTGCGTGACCGGGAAGAAGCGCGATTGGCCGGTGGTCCCGGCCGAGCGGATCCGCGGTTTCCGCCTCGCCGATTGTCTGGCGCACGAGGAGCTCGAAGTGATCGCGGTCGAGCCCGACGCGCTCCGGCCCCGCTTTCCGTCTCGGGTCGTGTACGCCGCCCAGCATGCACCGTTCCTCGGCTTCAACCGGGCGCGCCACGCGGTGATCGAAGCCGCCATCCTGCTCTCGCGCCGGCACCTCTTGCCGGCCGACGAGATCGAGGACGGCCTCGTGCGGCTGCGCGTGCTGGTCGACAAGACGGCGGGTGAGGCCGAGCGCGAGGCCTGGGGCTGGATCGAGGAGGCCTGGCGGAGCGCCCCGCCGGAACGGCGCTAGATCCGGGGCGGGGCGAGCCGCTCGCCGATCGCCGCCAGAACCGCGGCCACCGTCGGGAGCGCCGCCGTACGGCGCAGGCCGCGGCTGCGGAGCGCCACCACGGGATCGGTGCGGTAGAGATCGCCCGGGTGATCGAGACCCGGGGTGGCGATCGGGAACGCCACCTCGGGCGTCCCGGAGGATGGAGATCCCGGTCGGCTCAAGAGTACGGTCGGGACGGTGGTCGCAGGTGGCGGGCGCGAGCCGAACGCGTCGATCCAGACGAGCAGATCGGCCGCCTCCTCGCCGAGGAGCCGCTCACCGCACCAACGCACGGGATCGTGCTCGGGCGCGCCGTCGGCGTAGCTCACCGGATCCGGCACCCCCGCTTGCCAGAGGAGGAGCTGGCGCGCCGTCACGGCTCCGGGAGCCGCTGCGAGCGGCAGGCCGATCGCCCGGCCCTCGGCGTTGAGCTCGCGGGTCAGCGCGGCCGCATGGAGCGCGAGGAGGGCCGGCTGCGCCAACGAGCCGATCGACCAGACGAGCAGCCGATAGGCGGCGGCACGGATCGCCTCGGTTAGCTCCTGCAAAGGCTCCGGGGCGGCGATCGACCGCGCGCGCAAGAGCGCGCGCAGGAGCGCTACCCGATCGGACAGCGATTCGTCCGGGCAAGGGAGATGCTCGATCGCCGCCTCTTCGGGGGGCGCGCCGCCAAGCTGAACGATGCGCCGCGGCCGGTCGTCGAGCCGTACGGCCGGCAGGAGCACCCGTTCGACGAGCCGCGGGGCGGTCGTTCGCCAGCCGTCGCCCAGGAGCAGCACGAGATCCGGCCGGTTGCGCGCTTCGGCGAGGGTGCCCGTCACCCAACCGGCGCACTCGACGGTGAGGAGCTGGGCACGGGCCCCCTCCCCGGCCATCGGATCGAGCACCCCACCCGTCCGCTCGGCGAGGGCCACAGCCGCGCGCAGACCGGAAAGATCGGCCTCGAGGCCGGCCAGGAGCGGCAGCCGAGCGGCGGCGAGCAGCTCGGCCGCACGGGCGAGGGCCGCCTCGAGCTCGACCGGCTCGCCGCGAAGGCGCGGTCGGAGATCGTCCGGGAGAGGCCGGGCGAAGGCTTCGATCGCCCGCGCGCAGCCTTTGGCCAGGACCGCGAGCCGGTTGCCGTCGACCGCGACCTCGAGGTCGTCGCACAGAAGGGCACAGAACGGGCAGACGACCTCCCGCTCGACCCGCCTCGGCTCCGAACCGCTCACTCCCCTTCCCCGCCCGCGTTCGCTCCGGCCGGAGCGGGCTTAGCGCAGGCGGCCGGGCCGCGGAACGCTCGGTGCGGTTCAGCCGGTCTTCGCCGTCGCCGGCTTGTCGTACTTGATGTAGGCGAAGCGCAGATCGTTCTGCGGCGTGCCCTCGAGCGGCCCGCCCTCGAGGCCGGGCTGCCACATGATCACTTCCTCGATCTTCGCGGCGAGCGCGAAGTCCTTGTCGGTGATCCCTTTGTGGTCGTGGGTCTTGAGCCGGACCTCGACCCAAGCGTAAGAGGCCGTGATGTCCGGATGGTGCCAGGCGGCCTCGGCCAGATGGCCCACGGCGTTGATCACCATGAGCGTGCCCTTCCAGCTGTTGGTGCGGTAGGTGCGGCGGATCCAGCCACCCTCGACCCGCCAATGTGGCAACTCGCGGGCGAGCCGTTCGGCCGCCTGTTCTTCGCTGTAGACCTGGAGCTTCTTCGCCTCGGCCATCTCGGCCTCCCTTGCCTGTACGGATCACCCGGCGATCTAGCGGTCGGTCGCCGGCGAGCAAGCCGAAGAGTCGATTTGCCCTCGGGGGCTCGCGCGGCTAGACCGCCGCGCGCGGGCAACGGGGGAGGTCCGAGCGTGGCCGAGCGGGTGGAGCGGGTCCGGGTGCGCGCCCCGGCGCGGCTCCATTTCGGATTCCTCGACCTTTCGGGCGAGCTCGGCCGCCGGTTCGGCAGCCTCGGCCTCGCGATCGAGGAGATCGCGACCGAGCTCGAGATCGCCCGCGGCCACGGGGGGGTCGAGGGGGCCGAAGCGGCTCGCGCTACCGTGCACCTCGAGAAGCTCCGCGCCGCTTGGACCGTCGAAGAGCCGATCTCGATCCGCGTCCGCGAGGCGATCCCGGCCCATGCCGGGCTCGGATCGGGCACCCAGCTCGGCCTGGCGATCGGTGCCGGCCTCGCGCGGCTCCTCGGACGCGAGGAGCCGCTCGAGGTGATCGCCGAGCTGCTCGATCGCGGCAGCCGCTCGGCGATCGGGCTGGGTGCCTTCGCCACCGGCGGGTTCCTCGTCGACGGCGGTCGCGCCTCCGAGGATCGCCTACCGCCACCCCTGACCGTCCGCCTACCTTTTCCCGAAGCCTGGCGGATCCTCCTGATCGTCGATCCGACCCGAACGGGCGTTCACGGACCGAGCGAGGCCCGGGCCTTCGCCGCTCTGCCCCGGGTCTCGGAGCATCCGGCGGATCGTCTCTGCCGGCGCGTGCTCCTCGAGCTCCTCCCCGGCCTCGCCCGCGCCGAGCTCGCTCTCGTGGCCGAGGCCCTGGCCGAGATCCAGCAGGCGATGGGCGAGCGCTTCGCGCCCTTCCAAGGTGGCGGGCGGTTCGCGAGCCCGGCCGTGGCCGAGGTCGCGGCCCGGCTCGAGGCCGAAGGCGTGCGCGGCGTGGGGCAGACCTCCTGGGGTCCCACGGGCTGGGCGCTCTTTCCCGACGCTGCCTCGGCCGACGCCGCCCGGCGCGATGCCGAACGGCGCTTCGCCTCGCTGGGGCTCCGCTTCCGGGTCGTCGCCGGCCGCAACCGGCCGGCCGAGATCGTGCCGTTCCCCTCTACCGTCGAGCCGGAGAGCACGCCGTGAGCCGACCACCGAGCATCCTCCACTTCGTGACGCCGCTCAAGAATCCGAGCCCATTCGACGTCAACATGGCGGCCGATGCCGGCTTCGATCACATCCTGCCCTACACGCAGGTGACGCTCGAGGAGATCCGCCCGCTCGTCCAAGACGCGATCTTCTCGCGCGCCCCCGACCACGGGCGGGCGACCGCGCTGCTGATCGGCGGGCGTGACCCGCTCCTCGCCCTCGACATGCTCGAGGAAGCCAAGGCGGCGATGCTGCCGCCCTGGTTCGAGATCTCGCTCATGGCCGACCCTTCGGGTGCCTTCACCACCGCCGCCGCGATGATCGCCGCGGTCGAGAAGACCCTGCGAAGCCGCGGGCACGAGCTCACGAACAAGCGTGTCGTCGTGTTCGGCGCGACCGGACCGGTCGGTCGGATCGCGGGCCTCATGGCGGCCCTCGCCGGCGGGCGCGTCGTCCTCGCCGGCCACGACGGCCCCACGCGCGTGCGCCAAGCGGCGGGCGAGCTCGGCGGTCGCTTCGGGGTTACCCTCGAAGGCGCGGACGGCTCGGATGCCGAGAAGAAGAAAGCGCTCTTGGCCGAAGCCGAGATCGTGCTCGCCGCCGGGAAAGCCGGGATCCGGATCCTCGAGGCCGAGCATCTGCGCGCTGCGGGGAAGCTCCTGGTCGCGGTCGACGTCAACGCCGTGCCGCCCTCGGGGATCGAGGGGGTCGAGGCCATGGACGAGGCGAAGCCGATCCCCGGCACGAACGCGGTCGGCATCGGTGCGCTCGCCGTGGGGCGGCTCAAGTTCAAGACCGAACACGAACTTCTGGCCTCGATGCGCGACGCTGCGCCGCGGCGCTACATCGGCATCGCCGAAACGCTCGCCCGAGCCCGCGCGCTCGCAGCGGGTTGAGCGCGGTGAACGGCGCGCGTGGCCCGGGCGAGCGGGTCCTGATCGTGGCCCTTTCGGGCCGCGCCCTCGCGCAATCGGCCCGTCGCGCGGGGCTCGTCCCGATCGTGCTCGACCGCTTCGCCGATCTCGACACGCGCGAGGCGGCCGAACTCGCGCTGCGCATCGCCCCGGGCCGAGCGGGCCCGCTCGCCGCGGGTCCCCTGCTGCGCGCCGCGCGCGGCTTCGCCCCGCCGCCGATCCCCCTTCTGGTGGGCGGTGGCCTCGAAGGCCGGCTCGCGGTGCTCGAGACCCTCGCCCGCGGCCGCGAGCTCCTGGGCAATCCCCCCGCGATCGTGGCGCGTGCGGTCGATCCCTTCGTCCTCGCCGCGCTCGCTCGTGCGCTCGACGTGCCGTTCCCCGAGACCCGGCCCGACCTCCCGACCGACCGCCGAGATTGGCTCGTCAAGCGGAAGGGCGCCGGCGGCGGCTGGCACGTGCGCCCGGCCGAGAGGGTCGCTCACCCCCACCCCCTCGACTACGCCCAACGGTGGGTTCCCGGACGGCCGGTCTCGATCCTCCTCCTCTGCGACGGTCGACGGGCCCTGGCACTCCTCGCGAGCGCGCAGTGGAACACGGGCGACCCGCCGCACTTCAAAGGCGTGCTCGCCCCCGCCCCGCTTCCGCGAAGGGTGGAGGAGAAACTCGCGCGCGCCGCGGTCGCGGTCGGCGCCGCGCTCGGCTTGCGCGGGCTCGCGAGCGCCGATTTCCTTCTCGACGAAGGGGCCGGGTTCCATCTGCTCGAGATCAACCCGCGGCCGGGCGGCTCGCTCGAGGCGGCGGAAGCCGCGCTCGGCGTGAACCTCGTGGCCTTCCACCTCGCGGCTTGTCGCGGCGAACTTCCGGGGAAAGTCCCCGAGCCCGTGGTCTTCGCCGGCACGGCGATCGTCCGCGCCGATCGCGACCTCGTCGTGCCGGAGGGCTTCTTCTGGCCGGAATGGGTCGGCGACCGGACCCCTTCGGGCGAGCGGGTGCGCAAAGGCCGCCCGCTCGCCACGGTGCGCGCGACGGGAGACGACCCGGTGGAGGTCCGGCGGCTGCTCGAGCTGCGCGAGCGGCATCTGCTCGCGGAGATGATAGCGACGCGCACCACCTCGCGGGCCCGGGTCGGGGTGGAAGGAGGACGAGGCGCATGAACGGGACGACGATCGGCACCGAGCGGCGGCGACATTGGCCGTCGCTCGCCGCGCGGGCGGAGCGGCTTGCCCGCGAGCTCGTCGCCGATGCGGCACCGTTGCGGCTCGCGGTTCAGCGAACGGCCAACGGAGCCACGCTCGTCGACGCGGGGATCGCCGTCTCGGGCAGCCTCGAAGCCGGGCGACGGATCGCCGAGCTCTGCATGGGGGGCGTGGGCTGGGTCGCGTTCGCGACCGAGACCCGTTTCCCGGGTGTGCCGTTCCGCATCGAGGCCCGCTCGGCCGATCCGGTGCTCGCCTGTCTCACGAGCCAGTATGCCGGTTGGAGCCTTTCCTACGGCGAAGGGACGGACGCCTGGCGGGCGATGGCCTCGGGGCCGGGCCGGGCACGAGCGGCCAAGGAAGCCCTCTTCGCCGAGCTCGATTTCCGTGACCTCGAGGCCGAGAGCGCCTGGTTCGTGCTCGAGACCGACCGCGCGCCACCCGAAGCGCTGATCGAGAAGGTCGCGGCCGACTGTGCCCTCCCCCCTTCCGCCCTCGGCTTCGTCCTCACGCCCACGACCAGCCTCGCCGGCACGGTCCAGATCGTCGCCCGCGTGCTTGAGGTGGCGCTCCACAAAGCGCACGCGCTCGGTTTTCCGCTCGAGCGGATCGTCGACGGGCTCGGCTCCGCCCCCCTCCCCCCGCCCGCTCCGGACTTCCTCGTGGCCATGGGCCGGACCAACGATGCCGTGCTGTTCGGTGGCGAGGTCCAACTTTTCGTGAGCGGTCCCGAAGACGCGGCGGCTGCCCTCGCCGAGCAGCTGCCGAGCACGGCCTCGGGCGACTACGGTCTTCCCTTCGCCGAATTGTTCGCCGCCGCCGGCCACGATTTCTACAAGATCGACCCGATGCTCTTCAGCCCGGCGCGAGTGACCGTCACGGCCCTCGCGACGGGGCGGAGCTTCACGGCCGGCCGGCTCGCCCCGGACCTCCTCGCCCGATCCTTCGGGCTCCGCGCGGAGGTGTGACGCGCCCGGTGGCCGGTGCCCCGAGCCGTCCCGAGCTCCTCGTCCTGGGTGCCGGCGGCTGGCATTGGCAACGGCTCGCCCGGGCCGCGGAACGGCTCCGACTGCCGCTGCGCCGGCTCGGCTTCGCGGCCCTCCGCTTCGACGGAACCGCCCGCTTCGGGCTTCGGCTCGGCGGAGGCGAGGAGCTACCCGGTGCCGTGCTCGTTCGTTTCGTCCCCGGCGGCAGCTTCGAGCAGGTGACCCGCCGGCTCGGCCTCCTGCACGCCCTCGAGACACTCGGGGTACCGGTGATCAATTCCGCCCGCGCGATCGAACGCTGCGTCGACAAATCCGCGACGAGCTTTCTCTTGCGACACGCCGGCTTGCCGACACCACCCGCTTGGACCGTGGAGCGGCTCGACGAGGCCCGGGCGATCGTCGAGGCGGAAGCCGCGGCCGGCTTCGCGCTCGTCTCGAAGCCGCTGTTCGGCGCCCAGGGTCGAGGCCTGCGCCGGCTGCGCGATCCGGCCGATCTGCCGAGTGCGGAAGAAAGCGGCGGCGTCTGGTACCTGCAACGCTACGTGCCGCCCGAAGGTGGCGATCGGGACTATCGGGTGCTCGTGATCGACGGTGAGCCGGTGGCGGCGATGGCGCGCGAGGGCACGAACTGGATCACCAACGTCCACCAAGGTGGGCGACCGGTCCCGGTGTCGGCGGGGGGAGAACTCGGCACGCTCGCGGTCGCGGCCACCCGCGTGGTCGAGGCCTTCTACGCCGGGGTCGACCTCCTCGAGGAGCGGGGTACGGGCCGGCTGCTCGTCCTCGAGGTCAACAGCCAGCCGGCCTGGCAAGGGCTCCAGACGGTCACCCGCTTCGACATCGCCGAGGCCCTGCTCGCGGCGATCGATCGGAAGATCCGGAGATGAACGCGGCGCGGATCGCGGCTCTGTTCGAGCGGGCTTGTCTGGCCGAGCTCGACGCCTTGAAGCTGGGCAACGTCCACCGCTTCGCCGCCGGGCACGAGCTGCGCGTGGAGGACTTCGAGGCGAGCGCGCGCGCCGCCGCCCCGGCGATCGCCCGGCCGGGTGCTCCGCTCGGGGCTCGGATCCTGGAAGCGGTCGGGGCGACCCGGGCCGCGGTCGGGACCAACACCAATCTCGGCATCCTGCTCCTGTGCGCGCCGTTGGCCGCCGCCGCGGAACGGTCGGGACCGCTGCGCCGAGCGGTGGTCGAGGTGCTCGCCGCGAGCGATCGCGACGACGCGCGCAAGGTCTATGCCGCGATCCGACTCGCCCGGCCGGGTGGGCTCGGTCGGGTCGCGAAGGCGGACGTGGCCGAGGAGCCCGATCTCCCCCTCCTCGAGGCGATGCGGCTCGCCGAGGAGCGCGACCGGATCGCCTGGAACTGGACGCACGGCCTCGCCGACCCGTTCGAAGTCGGGGCGCCGCTCCTGGACGCGCTCGAGGCCCGAGGCTGGAGCGAGTCCTGGGCCCTCGCGGGCCTCCATCTCCACCTCTTGGCCCGGATCCCCGACAGCCACGTCGCCCGGAAGTTCGGCAAGGACACGGCCGAAGCGCTCCGAGCCGAGGCCGCTCCCTTTGCCAGGCGACTGCTCGCGGCCGCCCGTCCCGAGCGCTTCGAGGAGGAGCTTCTCGCCTTCGACACCGCGCTCAAAGCCCGCGGGCTCAATCCCGGGACGACGGCCGATCTCGTGGTCGCTTCCCTCTTCGCCCGGCTCCTCCTGCGTGCGGGAGCGGATCGATGATGCCGCCGCACCATACCCGTCGCGTCCGACGCGACCGTGCACCTCCGGCCTCACGTCGCGAGGATTGCCGAGACCGGATCGGTCCCTTATCAGCCGCCCTGTTTCGAGATCCGCAACCCCAGGGGGGAGGCTCTTCATGGCCAAGATCGATCGTATGCTCGTCGGTGAAGCGCTGGTCGGCGACGGCAACGAGGTCGCCCACATCGACCTCATCATCGGTCCGCGCGGCACGCCCGCCGAGACCGCGTTCGCCATGACGCTCACCAATCAGAAGGAAGGCGTGAACGGGCTCCTCGCGGTGCTCGAGCCGAACCTCATGGTCAAGCCGGCGACCGTGATGTTCAACAAGGTGACGATCAAGAACGCCAAGCAGGCGGTCCAGATGTTCGGCCCCGCCCAGCGGGCCGTGGCGATGGCGGTCGCCGACTGCGTCGCCGAGGGCACGATCCCCGAGGAGGAATGCGAGGATCTCTTCATTTCGGTGGGTGTGTTCATCCACTGGGAGGCCCAAGACGACAAGAAGATCCAACAGTTCAACTACGAGGCCACCAAGCTCGCGATCGAGCGCGCCGTGGCCGGCCTGCCGCGTGCCCGCACGATGGTCGCGCGCAAGGACAAGACGAAGCATCCCTTCGGCGCCGATTGAAAGGAGCCAGCGGCCCCACCTGCGTCGACCGGCGAAGCGACAGGGGCGGCAGCCGAGCCCGCTCGACCGCCGCCTCCGCCGCCCGAGCCGCCTCCGATGCCGGAACCGCGGGTCGAGCCCGCGGCTCCGGCGGCCCCTCCCGCCCCTCCCCCGCCGCCCGAGCGGCCGGCAGCAGAGGTCCGGCGGGAACCGGCGGCTCCGGCTCGGCCGACGGGACCAGCGGCTCCGCAGAGCACGGGCTGGTGGGAGACCCTGCTCCGATTGATCGGGTTGAAGCGCAACTGAACGGAAGACGGGCGTCGGGTCGCGACCGACGCCCGTTCTTCCCTCGCCGATCGGAATCGGGCGGCCGATCAGGCGACGGACTCGGCCAGGCGCGCGAGTTCGGTGCGGCCGAGCCGGCCGTCGTGCAAGGCAGTGGCGACGAGCGCTCCGGCGATCCCCCGCTCCCACAAGCGTTCGAGATCCTCGAGCCCGCGCACCCCGCCCGCCGCCCAGACCCGCCGCGCCGACCCGGCCGCACGGTGGACCGCGTCGAGTCGGGCGAAGTCCGGTCCGCTCGCCGTCCCGACCCGGGCGAGGGTCATGACGATCACGTCCCGTGGCCAGAGCTCGGGCCGCTCCCGCAGGCCCGCCGGATCGAGGGGCTCCTCGCCCCGCCAGTCGAGCGAGAGGACGAGACGCTCCGAGGCGAGCGCGTGCGCCCGCTCGAGCAGCCGAGGATCGGCTTGGCTCTCGCTGCCGAGCACCGGGCGCACGCCGGGCAGGGCCGCGAGATCGCGGAGCCGGTCTTCGCTCGCGATGCCTGCATCGACCCAGATAGTGAGTTCGGGAAAGCGGGTCGTGAGTTCCACGAGCAGCGGGCGATGATCGCCCCGGCCGCGGATCGCGTCGAGGTCGGCAAGATAGAGCGCACGGAACGGGTGGAGGGCGAGAAGGGCTTCCACGACCGCCACGGGCTCGGCGGAATCCACGAGCTTCGAGCCCGCGAGCGGGCGGTAGAGGTCGCGCTCGCCGGCCCGGGCGTGGACCACGAGCCCACCCACGAGATCGACCACGGGAACGACGGTGAAAGACGGCACGCTCTCTCTCCCCGAGACGGGTGGAACCGGACCCCTCCTCGGTCTGGACCTGGGTGGTGCGCATCTCAAGGCGGCTTTACTCGTCGAAGACGCGCCCGTGGCGATCCGCGAGGTGCCCTGCCGGCTCTGGGAAGGTCTCGATCGGCTGGACGCTGCCTTCGGCGAAGCTCTGGTCGGCTGGCCGGAACCCGGAGCCGTGGCGCTCACCATGACCGGCGAGCTCGTCGATCTGTTCCCGGATCGCTCGACCGGTGTGCGTCGGCTGCTCGAGGCCGTCCGGGCCCGGTTGCCCGATCGGCCGCTCGCGGTCTGGAGCACGGGCGGTTTCCTCGCCCCCGAAGCCGCCGCGACCTCCCCCCTCCAGGTGGCGTCCGCCAATTGGCAGGCGACCGCCGAGCTGCTCGCCCGGCGCCTCCCCTCCGGGATCCTCGTCGACATCGGCAGCACGACGACCGACCTCGTGCCCTTCGCCGGGGGCCGGGTACGGGCCCGCGGCCGCGACGATGCCGAGCGGCTGGCCGAAGGCGAGCTCGTCTATCGAGGGCTCGTCCGCACGCCCTTGATGGCGCTCGCCGACCGGGTGCCGTTCCGTGGCCGGCTCGTGGGCGTCATGGCGGAGTGTTTCGCGACCACGGCGGATCTCTTCCGCCTCCTGGGCCGGCTCGACGAGGCGTTCGACCAGCATCCCGCCGCCGACGGCGGGCCCAAGACGGTCGAGGGGAGCGCCCGGCGGCTCTTGCGCGTGGTGGGTACCGATCTCGGTCCGGCCTCGCTCGAAGAGGCACGCCACCTCGCTACCCTGTTCGCCGAAGCCCAGCTCCGGCGAATCCAAGATGGCCTCGCCCTCCTCTTCTCGCGCGGCGACCTCCCCGAAGACGCCCCTTTGGTGGCGGCCGGCTGCGGCGCTTTTCTCGTTCCCGAACTCGCTCGGCGGCTCGACCGGCCGGTGCAGGACTTCGCTACGGTGCTGAGCCTCGAAGGCGAGCTCGCGCGCTGGGCTCGGGTCGCCGCTCCGGCCCTCGCCGTGGCCCTGCTCGCCCGCGGAGCTCGAACTCAGGCGACTTGAGGCGATCGCCCGGATTCGGCGCGCGCCGTCTCCAACGCGATGCGGACGCGCCGGAACGCTTCGGGGTCGAGGCGATCGCGGCGCTCGCCGCCACAGAGGGCACCGCGGAAGCCCAGATAGTCGGGGCCGAGCCGCGCCGAGGGTGCGATGTCGGCGAGGCCGAGCGAACCCGCGAGCCCGCAGAGGAGCCCGAGTTCCCGTGCGGCTGCCACGAACCGGACGAGTCGGGCATCGTCGAGACAGCTGCGGAGACCGCCCGCCCGCTTGTCGGCCGTATCGAGCATCACGCCCAGGAGGCCGGCCCGAGCGAAGGGCGCGAGGTCGGCGAGGTCGGGGTCGCGATCGGCCATGAGCACGGCCACGAGCCGCACCCCGCGAGCCGCCAACGGTGCGAGCCCGTCCAGGACGTGGGCCCGCCCCGAATCGGTGAAGAACCCCACCTTGACGACGTCCACACCGCTCGCCGCGACCCGCTCGGCCGCCTGTTGCAGGAGCCGCGGATCCATCGGCAGATCGCCGATGGTCGCCGAGAGCGGTACGCGACCGCCGAAGCGGGCGACCGCGGCCGACAGATGCTCGGGCTGCCAGGCGCCGAGGGCTCCTGCGCGCGGATCTTTGAGGTCGAGCACTTCGGCACCGAGCTCGAGGGCCGTCTCCGCCTCCTCGAGGTCGGCCACGCTCGCGAGCAGCGCCGGGCGCCGGGCGGGCAGGGGAAGCGGGGAAGGACGCATGGGAGCGAACCCGCGGGGTTCCTTGGCGACGGCTCCCTAACCCCGTTAAGACGACCCGCGCAACGCACGGGGGAGCGAGGCTGGTGGCGATCCGGCTCACGGGTGGACGGGTGTTCGACCCGCTCGCCGGCATCGACGGCGAGATCCGCGATCTCTGGATCGACCACGGCCGGATCGTCCCGCCATCGCCGCCCGGCACGCCGGTCGAGGTCCACGACGTCTCGGGCTGCGTCGTGATGCCAGGCGGGATCGACATGCACAGCCACATCGGCGGCGGCAAGGTGACGATCGCCCGGTTGCTCATGGCCGAAGAACACCGCCTCCACCGGGAGGCCCGTGGCCGAGGCTGCAGGGCCGGCAGTGGCGAGGCCTCGCCCTCCTCCTTCACCACCGGCTACCGCTACGCCCGGCTCGGCTACACGGCCGCCTTCGAGCCGGCGATGCTGCCGAGCAACGCCCGCGCCTCGCACCACGAGATGGCGGACATCCCGCTGCTCGACAAAGGTGCCTACGTGCTGCTCGGCAACGACGACTTGTTCCTGCGCCTGTTGGCCGAAGGCGCGGGCGAGCGGGCGATCGCCGACTACGTCGCTTGGAGTTTGCGCGCCACCGGTGCGCTCGCGGTCAAGATCGTCAACCCGGGCGGGATCGCCGCCTTCAAGTACAACCAACGTCGGCTCGATCTCGACGAGCGGGCCGCCCCTTACGGGGTCACCCCCCGGGGGGTTCTCACCGCCCTCGCCGACGCCCTCGACCGGCTCGCCGTGCCGCATCCGATCCACGTCCACGGCTGCAATCTGGGCGTGCCGGGCAACATGGAAAGCACGCTCGCCACCATCCGGGCGATGGAGGGGCGGCGGATCCACCTCACCCATCTCCAGTTCCACAGTTACGGCACCGAGGGGCCGCGGCGTTTCTCCTCGGGAGCACCGGCGATCGCCGAGCTCGTCGACGCCTGCCCGAACGTCAGCCTGGATGTGGGCCAGGTGATGTTCGGCCAGACCGTGACCGCCTCGGCCGACACGATGGCGCAGTTCCGCAACGCCGCGCACGCCCATCCACGCCGCTGGGTGGGGATGGACATCGAGTGCGAGGCGGGCTGCGGGGTCGTCCCGTTCCGCTATAAAGACAAGAGCTTCGTCAACGCGCTGCAATGGGCGATCGGGCTCGAGCTCTTCTTGCTCGTGCAGGATCCTTGGCGGCTCGCGCTCACCACCGACCACCCCAACGGCGGTGCCTTCACGCGCTATCCCGAGCTGATCCGGCTCTTGATGGACAAGGATTTCCGCGACGCCATGTTCGCTCGGTTGCCGAAGGCGGCGCGCGAGCTCTCGATCCTCCCCTCGATCCGCCGCGAATATTCACTCTTCGAGATCGCCATCCTGACCCGTGCCGGCCCGGCGCGCCTTTTGGGGCTCGAGCGGGAGATCGGTCATCTCCGGCCCGGTGCGCGGGCCGACGTCGCCGTCTACCGCGACGATCCGGACCGCCAGCGGATGTTCGAGCGTGTCCATCTGCTCTTCAAGAACGGTCGGCTCGTCGTGCGCGACGGCGAGGTCCTGGAGCCCACGGTCACGGGCGCCGTTCACCTCGTGCGGCCGGATTTCGATCCGGCGATCGAGGCCCGGATCCGGACGTTCTTCGAGACCTGGCGCGATCAGCGTCCGTCGAGCTTCGTGCTCGGCGCGGACGAGCTCGCGGAAGCGGGCGAAGTGGTCGAGCACGCCTGCCGCGGGGCGCCGCCCCCACCGCCGGCGTCGCCGCGGTCGGGAGCCGCCGGATCGTGACCGCCCCGCTCGAGCTCGACGGCGTTCTGGTCCGCGACAGCTTCGCCGAGGCCTTCCCGATGCGGGCGACCCGCCTCGTGATCACGGCGGAAAGCTCCCGTTGGGCGGAGATCGCGGCGCGGACCACGACCGGCTTCGCGACCTCGGTGATCGCCTGCGGCTGCGAGGCCGGGATCGAACGGACGCTCGACCCCGCGGAGACCCCGGATGGCCGACCGGGTATGGCGGTCCTCCTCTTCGCGATGAACGAGAAAAGCCTCGGCGACCAGCTCGTGAAGCGGGTCGGCCAGTGCGTGCTCACCTGCCCCACCGCAGCCGCCTGGTCGGGACTCGATTCGGAGCGGACGGTCCCGCTCGGCCGCAGCTTGCGCTTCTTCGGCGACGGCTACCAGAGCAGCAAGCGGATCGGCTCCCGCCGCTTCTGGCGCGTGCCGGTGATGGAGGGCGAGTTCCTGGTCGAGGACCGGGTCGGGATCACCGAGGGCGTGGGCGGTGGCAATTTCCTGATCTTGGCCGAGACCGCCCGGGCCGCCCTCCGTGCGGCCGAGGCCGCGGTCGAGGCGATCCGGCGGGTACCGGACGTGATCCTCCCCTTCCCGGGCGGGATCGTCCGTTCGGGCTCGAAGGTGGGGGCGCGCTACCGGGGCATGATCGCCTCCACCAACCATCGCTACTGCCCGACCCTGCGCGGCCACGTGGCCGACAGCGCCTTGCCGCCCGAGGTCGGCTCGGTGCTCGAGATCGTCGTCGACGGGCTCGAGGAAGCCGCGGTCGGTCGGGCCATGGTCGAAGGCATCCGCGCGGCCTGTGCCCTCGGCCGGGCAGCGGGCGTCGTCGCGATCGATGCCGGCAATTACGGCGGCAAGCTCGGGCCGTATCATTTCCACCTGCACCGGCTGCTCGCCCGATCCGTGGACGCGGCTACGGGATGACCGTGCCGGACCCGCCGCCTCCGCCCTCGCTCGGCGAGGCGGTGCGGACCTGGGCGCGGATCGCCCTCCTCTCCTTCGGCGGTCCGGCCGCTCAGATCGCACTGATGCACCGCGTGTTGGTCGAAGAGAAGCGGTGGATCGGCGAGCGGCGCTTCTTGCATGCGCTCCATTTCTGTATGCTCTTGCCCGGGCCCGAAGCCCAGCAGCTCACGATTTATTTGGGTTGGCTCCTGAACGGGCTCCGGGGCGGTCTCCTGGCCGGCATCCTTTTCGTGTTGCCGGGCTACGTGACACTCACCGGGCTCTCGGTTCTCTACCTCACGGTCGGTCGACTGCCCCTCGTGCAGGCCACCTTCTTCGGCCTCCGCGCGGCCGTCTTGGCGATCGTCCTCGAAGCGGTGATCCGGATCGGTCGGCGGAGCTTGCGCAATCGGACGATGCTCGGCCTCGCCGCGCTCGCGTTCCTGGCCCTCTTCGCCCTCGCGGTTCCCTTCCCGCTCGTCGTGCTCGGAGCCGGCCTCCTCGGCTGGCTCGGCGGACGGTTCGGCCTTCCCCCGTTCCTGCCGGGCGACGGGCCTTCCGGCCGCAGCCCGCGCGGCGAGCCGGGCTCGACGCTCGGCGAGACCCTCCCGGCCCATGCCCGGACCGGCCCGGGCTGGAGCGCGCGGGTGGTCGCTGTCGGCCTACCGCTCTGGCTCGCCCCGACCCTCCTGCTCGTCACCCTGCTCGGGTCCGACCACGTGCTGACCGCGCTCGCCCGGCTCGCGAGCGTGCTCGCGCTCGTCACCTTCGGCGGAGCCTATGCCGTGCTCGCCTGGCTCGCTCGAGTAGCGGTCGAGACCCACGGCTGGCTCACACCATCCGAAATGCTCGACGGGCTCGCCCTCGGCGAGACCACACCCGGGCCCCTGATCATGGTGCTCCTGTTCGTGGCTTTTCTCGCCGCGTTCCGCGAACCGGGCGGTCTCGATCCGCTCCAGGCGGGGCTCCTGGGTGGTACGCTCGTGACCTGGGTGACCTTCGTTCCTTGCTTCGTGTGGATCCTGGCCGGGGCACCGTACGTCGAGCGGCTGCGCGCCGACCGCACCCTCGCCGCGGCCCTGGAGGCGATCGGCGCAGCCGTGACGGGCGTGATCCTCCACCTCGCGACATGGTTCGCGCTCCACACGCTCTTCCTCGTGGTCGAGCCGGTCCGCCTCGGCCCGCTCGTCCTCGACCTGCCGGTGCTCGCCAGCTGGAACCCCGCCGCTTGTCTCCTCACCCTCGGGGCCCTGCTCGCCGTCTTCCGCTTCCGGATCGGGCTCGCACCGCTCCTGCTCGGCGGGGCGGCTGCCGGCCTCGGCCTCCACCTCCTCCGCTTCGAGCTCTTGGGCTTTCTTTGAAAGAGCTCGATCAGGAGCCCGCGCCGGCGGCCGCCGCCATCTGGTCGTAGCAGGCGAGCGCCTGGCCGCCGTAGACCGAGGAGGGGCCGCCGCCCATTTCGACCGCCACCCCGATCGTCTCGAGGAGCTCCTGGCGAGTGACGCCGAGCCGCAGGCAGGCGCGGGTGTGGAAGACGATGCAGCCCTCGCAGCGCACCGCGATCGAGATGGCGAGCGCGATGAGCTCCTTCTGCTTGTGGGTGAGAGCGCCGTCCTGGCTCGCCGCTTGGACGAGCCCGCGGAACGCCTTCATCGGCTCGCCACCCGCCTGGTGCAGCGCCTTGGAATTGGCGACGTACTCCTGTTCGAGCGCCAGATAGTCCTTGGCCACGGGCTCCTCTCCTTCGGTCGGTTCGGACGCTGCTCGTGTACGCGATGCCCGATCGACGGGCTCGTGTCGATCCGCCACGGGACCGGCTCGACGCGAGACCGGGCGCGAACGGCAGCGTGCGGGCTCCGGGGAGACCGGATGCGCCCGCCCGACACCGCCCGGGTGAGGTTCGGGTCACGGTGCGGGCGAAGCTCCGGCCGTTCGAGCCGAGCGGTGTGCGAGCGAAAGAAAAAGCCGGCCCCACAGGGCCGGCCCGCGTGGTGACGGCCGGACGCTCAGGAGCCGGCCTTGATCTCGATCTTCTTGGCCTTGGCCTCGGCCGAAGGCTTCTTCGGCAAGGTGATCGTCAACACACCCTTGTCGAACTTGGCCTCGACCTTGTCCTCTTCGACCTCGACCGGGATCGGGATCTGGCGGAGGAAGGAGCCGTAAGCGCGCTCCATGAGGTAATAGCCCTTCTCCTTCTCCTCGCGCTCCTGCTTCTTCTCGCCCTTGATCGTGAGCACACCGTCGGCGAGCTGGACCTCGACATCCTTCTCGGTGACGCCCGGCAGTTCGGCTTGGACCTCGACCGCGGTGTCGGTCTCGCGCATGTCGACCCGGGGCGCCATCAGCCCCATGCCGAGGGCCGGCCGGGCGAGGCTGAAGCTCTTGGTCATCTCCTCGAACAGGCGATCCATCTCGCGGCGCATGGCCGTGAACGGATCCTCGGCGAGCTCGCGGCGACCGAACGGCATCAACGACTTGAAGTCCATCGTCTCGCTCCCCTCTCGGCACGTCCCGCGACGAGACGGCTTCCCAAGAGGTGGGTGTCGGCAAAAGGAATGCCAGCTCGGGACCGGTGCGCGACGCGGTCGCAGCGACCGGAGCGACCACAGGCCGCAGGATCGGGTGACATCGTCGCGACGAGGGACGTAGCGGAGAGAACGCAGGCGCGAGTATCTCTTCGTGTGGCGCGTCATGATATGCTCCCAAACCTTGCGGTCCACGGACCCTCTCGGGCAGTCTGGTACGGCCGGACAAGGTGGGGCGTCGCGTGCCACCCCGGCTCGAAGCCGCTTTACCGGGTCGCGAGCAGGATCACGGGTCGCAAGGAAACGCCATGGCCACAGCTCGTGCCGAGACCGCGTCGCTCTCCGAGCCGCGCACCGTCCACAAAACGGTCTTGTTCGCCGTCGTTGACACGCTCGCCATTTTGAGCGGTTTCCTGATCGCGCTCGGCCTTTTGGCCCTGCGGCCGAACTTCGCCGCCGCGCTCCAGCTCGTGCCCCCCCGGATCGCGATCGACCTCGCGATCGTCGCCGGGCTCGTGCTGTTCTTCCGTTCGAGCGGGCACTACACCGAGCGACACTCGTTCTGGCAGGAGCTGGCCGAGATCGTCCTCGCCTTCGCCGCGGCGTTGCTGGTCGACTCGGCGGCGATGTTCTTCCTCAAGCTCGAGCCCTCGCGACTGAGCGTCTTGGGCTTCTGGACGGTCGGCTGCGTGGTGCTGATCGTCGGTCGCTGGCTGGTCAAGAGCTGGCTCGTCATTCGGGGACTGTGGTCGCTGCCGGCGGTGATCGTCGGCACCGGGCAGAACGCCCGCGACCTCGCTTTGGCCCTGTTCGACGACCCGCTGCCGACCTTTCGGCCGATCGCCTTCGTCGATCCGAATGCGGAGATGACCCGGGTCGGTTCGCTCGAGATCGAACGCGGCCAATCCCTCCCGGTGATCGGGGCACGCCGCGACCCATTCGAGATCGCCCGTCGCTTCCCCCACGCCCGCGTGCTCGTCGCCCTGGAGCTCGACGAGTTCCCGTCGGCCAAGCCGTTTGTCGAGCGGCTGAGCCGAGCCCATGGCCAGGTCGAGCTGATGCTGCCGTTCCGGAGCCTGCCGGCTCGGCGCTACTACCGGACCCATTGGGTCAACCACGACATCACGACGGTCCGGCTCGCGCCGAGCCTGGGATCTCGCTCTCAGCAATACGTCAAGCGCGCCTTCGACCTCGTCCTGGCGAGCCTGATCTTGGTCTTTTTGGGCCCGCTCTTCCTGCTCTTGTGCGCCTGCGTGGCGACGAGCGGCCGCCCGATCTTCTTCGCCCACACCCGGATCGGCCGCCACGGCCGACCGTTCCGCTGCTTCAAGTTCCGGACCATGACTCCCGACGCCGAGCGACGACTCGCCGAAATCCTGGAGCGGGATCCACGCGCCGCCGTCGAATGGCAGCTCACCCGCAAGCTCAAGGACGATCCGCGGGTCACCAAGATCGGTCGCTTCCTGCGCCGTACCAGTCTCGACGAGCTGCCGCAGCTGATCAACGTCATCAGAGGCGAGATGAGCCTCGTCGGACCGCGTCCGGTCACAGCCGAAGAGGTCGAGGCCTATGGAGAGCATCGTGACTGCTACCTCCAGTCCCGTCCCGGCATCACCGGACTCTGGCAGGTGAGTGGGCGCAACCAGCTCGACTTTCGCCGACGGGTCCACCTCGATGCCTTCTACGTCCAGAACTGGAGCCTACTGCGGGACATCGTCATCCTGTTGATGACGGTACGCGTCGTCTTCTCCAGACACGGCGCTTATTGACTCTTCGACACCGACAGGGACCGCCCTCTCCCCGCCCGCGGTGATAGGCCTTGCGGATCACCCGGGCTGGCGATTTCGCGCGCAGCGAAGCTTGACAAAAAACCTAGATAGGGATACAAGTCATAGGCGACGCCATCCCGCGGCGGCCGCCGCGCGCGAGAGGATCCCGCCTTGGCCACACCGCAGCCCGATCTCGTCGAGACGGCACGCGACGTCCCGGTCACGCTCTGGCCGCTCGCCAACGACAGCCCGAGCGACCTCCTCGTCGTCGCCTTCCAGCAGCCGAGCTTCGGCTCCGTAACCTTCGACGCGGAAGCCCGGAGCTTCACCTACACGCCCGCGCCGGGCTTCGTGGGCGAGGACAGTTTCGACTACACCGTTCGAGATCCCGCCGGCACCACCGCGACCACGACGGTCACGATCCGCGTGGTCCAGCCGAACCGTCCGCCCGTGGCCGTCGACGATGTCGCGACCGTCCAGCCGGGTGGTGTCGTCGAGATCGACCCGCTCGCCAACGATTCCGATCCCGACGGCGATCCCTTGAGCCTCGTGGCACTCGGGATGCCGGAGGCCGGCAGCGTCGCGGTCCTCGACGGGCGAGGGCTGCGCTACGCCCCGCGCACCGGCTTCACGGGCCAGGACAGCTTCACCTACACCGTGCGCGACCCGAAAGGCGCGAGCGCTTCGGCCACGGTCCGGATCCGCGTCGGGACCCCCAATCGACCGCCGGTCGCCGGCCGCGATCGGATCACGGCCACGACCGGCGTTCCGGTCACGATCGACCTTGTCGCCAACGATTTCGATCCCGACGGCGATCCGCTCACCGTCACCGCACTCGGCACACCGGAGCACGGCAGCCTGAGCTTCCTCGGCCAGGGTCGAGTGACCTACACTTCCGCACCGGGCTTCGAGGGCACCGACCGCTTCGACTACACGATCGGGGACGGTCGCGGCGGCTTCGCCACCGGCGAGGTCGAGATCCTCGTGAGCCGCTCGAATGCCGCGCCGGTGGCACGTGACGACGGCGCGACCACCGAGGCCGGCACCCCGGTCACGCTCGATCTGCTCGCCAACGACACCGATCCGGACGGCGATCCGCTCACCCTCGTGGGGCTCAGCGTTCCCGCGCACGGCCGCCTCGCGGTCGCCGCCGACCGGCGCGTCACTTACACCCCGGATGCCGGCTTCGTCGGTCAGGACAGCTTCACCTACACGGTCCGCGACTCGCGGGGTGCCACGGCGAGCGCCACGGCCACCGTCACCGTCACCCCGCCGGCTGCGCCCTCGACCTTTCTCAACGGCTATCGCTACCGCCGCCGGATCGTGATCCCCCGGCACGTCGTCCGCGGCACGGTCCCGCTCGTGGGCTTCCCGCTGCTCGTCCTCGAGGAAGGTCCCTGGCTGCGGAGCACGGCCCACGGCGGTCGGGTCGAAAGCGCGCAGGGCTTCGATCTCCGATTCGAGCTCGAGAACGGTACCAAGCTGCCGCACGATGTGGAGCGCTACGATCCGAGCACGGGTCGGTTGATCGCCTGGATCCGGCTGAACGAGCTACGTCCGAACGACGATCTCGTTCTTTTCCTCTACTATGGCAAAGCCGGCCTCGTTGCGAGCGAGGCCGATCCGGCTGCCACCTGGCGCGACTATCTCGCGGTCTGGCACCTGCCCGATCCGACCGATCGGACCGGCCGCGGGCGCGATCTCCGCGCCACCGCGGTAGGCGCGGCCGAAGGCCCGATCGGTGCGGCCGGGAGGTTCGACGGCACGGGAAGCGAGCTCACCCTCGCCGACCCCTCCTTCCTCGACGGCCATACCGCGCTCACCGTTCAGCTCTGGGTCCAAAGCGACCGGCTCGACAGCGATCGCGGCCTGCTCCTGTGCGGTCCGATCACCGGCCGCGATCTGGACGCTGCCTTCGTCCTGCGGCACGCGACGCGTGGCCTCTACAGCAGCCGGGCGCGGGTCCTGACGGTCGAGATGGCGCTGGCCGACGGTCGCATCGTGTACGAGAGCAGCCCCGGCCGCGCCGACGACGCCCGCCACGCCCTGGCCCTCGTCTTCGACCGGGGCGAGGGCGCCACGCTGGTCGTCGACGGCGTCGCCGACACACCGTCTTATGCGGTCGGCAGCACCCTGCTCGGCCCCACCCGGATCGGCCGTGGTCCGCTCCGGATCGGTACCGGTCCGTTGGAGCCCTCGGCCGGCCGTTGGCTCGGGCTGATCGACGAGCTGCGCGTGCGGGCCTCGGCCCTGCCCGCTGCCTGGCTCGCCATGGAGCACGCGAACCAGCGTGATCCCGCGAGCTTTTACGGAATCGGTGGCGAGGACGCATTCGGCGATCCGAACCAGGCGCCGGTCGCGGTCCCGCTCGCCGCGCGGACGGCTCTCGGTGCTCCGGTCGTCCTCGATCCGCTCGCCGCGGCCCTCTCGCCCGGTGGTGGCAGCACAACGCTCGCCGCGGTGGGAACGCCCACGGCCGGTACGGCAGTGATCGAAGCCGGCAAGATCCGCTTCACCCCGCCCGCCGGTTTCACCGGGACCGCCCGCTTCACTTTCGAGATCCGCAAGGACGGCAAGAGCTCGATCGGCACCGCGACGGTCCTCGTCGAGGCCCGTGCGGCGGAAACTTCGGCCGAGCAGGATCGCCCCTTCGCCGACCGGCTTTACGGTAATCCCTATCACGCCGATTCGCTCGCGACCCGGCAACCGGTGCCGAACGGCCCCGTCGCCAAACGCTTCCTCGCCGATCGCACGGGCACGCTCGCCGCGGTCCGCTGGCCCTGCCGGATCACCGCGGGTGACGGCGGCGAGGTGGTCGTCAAGGTCGAGACCGACTACCAAGGCAAGCCGTCGGGGCTGGCGATCGGCACCACCGCGATCAACGGCGGGGTGGGCAGCCTCGCCGGCCAGGGGCCGCTTCCGCTCTGGAGCTTCGAGCAGCCGGTCTCGGTCGAGGCGGGGCGGGCCTACCATCTCGTCTGGTATCAGCTCGCCGCTTCGGGACGCTGTGCGGTCGTCCACCATCGCGCCGACGTGCCGATCCCGACCGGGCAGAATCTCCGTGGCGGCCCCTACGAGGGCGACGGCGGCACGATCCATCAACAGGTCTCGAGCCTGTGGCAGCCGGGCAACGAGCACGGCGGCTTCCTCCAGCTCGTCTGGTCGGACGGGGTAACGACCGGGAACCCGATCGTCGCCGGGTCGCCCGGGCTCAAGAAGAGCTTCGGCGGCCCCGTCATGATCCGCGAACGGTTCACCGTGGCGGACTACACCCGGAAGATCGACGGGGTGTGGCTCCGGGTCTGGTGGGAGAGTGGCACACCCTCCGACCTCCTCGTCCGCCTCGAGACCCTCGAAGGGACCCTGCTCGAGCAGCTCGTGGTCCCGCGCAGCGCATTGCCGCAGACCCGCAACGTCGCCGGTGACGCGACGAGCCCGCCGGCAGCTTGGGTCTATCGCCGCTTCACTCGGGCGCACACGCTCGAGCGGGGTCGCAGCTACGCCCTCCGGCTGAGCACCTCGACCGGTAACTACGTCGTCCACGCCGTCCAGCGCAGCGATCTTCCGAGCCGGGAGCAGTGGCCGCAGGCTTGGGCCGAGGTCAGCAGCAACGGCGGCAGCGCCTGGCGCGGCTGGGACGACAGCGCGGATCCCTCGGGCGTGGCGCGGACCGATTGCCATCTCCCGCTCGCCTTCACCCTCGCCGGTAGCCTCGAGCGCCTCGGCGTTGACAGCCTGATCGGGACCGCCAATTGGAACCTCGGCGATTTCCGTCGCCTCGCCGAAGATGCAGGCGTGGGCGACGATCTCGGCGAGGCCCGAACGGTGGCGAACGGTGGGACGGCGTGGGCGCATCTCGGGTTCCCGACGCCGAGCCGTCCGCCCGTCGGCCGTCAGACCTTCCGGATCCGCGCCCGCTGCTCGGTCGCGGGTGGGGCGATCAGGGTCGAGCTTCTGGAGAACGGCGTCTTGCGCCGGGATCTCGGCACCCAGCCTCTCGGCACGAGCTTCTCGACCCTGAACTTCACCTGGGACGCCTCGCTGCTCGCCGATCGCACAGGGGCCGGGGTGGAGCTCAAGCTCTGGCTCGTCGACAATCTGGCGAGTGGCTTCTACGTCGTCGACGCGGTCGACTGGCTCGCCGACCCTGCCGGATCGCAGAGCTCGGGCGGAGGTGGTAGTGGCGGCGGTGGTGGTACGATGCCGGTGGCGTGGGGCTCGGTCCCGCCGCTCGGCTCATGGCACGGGATCGGCCAGCCGTTCAGCTTCGCCTACAACAACCAGGGACAGCTCGTCTGGCAGCCGCTTCGGGACTACAACGCTTGGCTCGGCCGGCCGGCCAACATCGCCAAAGTGTGGGGGAATACCACTAGAACCGGCTGTCCGAACTGGGACGCGGTCGCAGGCGGTGCGGGCTCGTCGGATGCAACTTGGGCCGGACAACTCAACGAGGTCAACCCGAACCGCGCGTTCGACCCGACCTATTGGCCGATCGCCAATCCGATCGTCATCGCGCTGACGGCCGTACCCTGGAGCCATTCCAACCACTGGACCGGCTCGTCGTGGGGACGACCCGGCATCTGGCAAGAGATCGCGCGTGGCGACTACGACCTCTACTATACTCGCCTGTTCCGTCGCATCGCCTACCGCTGCGGGCAGACCGGCCGAGATCCCCGGACGGTCGTGATCCGGTGGAACTGGGAGGCGAACGGCGATTGGTACCCACACAGCGTCGGCCCGGACAAGGCGAACTTCGTGGCCGCTTGGCGCCGCTGCATGGACATCATGCGCAACGCGGTGGGCGCCGTTCTCGGCGCCGGTAAGAGCTTCTTGATCGAGTTCGGTCCTTCCCCTTCTCTCAGATTCGGTAGCGGCCCATCGAGCGAGCGGCTTCGAAACATTTATCCAGGTGACGAATGGGTCGACATCTGCGGGCTTGGCATCCATGACAATGTCGGGATCAAGACACAGGCCGACTGGGATCGCCTTCTGCGCTATCCTGCCAACGTCAACGGTGTGACCATCGAGGGTTATCTCGATTGGTTCGATTTTGCACGTTCACGTAACAAGCTCGTCGGGACCAGTGAGATCGAGAGCAACTATCACAGCCGACAGTATTTTCCGAAGACTGAGAACATGAGCGTCATGTGGACAACGGGCTTCGAGACGCTCCGTCAGCGCTATGCCGGCGCGTTCGCTTATTTCATCTATCTGTGGACCGGCGACAGTATGTTGAAGCGCGCGGACGGCTGGGGGGAGCCCTACCGGCAGCTCTACAAGCCCTGACCTCCGCTCCGAGGCGCGGCACCGAGCGGGCCGCGCCACCTCGCGGTGCGGCGGCCCATCGCCTCGCTCAGCGCGCCCTCGCTGCTGCCGGGAGGGGCAGCGCGCCACAGATCTCGGCCGCCTCGCTCGGCTCGTGCCGCCAACGATAGGCGAAGACGTGACTGTCGGGCGGCATCTCGACCGGCTCGGCGAGCCGGTCGAGCAGCGCGACGGCCTCGGGGGTGGCGAGGTGAGGCCGCCGCCAATGGAGCGCCGGCGCCAGGAACAGCCCGCTGGGTGCACAGCGGATCACCTTCTCGAGGGTCTCGAGGCTGCCGATCACCGGGCGGCCCGTTCGCGGGTCGCGGGCGAAGTCGGCGCGGTTTTCCGGTGGTAGCTCGGCGAGTTTCGAGGGGCTGAACAAGATGTCATGCCGATCGAAGTAGAAGAGCGGACCGAGCTCCTCCGTGTTGACCACGACCGCCGTCTCGGCGAGCAGGGGAACGAGCAGCGGAGCCGCCCGTCGCCAGTCGGTGTCCGGCGTCTCGGGGCCGAGAGGCAGATCGGCGAGCACGCTCGCGCTCCTGAGCCAGAAGGGGTTGGCGAGCAGCAGCATTGCGAGCGCGGCACCGACCAGCGCACGACTCGCCGGCCGGGCCGCGCCACCGAGCTCAGCGAGGGCGACTTCGAGCCGCTCCGCGAGCCAACGGCCCGCCGCGGCGAGCAACGGGAGCAGCGCCGCGATCGCCAAACCCCAGATGACGAACAGAAAAGGCTGGGCGTAGGCGAGGTAGCGCAGACCCTTCGAGCCGCCGAACGAACCGAGCACGAACGAGACCGCGAACAACACCGTCGCCACCGCGCCCAGGAGCGGCGCCCGGACGATCGCGAGGATCGCCAGCACACCGATCGTCGTCCAGAGGGTCGGGTAGAACAGAAGATACCGAACATAATAGAACCAGAACTGCTCCTTCATCGGCAAATTGAAAAGGGGGGGCTCGCGGTAGAGCACCCACAGCTCGGCCAGCCAACCGCTGGCCAGAGCGAGGCCGAGACCGACGGCGACCAGCAGCGCCCCACCGAGGAGCCGGGACAACCGAGCCGACCAGGACAGATCGGCACGCCGCAGGAGACGCAGGACGAGGACGGGGACCACCCAAGCCGCCAGGGCGGCGAGCCCCAGATAGGTGGTCGGCTGGAGTTGGACGGCGAGGAGGGCAAGCCCTGCTGCGGCGAGCAGGCGGAGCAGCTGGACCGCCGGCCGCGTCGGCCTGCCCAGGGTCTCCACGACGAGCCAGGTGCTCCCGAGGAACGCCAGGGTCTGGAGGGCATAGAACCGGCAGAACTGCGCGATCTCGATCGCGAAAGGCGAGACCGCGTAGAACCCGGCCACGAGCGCCGCGGCGGTCGGCCCGGCCTCGCGACGGACCCAAAGGAAGAGCAGGAGAACGATCGCCACGGTCGCGAGGACGGAGGGCATCCGCGCCGCGACGAGGCTCTCGCCCAAGAGCCGAAAAGAGGCGGCCACCAAATGCGTGAACAGGACACCGCGCCGATAGACCCCCTCGGCGATCCGCGGCTCGCCCGTCTCGAGCAGCCCACGGGCCGCCAGCATGTGGTAGAATTCGTCGGGATTGTCCGAGGGCTGGTCGAGATTAACGAGGTAGAGGAGGAAGCTCGCGACACCCAACGTCGCCCCGATCCACCAGCCCGGGCTCCTGTCCACACGCTGGTCGGGGGCGTCCGCCAGCCGAGCGCCTGGTACGACTCCGTCCCGATGCATGCCGTGGGTCCGCTCCGCAGTCCTCACCTCCGGCATTTAGCCGGCCGCGCTCCACCTGTCTGCCCGCCCCCGCTCCCGGGGCGCCTCCCGCAGGACGCGAGCGTCTTCAAACGGCCCGATTTTCCAGTTATACTGCAACGGGTCGTCTGCGTGACGGAGCGGACCTCGCGTGATCGCCCAGGTCGAGCCGGGCTCGAGCCGCGCCGTGCTCGGCCTTGCGCGGGTCGGCACGACGACCGCGGCCTGCTTGGCGGCCGGCGGGCACCGGGTGCACGGAATCGCCCTCGACCCGCACAGGCTGGTGGCGCTCGCCGCCGGCCATTCGCCGGTCGCGGAGTCCGGTCTCGAGGAGCTCCTCGAGCAAGCAGCGCGATCCGGCCGCCTCGCCGTGAGCCCGACGATCGAGCGGAGCCTCGACGGGCTCGACATGGTCTTGCTCTGCGTCGGAACACCAGCGGGCTCGGACGGCCGGCTCGACCTCACGGCCCTGCTCGACCTGTTGCGCCAGCTCGCTCGCGGGTTGCGGCGGCGCCCTCCCACACGCGCGCTGCTCTGGATCGTGGAGCGCAACACGATCGTGCCCGAAGCGATGGATCGGCTGGTCGTCCCCACGCTCGCCGCTGAAGCGCGTGCCGAGCCCGGCTCGCGCTTCGAGGTCGTCTACAATCCCGAGCTCCTACGCGAAGGAAGCGCTCTCAAGGGTCTCGCGCGCCGGCGCGCATCTTCTTCGGCGAGATCTTCCCGCGATCGAGCTGCCGCCCCATCGAGATCTACGACGCGGTCCGGGCACCGCTCCTCGAAGTCTCGCTCCGTCTCGCCGAGACCGTCAAGCTGCTCGACAATTGCTTCCGCGCCCTCGAGATGGCGTTCACCAACGAGCTGGGCCGGATCGCGCTCCCCGCGGGCGTCAACCCCGGCGGCCTCGCCGAACTCATGCTGATGGACCGCAAGCTCAACCGCTCCTCGGCCTGTCTGCGCCCCGTAGGACCCTATGGCGGGCCCTGCCTCGGGAAGGACCTGCAGGCGACCGTGACCTTCGCGCGGGATGCCGGCCTCGAGCTGTCGGTGCTCGCTGCCGCTCCGCGGAACAACGATCGGCACGTCGAGTTCCTGCTCTCGCCAATCCGCACGGCCGTCGTACCACCGGGGCCCGTCCTCCTGGTCGGCGTCTCCGTCACGGATGGCACGGACCATCCGCGCGGCAGCCCGAGCCTGGCGCTCGCCGAGCCCCTCCTCCTGGCAGGCTACGAGCTTGAGGTGGTCGACCCGGACCTCGCCGGAGCCGCCCGCCGCGTTCGCCCTCTGGTCCTTGCCAAGACGCTCCCGGGACTCGTCGGCCGGCTGCCGACGGGCCTCCCGGTGGGCGACATTCCGCGGGCTCCGGCCGCCGTGAACCTCATCACCCCGCACGTGCATCACCAAAACAAGGTGTCCGGCTGGTGAGAACAGACGAAGAGGCCCTGCGCCACATCGCGCCGCCCGCCGGAACCCCCCGGCGCCGACTGTCCGTCCATGCCGCCTCGTTGCCCGCTGCAGCACTCCCGCACCCCGTCTTCCCGGCGCTGAAACGTATGTTCGGCGCACTTTTCTCCTTCGAAGCCCTGTTCGCCCTCTTTCTCTACTCGAACAACATCAAGCCCTTTTTGCCACCCCTACCTGTCGACGAGACCGTTCTCTTCTGCGCAGCCAGTCTGCCCTGTGCCGGATTTCTTCTTTGGCGGCGTGGCCTCCCTGCGCGCGGTCTGCCCGCGACGGCCATCGGCCTTCTCCTCTTCGGTTGGCTCGCCTTGTCCATGCTCTGGAGCCCTGCCCGATCCCTAGCCGCTCGCGCCGTCGCCTACAATCTCACGTTCAATCTCTATTGCTTGCTCGCTGGCGCTCTCGTCCTCGCCACCGATCGTGTCCGTGTCCGTCGCTTCCTCGTCTTCGTCCTCTTGGTCGCTATTTTCCTCTCGGTTCACGGGTTCTGGATCTATCTGCAGCACGGAACGTTTCGCTTCTACAGTGGGTTCAAAGGGATTCAGGCGTATCTCACTTGGACCTTTCCTGTCTCCACCGCGAGCGCGATCCCCCTCACCCTCGCCCTCACCGCTCCTCTCGGTACCCTGCGTCAGATCGTGAGCCTGGCCCTCGCCCTCTTCTTCGGCGCATTCCTCCTCGTCGCCAGTGCTCGCGGGCCCATGCTCGCCTATCTTTTCTCTTTCCTTCTTCCACTCCTGATACACCTGCCCCGGGTCGGCCGCGGTTCCCTGCATATTCCAACATTTTACCTTATTCTCTTTCTTTTCGCCAGCTCTCTACTCCTCCTCCTCCTCCTCGGTTTCTTGGCGTCCGGCGACCTCCCGCCCACAGTCCAACGCTTCATCGATCTTCTCGGCTACATCAGCGCCGGCGGTGTTGCCGTCCGCTTCGACCGACTCAGTTATTGGTACCACTCCGTACAATTTTGGTCCCGCTCACCCCTCTTCGGGATCGGGATCGGTGGCTTCTCCCATTTCTACGCATTCGGTCAAGAAATTGTCGGCACTCACCCACACAACATCCTTCTCGAGCTCCTCGCCGAAACCGGCTTGGTCGGTGTCGGTCTTTTCCTAACCTTGCTTCGCACCAGCCTTCGGGACTTCACGGTACGCCGCCTCCGCGAAGATCGTCTCTATCTGTGTATCTTCATGATGTTTGCGGGCCTCTTCGTCGTGCGCGCGATGACGTCTACCGACCTGGCCAATCAGTGGGAACTTTTCCTTACGATCGGGCTTCTCACCTTACCGCCCCCTCCGCCAACGGCCGACCACGCCGTCCCCCTCCGCTTACCCAGGTCTGTATCGCCCGGCCCGCAAAAAGCAGAAGCACAAAATCGATGGCATTTCGGTGCGCCGGCCGCAGTAGAGCCGCCTGCACTACGACGAGGGTATAAACCATGACGATGAGCAGTACGATCGCCTGTTCCCGAGCCTCCGACCTCTCTCGCAGGGACGTGACAAGTCCTATCGCAGCTCCGGCCACACATAGGAGCCACACACGTACCGCGCCGAGAAACGTGATTAACCACGACGTATCCTGCTGCAATATCAAAACGACCAGCGCAGGCAACGCCGGCTCGCCCCGCAGTCGATGCCACATCGGACCTCCGTCCGGGCCGACGAAATCGAACCGTTCGATCCCGAGAAAATCACCGAGTAACTGGTTGATCCCGGGATTCGCAAGAAGATTGATGTTTTCCGTGATCCGGAAGGCAGTGAATTCGCGTATGTGTGCGGTAACGAAGCGCGCGAACGTGACGATGTCGACACTCCCAGGAGTCGCACCCGCATCGGATGGGAGATTATAAATACGCACGATTCGTTCCATCTGCAACGCAAGATTGTAGGAGAGGCTGAAATCACTAGGCCCGGTCTCGAACGTGCCTGTCTCGTACCAGACGAACAATCGCCACGCCGCCGACAGCATCACCGACGCGCAAACGGCAATGGCCGCGGGCACGACTTTCCGCCATCGATACCAATAGTGTAAGCCCACAAGAGGCGCCAAGGCGAGAAATTGCGGCCGCAATATGGCGCATACGAGACCGGCGGAGATCGCGTATCCCAGGAAGCGGCTCTCCCCAGTACGGATGGCGCGTCCAGCCGCCCATGTGAGAAAAATCAAGAAGGCGTGCGTGAAGGCTTCCGTGGCGAGCTGATGCGGAAAGAGGAGGGACAAGGGAAGTAACATGTGAACAATAGCGACCGCAAGAGCCAGGGTCGGGGAGAAATCCAGCTCTCGTCCGATCGCCTAGACGGCGAGCGTGGCGAACATCGCGCAGGTCAATTGCAAACCCACGACGAGCGGTTGCCCGCCGAGTGCGAGTAAGGCATCATGAATCGCATAATCGCCGGGAGGCCCGAGTCGCGCCATGCGGTCGAGAACACCCCAATTCGCCGCGCCGTCGAGGCGTCGGTGAAAGGCCGGGTGGCTGGACAGTTCGGGAAGGTTTGCGAGGTGCGCACCGTCGAAAACGAAGGCGATCTTTTCTTGGCGGATTGTACCCCGGTCCGTGTTTATGAAGGCGGTCGGTGAATGCACGTTGCGGAGCACAAGCATCCCGTGCGCCAAGGTGAAGAGGACGAGCATTGCGGCAAGTGCTCGGAGATCGAAGCGGCGAGAAGGAGATGCGGTGCTTCCATGGTCCTGTGGTGGGCGAGCGGCGGCAGTTCGTGAGGGCCCGGACATTGATGCCTTCCCTGGGTCCGTGGAATCGACATTCATGCTAACGCTCACGGTTTCATTTTGTCGAGGGTCTTGTGATCCGGCACGAGTATAGTGAAGGGGAGGCCGTCGGAGCAGAGCGAAGAGGAAAACTGGGCGTTGCAGATGGAGTTCAGTTCAAGTAATATTTATGCAATTTGGTGTAATATCCGGTCCTGTCCGCATAGCCGTAGCGGGCATGTTTGTCGAGATCGACCCGGGTCAGGACCACCCCCTTGAGAGGGGCGCCGAGCTCCTGGAGAGCCGCGAGCTCGTCCTGGACGAGGGTGGCCGGGGTCTTGTTCCATTGCACCGCATAGACGACCTGGTCGACCAACGGTGCCAGTATCCGAGCGTCGGTGACACTCGCGACCGGCGCGGTGTCGAGGATCACGAGATCGTAGCCGATCCGGCAGCGGGCCAGGAACTCGCGCATCCGCTCGCTCGCCAGGAGTGCGATCGGGTTCACCGTCTGGCCCTTGACCGGAAGGAAGTGGAGGCCGGTTTCCTCGTCGACCTGGATCGCCTCCTCGAGGGAGCATTCCTCGCGGAGCACCTCAAGGATGCCGTTCGGCAACTGCCAGCCGAGATTGCGATGGACCGAAGGATGCCGGAGATCGAGATCGACGAGCAGGACCTTTTTGCCCGAGCGGGCGGCGAAGATGCCCAAGGACACGACGAGCGTGGTCTTGCCTTCTTCGGGTAGGCTCGAGGTGACCAGAACGACACTGCCGCCCCCCGGCCGTGCCGGTGTCGTCACGAGGGCCACGAACACCGCGCCGATCGCCTCCGCGTAGAGCGAGAGCGGCTTTTCGAGCAGATAGTGGTGGGGTTTCTGATGCCGCCTTCCGGGGATCTCGGGGACCAGGCTCAACATCGGCAGTCCAGTGAGCCGCTCCACCTCGCGCGCGCTCCTGAGCCCCTTGCCCAGGCTCTCGAGCAGGAAAGCGAGCGCGGAAGAGATCAACAGCGAGCCGGTGAAGCCGACCAGGAGGTAGACCTTGGGCCCGAACGAGCTGGGCACGAGCGGCGGTGTGGCCGGGCTCACGATCCGCGCGTCCGGCTCGACCAGTTGGGTCTCCTCACGGGTCTCTTTCGAGCGCTGCAGCACCGACAAATAGAGCTGCCGCGCGGCCTCGGCCTGCCGCTCGAGCTCCTTGAGCTTGACCTCGGCCTGACGATCCCGGGCGGAGCGGCCCTTGACCCCCGAGAGCTGGCTCTCGAGCGTCGCGACGCGCGCCTGGACCACCCGGACGTCGTTCTCGAGCTGGGTGGCGAGCCGATCGATCTCCGCCCGCACCTTGGCCTGCAGGTTGGCGCGGTCGCGCTCGAGCTGAACCATGCGCGGATGGCGCGGCCCGAACTGGGTGACGAGCTCCGCTTCTTGACGAGCGAGCTCGGCTTCTTGGGCGCGCAGGTTGACGATCACCGGCGAGGCGGCGATGTCACTGATCGCGTCGAGGCCACGGCCGCTCGCCCGGAGCTCGCGCACCAAGCGCAGCTTGGCTTGTCGTTCGGCCATCTCGCCGCGCGCCACGATCAATTCACGATTGAGTTCACTCAGCTCCTGCTCGCCCAGCGTGACGCCCTGGGCGTCGAGCAGGCCCTGCTCGGCGCGGAAGTTCGCAACCGCCCGCTCCGCCTTCTCGACCTCCGCACGCAGGCTCTCCAAGCGCTCCTCCAGAAAGGCGGAAGCCCGACCGGTGGCGCCGAGCTTGCTGCGCCGTTGACCGTCGACGTAGACCCCGGCCAAGTGATTGGCGATCTGCGCGGCCTTGGCCGGATCCTCGGCGCTGACCTCGAGGTTGATCAGATAGGACACGCCGTCATTGACGACCCGCACGCGCTCGGCGAGGGCCGCGGCGACGAGGTCCTCCACCGGTCGGTCCGGGACCTCCGCCTCGCGTGGCCAGCCGGCCGGCTCGGCCGCGACCCCGATCGCCACGAGCCAATTGCGCGGCACGAGGCTCAATGCCCGCTCGATCAGGAACCGTGGCTCGAGCCGCAGCCAGCCCGGCTGCTCCGTCTGCAGCAGCGGGTTGAACTCGGGATCGTGGACGAGCCCGAGCTCTTCGACCGTGCGGCGAAGATTCGTGTGCGCCGTGATCACCCCCATCTCGGTGGCGACGATCTTTTCGTCGACCGGCAGCCGGCCGACCACTTTCTCGATGTTCAGCACACGATCCTCGCGCGGATCGACGACGATCAGCGCGCTCGCCGTGTAGAGCGGTACGCGCTGTTTGCCGTACACCCAGCCGATCGTCGCGCCGACCAGGCTGATCAGCAGGATCAACCATTTGCGTCGCCAGAGAACGGCAAAGAAGGAGACGACGTCCACCGAGGCATTGTCGAGTGTCGACGGATGGGTCGACGGAACGTCGCCCTTGACTGTGGTCATGTCTCGCATCGATTGCGACTCGCTGGGCTCTTCCTCGGCGCGAAACCCTATATGCACCTTCCCGGCCCGGAGCAAGGGAGCCCGGTCGACAAGCGGCTCGGACCTTACCTCGGTGCGTCGGATGGTTCCGCCCAGGACCGGGATACGCTTCGGCCCCACCGGGCGAGCTCCGCCCGCCGTGTGCGCCTGCCGGATGCCGACCTCGGAGGCTCTCACCCGAAACGGCGGTTCGGCCCCGTTCGTGGCCAGCTCGTTCACTGCACCCCATCGAACCACCTCCTCACCGGCTCGCCCGAGGGGCAGGATCGATGGAGGCAGCAGCGGACGGACCGTCGTCAGGACGCCGCCAGACGCGCCATCCGAGCTGGTCGTACACCAACTGCCAGCCCGGACGCCCGCGCTTCCAGAGATCGGGGAAGACTCGATTCAAGCGGTCGCGTTCGGCTCCCGGACGTCGCGGATCGGGCACGGCGATTTGTCGGATGGTCGGCCGGCGGGTGAGCAGCTGCTCGAGAAACAACGGATCGGGCGGGAGAACGAGTCGATCGGCGCGGCCGAGGGCCGCCACCACCGGCATCCCGAGCCGATCGTCGAGGAGTGTGGCCGGACCGTCGGCGAGGAACGCGGCTAGCGCACGCTCGCCCGGATGCGGCTCGGGCAGCGGAAGATGGAGGAGGGCCGTTCGCCAGCGAACGATCTCCCCGTCGTCGGAGCGGGCCACCCACGCCCACGCGCCCGCCACCCCGACGAGCAGGAGGCCGAGCGCGATCGCCCGCTGCGCGCCCGTACGACACTCGGCCAAGACCGAAACGACCGGGGCCACCGCGAGGAACAGGAATCGAAGCGGGTGCCCGGAACAGCCGAGGATACTCGCCGTAGCGAGCCCCGCGAGGGGAACCGTGCACGATCCCAAGAGGACGCCAGCGAGGCGAAGGGGAAGGCCCGGTCGAAGGACGTACCACCCGACGACGGGCGAACTCACGAGCAGGAAGGCCGATCCCGCCCCGATGGCCCCGAGGACGTGTTCGGCGTCGGGTCCGAGCCACGATCCGGCTTCGGCGGTGGCGAGGTCGCAGACGCCGGATCCGAGTGCCACGAGGGCGGCTGCCCAATCGCCGGTCGAGGCCCAACCGAGCCAGCTCGAGAGCGCGAGCATCCCACAAACCGGCACGCCGAGGACGAGCAGAAGCCCGCTCGGTGCCTCGCGGAGCATCTTGGCCGGCACACTGCCGATCACGAGGGGCAGGAGTGCCGGCGCACAATAGACGAACCGCGGATCGATCCACGACCAACACGCGATCACAAGTGACAAGGATATCGCCCGACGCGCCGTCCTCTCCTCGGCCAAGTGCCGTATCGAGGCCGTCACGACCGCGAACGCCGCGAGGGCCAAGATGTCGGGTCCCGTCCGCGACAGAGCCCACAAAGTGAAAGGGTGGACGACGAGCAGGGCGATGGCCCAGCTCCCCGATCGCGCGCTCCACCCCTTCGACCGCAACCGCTCGTACCACTTCCCCAAGAGAACGCCTCCGACACCCACCGCGAGTGCCGGAAGTGCCGCGAGCGTCGTCGGTCCGCCGAGCATTTCGAGAAGGGCCCCAAGGTGAAGCCACGGCTTTGGCTCGACCAGGGCGAGACCCTCCGTCGCGAACCCCGGCACGTCCCGGGCCATCACCGCCGTTGCGCGTAGCGCCACGAGCTGTGGATCGATCCAACCTCCGGCTACGAGCCACGCGCCCGACGCGGCCACGAAGAGGGCACCGAGCGCCGCTGCGGCCGAGCTCCGGATCACGCGGTCGCCCCGAGCTTCGCCGCCGCGATTTCCGCAGCGGTGGTCTTGCTGATCCCGTGGCGGGTCTTCTCCCAGTGGAACGGACATCGCACGAGCTGGATCACGGCTTTCCAACCGGCGATCGACATCAAGATCCAATACAACGGTACGGTCAGCGCCCAAACCGTCAGGTCGAACCTCTCACGCTTGACCGGCGCGATCGCCGAAAGATAAATTAAGATGCTGTTGCCCAGGATCAAGGCGAGTATCGATGGATACATCAACCAAGACGGAAATATAGCGTCGAACAATGTCGATCCGGTCGCGATCCACATCAGGAACGTCACCCAAAGGAGGGGGTTGATCAATGCCGCGGCCACGGTTCCTCCCACGAACAGATGGAACGCGAAAAATCCCCGTGGTCCCACGATCGTGGCGAACCGCAAGGGTTTCCGCATGTGGACGAGCCACGTCTGCATGTAACCTTTGAGCCAGCGGGACCTCTGTCGGATCCAATTCCCGATGTGGCAATTCGCTTCTTCGAAGGTGGTCGAATCGATCACGCCGACCCGATAGCCCTTTTGCGCCAGACGGATGCCGAGATCGGCATCCTCCGTCACGTTGAACGGATCCCAACCGTGCAGTTCGCGCAGGACCGACGTCTTGAAGTGATTCGAGGTCCCGCCGAGCGGGATCGGCATCCGAAATCGGTCGAGGGCAGGAAGCATGAGGTCGAACCACAAACTATAATCGAGCGTGAACATCCGAGTCAACCAGTTTTCCTTGTCATTGTAAAAATTCAAACGCGCCTGAAGACATACCGTGTTCGGCGGCGACTTACGGAACGAGACGACGGCTTTCTTCAGCTGATCCGGCTCGGGTTTATCTTCTGCATCGTAGATCACGAGATACTCGCCTCGGGCGAGGCGGAGAGCGTAGTTGCACGCTTTCGGTTTGGTGCGCGGATGGGACGGCGGCACGAGAACGATTTCGAAAATGCCCTCGAGGCCCAGCGCCTTGGCCGCCGCGATGGTCTCGTGGTCGTCAGCTTCCAGGACCAGCTTCACGTCGAGCTTCGCCAACGGATAATCCAATTTGCGGAGCGCGGCGGCGAGGATCGGAAGAACTTCGGGCTCTTTGTACATCGGGACGAGAACCGAGTAAGTCGGGAGCTCTTCCTCCCGCAGAGCATCGAGTTCGCCCCGATCCACCGCGGTATCGATGCCGGGCAGGACCGCACCGGCCGTGGCGAGGAACGCTTTGAACGCGACGCTCGCGAGGAACGCCACGAGCACGAGTCCGTTGAGGACGAGAATCGTCTGCAGCGGCGCGACCGCCAGGCCGAGCAGAACGGCGCTCACGACCGCCCAACCGGCGACGAGCTGCGCCGAGGTGAAGACCGTGCGAGCCGAGCAGTCCGGATCGTGCGCGGCGAGGTCCTCGATCGCGCTCCGCGTGAGCTCGTTCGCGAACCATCGTTGAAAGGTGGCGAGCAGATCGAACGTGCTCGTCACCGCGACGACGGCCGAGCTCGTCGGATGCCGAAGGGCCAGGCGGGCAGGCAGGGCTTGCGGCTCGGTCGTCGCCCAAACCGTCCGACCTCGAACCCTCCGCCAAGGAACCGCTTGCCAGGCAACGTACGTGTCGAGTTCGTTCGGATCGAGAAGATCCGGATCGACCGGAAATCGCCGCAAGTCGAGAAATGGCAAACCGAGTTGCCGTGCCAAGATGCGGTACAGATCGAGCGGGCGCAAGAAGCCCAGGGCGACGAGCGCCCGACCCAGTGGAACACGCCACCGCCGCGCATAGGTGAGCGCTTCGTCGAGCTCGGACCGTTCGACGAGCCCGGCCTCGAGAAGTTCCGTACCGAGGGGACGGGGAACCGCCTCGTTCGCCGATCCGCCGGCAGGGATCGAAGCGGCGGACACGTCAGGCTCTCCGGCGGAGAACCACGACCAAGCACGCGGAGAGCGCCGCCCAGAAGGCGAGGATCAGCCCCCACCGCCACGGTGCCAATCGATCGAACCAGGAGATCGCTTCGGGGTATGCGACACGGATCACCGTGTCGCGGGTCGTTCGCAAAGCGATGCGCGTACCGGATCGGTCCCCGACGACGAGGTCCTCCCGATCGAGCCGGTCCCCGGGCCAAGATGGTAGCTCGGGTTCGAGCCCGGCGAGCTGGAGACCGGGCTGCTCGCCGAGACGAACGAGTTGGGCCACGGCGATGTTCGTCCCCGGTGCGATTTCGAGCAGCGGCCCGCTCGCGCGACCGACCAGGGCGACGCGGCCTCGGTCGAGTCGCAAGGGCGCGACGAGCTCGGGGCGAGCCACCCCACCCACGAGCAGGAACGGTCTTTCCGGTCGCAACGGATCGTCGCCGTCGATCGGGATGACACGACCTGGTGCCCCCGGACGGAAGAGGTGGCGGCCGATGCCCACGAGGGTCGTGAGCAGGTTCGTCGGACGGTCGAGCCGATCCCGCTCGACCAGGAGGGGCGTTTCTTCGTCGAGCAGGGCTGCGAGCTCGGCGAACGTGCGAGGGTGCCGCGGAGCCGCGCCGAGGATCAGGTACGAGCTCGCGAGCAATTGGGCCGGGAGCTGCGTCGGTCGAGAGGTACACGGATCGGCTTCGGCTTGGCGGACGAGCTCGACGCGCAGCTCCGGAGCGAGGCGAACGTCGCGCTCGGGGAGATTCAACCGTAAACGGTGCGGTCCGGGACCGTCCGGCAACGGACCCGTGTGCAAGAGCTCTTCGTCGAGCCAAACCGCAGCCGAAACCGGCCGTCCGCCGGAGCCCGCAGGGGCCGCCACATCCAGAACCACGCCGACCGGGACCCGCCCGGCCGGCAACCGGACGAGGGGTAGACCGAAGCGCCAACCTCCCCGCTCGCCGATCCACCGCGTTCGCAGCTCCACCCCGAGCTCCCCGAGCGGCACGGTCTCGACCTCCGGCTCGGCGTGCGATCCCGAGGAGACCAAGTTCGTGTCCGTTCCGGCCGCGAGCGAGACGAGGCCGGTGCGAACCAACCGATCGAGCGCCGGACCGGCTCGCGGGTGAACGAACAGGACCGATGTTCGCCCCGTTCGAACGAGCGACAGATCGTTCGTTCCACGCGGAAAAAGGGGCTCTTCACGGTCGCCGACCCACGCTCGTTCTTTCATGTGAAAAGCGACGATTTCGGGATCGCCGATCACGACGTGGGGTGGTTTCTGCGCGACGGCATGCTTTCCGAACGACCGCCGATCGGCCCCTTCCACCTGGTCGGCAACGGGGAGGAGTCGGCCGAATTCGCCGGCGACGAGCGGCGGCGAGCCTTCGAGCTCACGGTACAGGATCTCACGGCCGGAGCGGGCGAGCGCGAGACCGACGAGCAGTGCAGTATGGAAAACGTCCGCTCGACCTCGGCCCGAAGCGACCGCGATTTCGACGGTCCTCGGCAGCGTTTCCCAAAAATTCCGGATCTCGTCGACTCGGCGCGTGTCGACCACGAGTTCGAGACCACTCCGGGGCAGGATCCGCACGAAGCCACCGGCCGTCCGATCGTCCACGCAACGATCGTCGGCCAGGCTCCCGCGCAGTTCGAAGTCGACCCGGATGAAAGGCTCGCGCAGATCGGCGGGCTCGAGCGGCAGGACGACCTCGCTTCCCGCCCAGCGCAACAGATCGAGCGCGAGGACACCCCGGTCCCTCACCCGGACTTCGAGCACCGCCCGCTGCCAGGTCGGCAATTGGACATCGAGGAGAAGGCGAAGGCGACCCGATTCGGGACGGGACGCAGCCAGGGTCGGGAAATGCACACTGCGCGTGTCGACGGTCCCGCGCAGCTCGAGTCCCTGCTCGAACCCCAGCCGAGCGAGGTCGAGTTCGACCGTTTCCCGTTCGGTCTTCGCCCGCAAAGCGGACTGTGCCTGTAGGGCGCGATCCCCTCCCAGGAGAGAACCGAGCAAGACCGCGATCCCGAGCCGAACGAGACCGATCCGAGCGCGCATCGATCGTCGAAACGTCACGGCTGAACCTTCCTTTCGCCTTCGCGCCCTTCTTGGAGAAAGAACCTTACCACCGGGTTAACGCTCGCGGAGAGTCCCCGGTCGGATTATTGGTCTCTATTCCTCGGGATTTGGTCGCGCCCGGTCGGTCGTGCCGGGCCCGGGGATCGGCCTGCGCCCGCCCGGTTCGGGATCGAACGCGGCACCCCACGATCCCCCGGGAGATGGTCGCAATCCTCCGGGATTTGGTCGCAGCCGGGTTCGGGACTTGGTCGCGCCGGCCGATCGTCCCTCGGGAGATGGTCGCGATCCTCCGGGAGATGGTCGCGGCCGGAGCCGATTCGTCCCCCGGGAGATGGTCGCGCACGGCCGCCGATTCGGGACTTGGTCGCGTGTGATTCGGGATTTGGTCGCGCTTCTATAGAGGAATCAAAAAGAATCTTGCAAAATAAGAAAGCGCGTGCCGGCGCGACCAAATCCCGAATCGACAAACCGACCCCGACGCTGGTATCGGGAGCGAGCCGACGGTCGATCACGGCAGGGCACGATGGCTGCCGAGCACGAACTGATCATGCGCGAAGGTCTGGACGCGGCGCTGCGTCGGGCCAGCAACGCACGCGAGCGGGCCCAACTCCGGCGCGCCGCCGACATCCTGGTCCAGGAGGCGGAGAACCCCGCCGCCACCACCCACCTCCACTCGATCCTCTGCACGATCTACCTGCCGCACCGGCGGACCGAGCCGGACCTCGCCTGGCAACGCTCGAACGGCGAGGGCGCCACCCTCATGATCCAACCGACCAAGGACGAGCAGGGCCGCTATTACGGCGTTCCTTATGGTGCCACCGGGCGGCTCATGATGATCTACCTGCAGAACGAAGCCTACCGGAACCGCTCGCGGCAAGTCGAGCTCGGCCGGTCGATGCACGCCTGGCTGCGGGCCATGGGTGTCGATTCGTCGGGCAAGGGGTACCGCGCCGCCCGCGAGCAGGCGCTGCGGATCGAACGCTCGCTCGTCACCGTCGCCTATGTCGGTCCGAACGGCAAGGAACGGTGGCAGGACACGATCATCCGCGGCTCCTTCAACCTCCTGCCGCCGGACGAGAGCGGCGGCCGCCAGCAGGAGTTGTTCCCGCAACTGATCCAGCTCTCGGAAAGCTTCTACGAGGCCTTGATCCGCCATCCGGCGGTGCTCTTCGAGCCGGCGATCAAGGCTTTGGCCGGCAAGAGCTTGGCCCTCGACGTCTATCTCTGGCTCGCCTATCGGCTGCACGCCCTCGAGCGGCCGACCCGGATCGGCTGGAAGAGCCTGCACCAGGCCTTCGGGCCGAACTACGATCGGGAGCGCGACTTCCGCGCCAAGTTCAAGGAGGCCCTCAAAGAAGCGCTCCTCGTCTATCCCCAGGCGATCGTCGAGCTCGTCGAGGACGGCGTGCACCTCTCTCCCTCGGCCCCGCCGGCACCACCGCGGAGCGTCCATTACCTGGACCTGCGCCGACTCGCCCGCCGTTGAAGGGTGGCTCGAGGAAAAGATACTTCGGGAGATGGTCGCGCCCACGGGATCGCCGCGAGCCCCTCGCTCGGGGCTCGCGGATGCCCTTCGAGAGGGTACTCGCGAGCTGCATCGACGCGCCGAGCGCACCGGGGTGATCGCCGAACTGCTCGCCGGCCGGGTCCGCCCCACCACTTATCTCCTGTTCGCTTTCAACCTCTTGCCGGTCTACGCCGCCCTCGAAGCAGCCCTCCTTGACCAGGCACATCTGCCGGCGCTCGGAGCCCTCTTCCGTCCCGAACTCGCGCGGAGCCGGCCGCTCGCCCGGGACGTCGCGGTTCTCGCCGAGCGGTCACCGGCCACACCGCTGCGTCTGCTCGCGGAAAGCGTGACCCATCGCCGGCGGATCGAGACGATCGCCCGGACCCTTCCGGAGCGGCTCCTCGCTCACGCCTATGTCCGCTACCTGGGCGATCTGAGCGGCGGGCAGGTTCTCCGTCGGCTCCTCGCGCGGACCCCCGGCATCGGGCCCGAGGCGGTGCGGTTCTACGAGTTCCCGGATCTCGACGATCTCGCCCGGGCGAAGGCCGCCTATCGGCGGGCGATCGACGAGGCGGGAGCGCATCTGCTCGATCCGGCCGGGGTGATCGAGGAAGCGCGCGAGGCCTTCCGGCTCACCATCGCCCTCGCCCGGGCGGTGGCCGCGGCCTCACCCGACCCTCAGCCCGGGTCCCGGCCGCCCTCGCTCGTGTGAGCGACGATCTGCTCGAGCAGGGCGGTCGCCCGGCCGAGCGAGGCGCGCACGCTCTCGAGCATGTCGGAGACCCGGGCGAGGTCGGCGCCGTCGGTGATCTCGAGCGCCGCGAGCTGGGCGTTGCCGACGATCGCCTGGAGGAGCCGGCGGAACAGGAGATCGGCCTCGCTCTCGAGGCGGCTCGCGACGAGCCGATGGCGCTCCAGGATGTCGGCCTGCAGACGGTGGCGTGCCGCCTGGGCGGTCCGCTCGCCGCTCAGGTCCGAGAACATGAGGACGAAGCCCAAGAGCCGTCCGGGTGGGACGAGGACCGGATCGGCGCGGACCGAGAGCAAGAGCGGCTCGCCGCCGAGCCGCGGGAGCTGGATTTCGGCCCGCCAGGTCCGCCGATCCTCGACGAGTTCGCGCAAGCCCAGGCGCGCCGCGTCGGGGTCGGCCAACCGGGCCGGTAACTCGTCGAGCCGGCGGGGCGGCTGTTGGTCGCCGCCGAAGAGGGCGTGCAGGCCGCGATTGGCCATCAAGATCCGGCCCTGCGCGTCGGCGATCAGCACCGCCTGCTCGGCCGTGTCGACCTGACGGCCGATCTGGTCGAGCTGATCTTGGGCGATCAACAGGCGGACGGCACGGAATTGGAGGACCAGATCGCGGAGCGTGTCGCCGATCAGCCGGGCCGCGGCGAGGTCGGCCGGGCTCCAGGGATCGGCGGTGCCCTGCACGAGCTGGTGCCATTTGGCGAACGAGCGCCGCGGCGAGAGATCCTCGGGGCTGTCGCCCACCTCGACCGGCTTGAAGGGATTGCCACCCCAGGTGACCGTTCGGACCCGTTCCGGGCGGAACCACAGCAACCACTCGCCCGGCAGCGCCGAGACGCTCACCGCGAGCAGGCCGCTCGCGCTCGCCCGCAAGGGCTCGAAGGCGGGCTCGTCCAGCCCCAAGGACGCGGTCGCGACGACTCCCTCGGAACGCCGGCGGTCGAGCCAGGCGCCGATCGCGCGCAGCTCCGCGGTGCCCGGCACCTCGCCCACGCTCGACACTTGACCGTCGAGCAGGAGTGCCGCACCGGTCGCGCCGACCGGCTGGAGAAGCGGGGAAGCACCTTCGAACAGCGCCGAGCGCCAATCGCCTTCCCGGGCGATCGCCTCGTGCATCCGCTGCTCGAGCCGGCGGACCGAGAGCTCGGCTTGCGCTTGGAGGAAGCTCTCGAGCGCGGCGATCCGGGTCGCCACCGTCTCGGCCAGGAGTTCGCAGACGGCCCGGACTTCGTAAGCGACCCGCCTCGGCTCGTAATGATGGCAGGCGATCAGCCCCCAGAGCCGGCCGCCGACCACGAGCGAGGCCACGAGCGTGGCCGCCACGCCCATGTTCTTGAGGTAGCGGATGTGGATCGGCGAGATGCTGCGCAGGAAGCAGAGCGACATGTCGAGATCGCGACCGGTCAGCGGCGACAGGCGCGGCTCGATCGGCACCCGCTCGGCGTCGACGTCGACCAGCACCCGGATCCGGTTGCGCTCGTAGAGCCGGCGGGCGATCTGTGGGATGTCCGAGGCGGGGTAGCGGTTGCCGAGATAAGGCTCGAGGCCGGGCTCGCGGCGCTCGGCGAAGACCTCGCCGTGGCCTTCGGCGTCGAACCGGTAGACCATCACCCGATCGTAGCCGGTGAGGTCCTTGAAGATCCGGGTGGTTTCCTCGGCCAGGCTCTTGAGCGAGGTGCAGGCGAGGATGGCGCTGGTCGCCGTCTCGACGTGGTGGGCGAGGTCGACGGGTGGGCCTGGCCGCTCGAACTCGAGCACGAGCCCCGCTTCGGGTGGACGATGCAGGACGACGTCGAGCGGCCGGCCGTCGATCCACACCGGCCGCCGCAGCACGACCGATAGCCGATCGAGCGGCTGGTCGAGCCGAGCGCGGACCTGCTCGGCCAGATCGGCGGAGAGCGCCGCGAGCGAGCGGCCCGGGAGCGGCCCCTCGAGGCCGAGGAAACCGGCGGCGTTGGCACTCGCCTGGAGGACGAGCAGGTCGGGCTCGCGGACCACGAGCAGCGCGCCGTGCGGTTGGATCGAGCCCGCGAGATGGATCGGCTCGCGCTCGCAGTTCGAAAGGTCGGCCTCGCCGAAAGCCGGGGCGAGCGGAGCCGCACCGGTCACGCGGGGAGATCCCGGCTCATTCCTCGCCGGTTCCCTCGCTGCTGCGTTCCGAGCCGTTCCCCTCGCCCTCGCCGCCCCCGTCGAGGCCGTACCGCTCGAGCTTGGCGTAGAGGCTCTGGCGCGAGAGGCCCAAGAGCGCCGCCGCCGCGGTCCGGTTCCCACCGGTCTGCTCGAGCGAGGCCAGGATGTGCTGGCGTTCGAGCTGCTCGACCGCTTCGCGGACGAGCTGTTGCAACGGTACGCGGCCGAGGGCGAATGTCGGTAAGGTCGAGCTCCGGATCGTCGGGGCCTCCGAGCGCGCGCCACCCGCCGGTGCGCGCAGGTCGCGCAGGAGGAGGAGGATGCCGCCGTCGCGCCCCTCGGGCTCGCTCGCGGCCGTGATCTCGACTTCCGTCTCGCTGCCGAGCTCGCCGCGGATCGTGGTGAGGAAGCCGCGGATCGTGCCCTGCCGGCGGATTTGCTCGAGCAGGAGATCGCCGCCGGCCCCGGGCCGTTCGAGCCAGCGGCCGAACGGCTCGCCCACCACGCTCTCGAGACGTCCGTGTTGGACGAGATCGAGGAAGGCGCGGTTGGCGTGGCGGATCAGGCCTTCGCCGTCGAGCAGCACGAGGGCGTCGGGGAGCCGCTCGAGGAGGGCCTCGAGCCGGGCGGGGACACTGCGTTCGAAAGCGAGCGGCCCGCCCCCCACCGGGGCGAGCTGGAGGAGGAAGACGTAGCCGGGTTCGGCCACGATCGCGGTGGCCCGGGCGAGCCAGGGGCGGGCTTCGGGGCCGAGATGGAGGAGCATGCCGGGCGAGCGTCCCTGCTCACGAACCCTGAGCAGCATCGCTTGGAACGCCTCGCGGTCGGCCGGAGCGATCTCCTGGAGGAGCTCGCGGCCGTGCGGCGCGAGGCCGAGGGCGCGGATCGCCACGGGATTGGCCTCGAGGATCTCGAGATCACCGGCGCGGAGCAGGAGCACGGCCTCGCTCGAGGTGTCGAACAGGAGCCGATAGCGGGTCTCGACTTCGCGCAGTTTCCAATAGTCACGCTCCATCGCCTGCTGCGCGGCGATCAACCGGGACTGCAGCTCGGCCACCGCGCGCAGGCTCCGGCCGACCGCGAGGAGCCCGGCCCGCCCGCCGAGCCGGATCGTGGTGTACTCGATCGGCAGCTCGCGGCCGCTCGGGAAGCGCTGGTTGACTTGACGGAACGCCGAGAGCCCCTCGCTGCGTGCCTCTTCGACGATCCGCCGGATCTTGCCGGAGCCGGCCTCGTCGACGGTCTCGACCCAGGGTCGGCCGAGCCAGGGATCGACCCGCTCGGTCGACACCTCGCCCGCGAGCGTGACCTTCTGGATCACACCCTTGAGGTCGAGGACGAGGGTGATGTCGGGTTGGTTGATGCTCACACCGATGCTGGGTCGCGGATGGGCCAGATAAGCTGCACCGGCTGCGGCCGCGACACCGCGTCCGACGCGATCGGAGCCACTCTAGCGCGGTTGTTGCGACAGAGCCACGAAAACTGCGACAGCGTGCGGCGGAATCCGACTCAGCCGGAGGGCTCCGACCAGCGACCGCGCAGATCGAGGAAGTGGGCGAACAAGGCGGCGGCGAGCCAGAGCAGGAGGAGCGTCTCGGGGCCGCCCGAAAGGGCGGTCCGCAAAGCCGCGAGGAGGAAGGCGCCGGCGAGCAGGTTCGGCAGCAATCGTCGCGGAGCCGGGCCGCGACCGGTGCGTCGATGCCACAGCGCCAGGGCCACCGCTTCGGCCCCGAGGAGGAGGAGGATCGCGTCGACCGGGTGGAAGCTCGCCATCGCAGCTGCGCTCAGCGAGCCGCGAGGAAGGGGGCGTTGAGCTCGACGATCGCGAGATTTAGGACGGCGGCGAAGGCGACCCAGGCGAGATAGGGCAGGAGCAGCCAGACGGAGGGCCGGCTGAAGCGACGGAGGACGAGGACGAGCACGAGGATCGAGATCCAAAGAGCACCGACCTCGAGCAAGGCCCAGTCCGGCCGGCGCAGCCGGAAGAAGAGCACGCTCCAGAGGAGGTTGAGCCCGCCGTTCAAGAGGAAGAGTTCGACCACGTTGCGCCGATGGAGGGGGTCCGGGGCGCGCAACCAGCCTTCGACCGCAGCCGCGGCGGCACAGGCGTAGATCACCGTCCAAGCCGGCGCGAAGAGCCAGTCGGGAGGTTGCCAGGGAGGCTTGCGGAGTGCTTCGTACCAGGGACCGAGCTCGGTCGCGAGGCCGCCCAGGACGGCCACGCCCAAGGCCGTGGCGGCGGCGTAGAGGATCGCTGCACGCCGGTTCGCCGGTGCCGCGTCCACTGGTTCAGGCCGGGACCAGCCCCGAGAGATGGGCGAGGTTCTTGAAGAAGATCCGGACGTGGGCGAGCGGCCGGGCCTTGACCAGCTCCTTGTTCATGTAGGCGTCGAAGGTCAGCTCCTGGACGTCCTTGTCGCGGCAGATGGCGACGAACCGCTCGCGCCGTTCGTCGCTGCCGTACCAGTAGCGCTGCATGATGCCGAGGATCCAGAAGACCGCACCGTGCGCCCGCAGGAAACGGCGCCGGGCGCGCGCGAGGGCACGCGCGTCGCCGGTCGCGAGCGCGTCGTCGACCGCCTCGGCGGCGAGCCGGCCGCTTTCCATGGCGTAGAAGATCCCCTCGCCCGAGGCCGGCGCGACGACCCCGGCGGCGTCCCCGGCGAGCAGGACGTCGCGGCCATTGTCCCAGCGGCGCAGGGGCTCGAGCGGGATCGGCGCGCCCTCGCGGCGGATCGTGCGGACGGAATCGAGCCCCATCCGGCGCCGATAAGCCGTGACCGATTCGCGGAGCGGGAAGCCCTTGGCGGCACTGCCGGTGCCGATCGAGAAGGTCGGCCCGTGCGGGAACAGCCACGAATAGAAGTCGGGCGAGAGGCGGCCGTCGTAGAGCACGTCGCAGCGCCGATCACCATAGTCGGCGAGCCCGTCGGGCGGGCGCTCGCAGACCTCGTGATAGGCGAACACGAAGCGCCGGTCGGCGGCTTCGGGGATTGCCTGGCGGGCGACCGCCGAGTTGGCGCCGTCGGCGCCGATCACGAAGCGGGCCCGGGCGCTCACGAGCGGGGCCGAAGCGGGAGCACCCTTGGCCCGCCAGAGGACGCGGACGAGCCCGTCCGGAGCGTGCTCGAGTCGCTCGAAGGTCCCGGCGGCACGCAAGGCACCGGCGGCGGCCGCCCGCTCGCGCAGCCAGGCGTCGAACACGTCGCGGTCGACCATACCGACGAAGCCGCCTTCGATGCCGATGTCGACGGCGCGTCCCTTGGGCGAGACGATCCGGGCACAGTCGATCCGAGCGACGAGCAGCGTAGGGGGAATCGCGAAGCGGTCGACAGCACGGGGCGGGATGGCGCCGCCGCAAGGCTTGATCCGGCCCTCGCGGTCGAGCAGCAGGACCGACCGGCCGAGCCGGGCGAGATCGGTGGCGGCGGTCGCACCGGCGGGGCCACCACCGACCACGATCACGTCGAAGATCGTCTCGGGACGCATCCTCACCTCCCGCCGCTCGCGACCGGGAGAGGCCCGCTCGGGCGGCTCGCGATCTCCTCGCGCGCCGCGGCGATCGTCGCGGCGAGCCGGGCGGCGAGGAGGAACAACAGGGCTTCGAGGGCGAAGACGAGCGCGTAAGCCGGGACGGCCGAGCCGATCGCGAGCCGACCGAGATCGGCCACGACCGTACCGAGGAAGCCGCCGAGCGCGAAGGCAATCGCTTGCGCGGCACCCCAGAGGCCCATCCGGACCCCCTCGCCGCCGCGGCGGCCCTCGCCGGCGAGCGCCATCATCGAGCCAATCGCGGCGATCGCGAACGCCCCGTTGGCGACGCCGAGGGCGAAGACGGCGCTGCGCAGCGGGAACGGCGGTCCGGCCCAACCGGCCACCACGAGGCTCGCGAGCGCCCCAGCCGAGGCGAGGCAGCCGCCGATCGTCCAGAGGCGGAGCACGGCGGGCCGGCCGCCGCCAAGCGTGCCGGCGACCGCGACCAGGATCATGCCGGCGAGCACGCCTGCGTGCTGGATCCCAGAAAGCGTCGTCGTCTCGCCCGGGGAGAGGCCGAAGCGGAGACCGGCGAAGGGCTCGAGGACCAGGTCTTGGGCGCTGTAGGCGAGCATCGAGAGGAAGACGAAGATCGTGAAGCGGCGGGCCCGCTCGTCCCTCCAGACCTCGGCCAGGGCCGCACGGAAGCGGGGTCGTGTGGCCCGCTCGACGGCCGCGCGGACGCGGCCCGGGCCCTCCACGCCGAGCACCGCTACGGCACTCAGGAGAAAGGCGAGGAGGCAGACCCCGCTCGTGATCAGGACGAGGCGCGCGAGCGAGAAGGGCTCGAGGAGGCGACCGACGATCCCGGCGGTGAGCGCGAAGCCCGAGATCATCATCATCCAAACGATGGTCGCGGCGGCGGCGCGGCGACGGTCGTCGACCCGGGCGGCGAGCAGCGCCAGGAGGGCGGTGCCGGCGCTGCCGACCCCACAGCCGATTAGGAGGAAGGCGAGGACGGCGAGGAGGAGGCCGGCGAGCGCGTGCTCGGCAAGGAGCGCGGTGGCCAGGGCGGCGAGCACCCCACCGCTCGCGAGCACGGCCATCCCGCCGACGATCCAGGGGGTGCGCCGGCCGCTCACGTCGGAACCGTGGCCGAAGCCGGGTCGGGCGAGCTGGACCGCGTAATGGAGCGCGACGAGCGCACCGGGCAGGGTCGCGGGCAGGAGGAGCTCGACGACCATGACCCGGTTCAAGGTCGAGGTGGTCAAGACGACGATCCCGCCGAGCGCGCTCTGGACCAGGCCGAGTCGGAGGATGCCGAGCCAGCCAAGCGGGGTCGACCGCGCCGGGCTCACGAGAGGGCTCCGAGCGTGGGCCGGACGGCGAGGGCCGCGGTCATCATGCCGAGCACGTAGAGGCTCGTGCCGGTCGCGTTGTACCAAGGCGCGAGCTCGCGCGGGCGGCGCAGCAGCCGGGTCATGAGCGCGAGCTGGGCCGTGAGGAGGAGCGCGATCAAGGCGGCATGCCAGGGCCGGCCCCAGGCGACGAGGAGGGCCACGACGAGGAGCTGGGGGACGGCCATGACCAGGCAGGCGAGCCGGGCGGCCCGCTCCACCCCGAGGCGAGCCGGCAACGAGCCGATCCCCATCGCCCGGTCACCCTCGACCGACTTGAAGTCGTTCAAGGTCATGATGCCGTGGGCGCCCGAGCTGTAGAGGAGCGCCAAGGTCACGATCTCGGGCCCGGGCGGGCCGGCCAGCACGACCGCGGCCCCGGCGAGCCAGGGCAGACCTTCGTAGGACAGGGCGGCCGCACCGTTGCCCCACCAGCCGTTCCGCTTGAGGCGGAAAGGCGGGGCGCTGTAGGCCCAGGCGAGGGCCAGGCCGAGGAGCGCCGGGGCCAGGACCCAAGGGCCGAGTGCCGTGGCGACGAGCAAGGAGAGCAGGGTCCAGAGCCAGGCGATGTAGAGGCCCCAGCGGCCGGGGATCCGACCCGAGGGGATCGGGCGATGCGGCTCGTTGATCGCGTCGACCTCGCGATCGTACCAGTCGTTGGCGGCCTGGCTCGTGGCGCAGAGCAAGGGCCCGGCGAGCAGGAGGCCGGCCAACAGGAGCGGCCAGCGCTCGCCCAAGGGGACGCCCGCGGAGACGACACCGCAGGCGAACGCCCACATCGGCGCGAACCAGGTGACCGGCTTCAACAGCTCGAGCACGGCGGCGGGCCGAGGGGCGATCATGCGGCGATCTAAGGATGGCCGCCGCGGACTGTCAATTCCGCTTTACAGAAGGTCCGTCAATCGGCACGGCGAGCCGGTCCGTCGGCTTCCTCCGCGCCGAGCTCGCCCAGGCCGTAGCGGCGCAGCTTGACGTACAGGCTCTGACGCGAGAGGCCGAGGAGCTCGGCCGCCGAGGCCCGATTGTCGCCGGTCATCTCGAGCGCGGTCTCGATGCACAGACGCTCGATCACGTCGGTGGTCTCGCGCACGATCTCCTTGAGCGGGACCTTGCCCACGAGCTCGGCGAGCTGGTCGGCTGAGCGCGGCAGGCCCCGCTCGTCGCGCCGGGGCCGGGCGAGCCGCTGGCCGACGTCCCGCAGCGCGAAGCCGAAGCAGGGCTGCTCGCCGGTCGGTACCGCCACCCCGGTGATCTCGACCTCGCTCACCGTGCCGTGCTCGCCGCGCAGGGTGGTGGTGAACAGCCGGACGAGCCCGTGCCGGCGCAGATTGGCGGTGAGCACCGGGAGGTCGATCCCGGGTCGCCCGAGCCAACGGTCGAGGGATTCGCCGAGGGCTTGCGGCTCGGCGGTGAGCTCGGCGAGCTGGAGGAAGGCGGTGTTGACGGCGAGGATCCGGCCGTCCGGTCCGGTCACTACGAAGCCGTCGGGGATGCTCTCGACCACCGCGAGGAGCCGAGCCTTGGGCTCCGGCAAGGCGATCGGTTGGGCACCGCTGCCGATCGGCACGAGATGGACGAGGAGGAGCGGGTTCGTGCCTTGCGGGAAGAGCGAGGCCGAGACCAGGACCTCCTCCGCCCCGTCGACGAGCCGGGCGCGGACCGTGTTGGCCCGTCCGGTGGCGCGGATCCCGGCGAGCAGGGCTTGGACGGTGAGCGCGCTGTCGACCGCGAACGCCTCGAGGAAGCCGCGACCGACCGGCTCGCCGAGCCGTGCCGCGAGCATCCGGCCGGCGGCCGGGTTGGCCTCGAGGATCTTCTGGGTCGTCGCCTCGACGATCAGGATCGCTTCGGAAGAGGTCTGGAAGAGGAGCCGGTAGCGGGTCTCGATGTGCCGCAGCCGGGCATAGTCGCGTTCCATCGCCTGTTGGGCGTCGACCAATCGGCGTTGGAGGGCGGCCACCGCGCGCAGATCGCGACCGAAAGCCAACAGCCGCGGCTTTCCTTCGAGGCGGACGACCCGGTAGAGGATCGGCAGATCCGGCTCGCCCTCGAGCGGGTGGTTGATCTGGCGCCAGCGGGGCCGCGTGGCTCCGGAGGGGTCGCGCAGGAGCGCTTCGACCTTGGGGCGGCTCTCGAGCGTGACGGTCTCGAGCCACGGTCGGCCGATCCACCGTGCGCAGCCGAGGGCGGCGAGATCTTCCTCGCTGCAGGCGAGATCGCGGATCACGCCGTCACGGTCGAGGCTCAAGACCAGATCGGCGGCCGCACCGACGAGCGAAGCCGCCGTCTCGCCGTCGAGATCGCCGAGCGCGTCCTTCGGTGAGCGGAAAGCGATCACCGGGATCTCGAAGCCTCGCTGGCGGATCGACAGGACCGTGCTCTCAAGGGCTCATCGACCACGCCTCAAGCCTGTTGGACCAAGAGATCGAGTAGGGCTCTCGCCTGGAGCGGCGCCCGGCGGGCGTCGCCGGCCCAGGCATCGGCCCCGACCAGGGCTGCCCGTTCGGGCCGCTCGTCGAACACCACGCCGCCCACGAGCACGCCGAGCGCGCGGTTGCGCGAGACGCGGCGGATCGTGTGGATGGTGGTCGCCACCGTGTCGAGCTTGCCGAGCGAACTCGCCGCGATGCCGACGATCGCGAACCATTCGCGATAGACCAGGGTGGTGATCTCCTCGGCCGAGAGCGCGGGCCCGCCGCTCACCAGCCAGCCGGCGCGCCGGAAGAACTCGGCGGCCATGGTGAGACCGAAGGCGTGCTGCTCGCCCGGGGCCGGGACGAGCAGGATGCGATGCTCGGGCGAAGGCGGCAGGGCGTCCGCTTGAAAGAGCACGCTCAGGCCGTGCAGCAGCTGGTGCAGCCGCCAAAGGCCGATCGTGACCTCGGAAAAGGTCCGCCGGTCTTCCTCCCAGAGCACACCGAGCCGCCGCGCAGCCGGCGCCAAGAGCTCGAGATAGAGGCTTTCGACCGCCACACCGCGCGCCCGGATCCGCTCGACGAAGGCCTCGATCACCGGCAGATCCCGCTCGACCACGAGCTCGGCGAGGGCTTCGACCTCCTGCCCGGTCGGGGCGCGGCCGGCCTGGCCGGGCGTGATGTGGCGGGCGGCCTCGGCACGACGGGCCAGGACCAAGCGCGGGACGATCTCGCGCTCGACGACGCGGGCGAGCCGGCCCGATCGATCGTCGCCCTCGAGCGCGCTGACCGACGGCCCGTCGGCCTCGGATCGGAGGGCGGGCACGGGGAACCGCCGGACCTCGTCGTCCAGGGCTCGTTGCGGCAAGTCGGCCATGGCTCGGCCCCCCCGATCGACAGTGTCGGCTTACACCCGATGCGGTGGCGATCTCAATTCGCTTTCTCCCGGTCCGGCGATTTCCCCGTAACGGGCGAACGGCCGACGAATCGATCGCCTTTCCGGAGAGGCTCGTTCCGTCCGATCCTGGTCTGCGCGCGCCCGGGGCAAATGTCAATCAATGTTTACGTCAGGAGGAATTGACAGCCTCCGCGACCACGCCTAGCCTTTCCCGAGCATCGCCACACGAAGCCGAGCCGGGGCTCGAGGGGAGGGTATGCGGACAGCGCCGACAACGAGAACCACCGCACGGCCGCTCTACAGCCCGACCGAGCGCCGCCGGCGCGACGCCTCGCCTTGGACGGTGGTCCAGGGCGTGCTCGCCCCCCTGCAGTTCCTCGTCTTCCTCGTGAGTCTCGTCCTCGTCGTCCGCTATCTCCTAACCGGCGAGGGCTTCGTGCTCGCCACCGTCTCGATCGTCCTCAAGACGATCGTGCTCTACGTGATCATGATCACCGGTTCGATCTGGGAGCACGACGTCTTCGGCAAGTGGCTGTTCGCCCCGTCCTTCTTCTGGGAGGACGTGGTCAGCATGCTCGTCCTGGCCCTCCACACGGCCTACCTCGTGGCACTCTTCGGCGATCTGCTCGATCCGGTGGGGCAGATGCTGCTCGCGCTCGCAGCCTACGCCGCGTACCTGGTGAACGCCGGCCAGTTCGTCTGGAAGCTCCGCCGCGCTCGGCTCGAGGGTAAGGTGGAGCCGGCGGCTGTGCGCCTCGCGGAGGCCGCCGGATGAGCCCGGGCTGCGCCGACGCGCCGATCCACAAGGAGCGCGGTCAGCGCGAGGTCTTCTGCGGCTTGACCGGGATCGTCTGGCTGCACCGCAAGCTGCAAGACGCCTTCTTCCTGGTCGTCGGCTCGCGCACCTGCGCCCATCTCCTGCAGTCGGCGGCCGGCGTCATGATCTTCGCCGAGCCGCGCTTCGCGACCGCGATCATCGGCGAGCGCGATCTGGCGGGCCGGGCCGATCTCGACGACGAGCTCGATCGGGTGGTCGGCCGGCTCCTGGCCCGCCGCCCCGACATCAAGCTCCTGTTCCTGGTCGGCTCCTGCCCCTCGGAGGTGATCAAGCTCGACCTCGCCCGGGCGGCGGCGCGGCTTTCCCGCGCGCACGCCCCGGGGGTGCGGGTGCTCGCCTATTCCGGCAGCGGCATCGAGACGACCTTCACCCAGGGCGAGGATGCTTGCCTCGCCGCCCTCGTCCCGACCCTGCCCGAAGCGCCGCGCGGCACACCACCCTCGCTCCTCGTGGTCGGGGCCTTGGCCGACATCGTCGAGGACCAGCTCCGCCGCCTGTTCGAGGCGCTCGGCATCGCGCGGGTCCATTTCCTGCCGCCGCGCCGGTCCGCCGAGATGCCGCCCGTCGGGCCCGGGACGCGGGTGCTCTTGGCCCAGCCCTGGCTCGGCGCGACGATGCGCGCCCTCGAGGAACGCGGCGCTCGCCACCTTCCCGCCCTGTTCCCGCTCGGTGCCGAGGGGACGACCGCCTGGCTCGCCGCCGCCGCAGCGGCCTTCGGCGTGCCCGAGGGGCGTTTCCGGGCGATCACCGAGCCCGGGGCCGAGCGGGCGCGCAAGGCGATCGAGCGGCAGCGTCCGCTGCTCGCCGGCAAGCGGCTCTTCCTCTTCCCCGATTCGCAGCTCGAGGTACCGCTCGCGCGGTTCCTGCATCGCGAGCTCGGGCTCGTCCCGGTCGAGGTCGGCACACCCTATCTGCACCGCGCCCATCTCGCCCCGGAGCTGGCTCTCCTGCCCGAGGGTACGCCGCTGGTCGAGGGTCAGGACGTCGACGCCCAGCTCGACCGCTGCCGGACGCTGCTCCCCGACCTCGTGGTCTGCGGCCTCGGCCTCGCCAACCCGCTCGAGGCCGAGGGCTTCACGACCAAATGGTCGATCGAGCTCGTCTTCACCCCGATCCAAGGTTACGACCAGGCGGCCGATCTCGCCGAGCTCTTCGCCCGGCCGCTGGTCCGCCGCACCCGGCTGGTGGCCTGAGCCATGGAGCTCACGCTTTGGACCTACGAAGGACCGCCGCACGTGGGCGCGATGCGCATCGCGACCGCGTTGTGCGACGTCCACTACGTCCTCCACGCCCCGCAGGGCGACACTTATGCCGATCTCCTCTTCACGATGATCGAGCGGCGGCCGGCTCGGCCGCCCGTCACCTACACGACCTTCCAGGCGCGCGATCTGGGCCGCGACACGGCCGAGCTCTTCCAGAACGCCTGCCGCGCCGCCTTCGAGCGCTTCCGCCCCGCCGCACTGCTCGTCGGTGCCTCCTGCACCGCCGAGTTGATCCAGGACGATCCGGGGGGACTCGCCGCGGCCCTCGATCTGCCGGTGCCGGTGATCCCGCTCGAGCTGCCGGCCTACCAGAAGAAGGAGAACTGGGGGGCGGCCGAGACCTTCTACCAGCTCGTGCGCGCGCTCGCCGGCCCGCACGCGCTGCCGCCCGGCACGAAACGCCCGCCGCGGCCCGAGGGTCGAAAGCCGCGCGCCAACCTCTTGGGCCCGACCGCCCTCGGCTTCCGCCACCGTGACGACCCGCAGGAGGTCGAAAAGCTCTTGGACCTGTTGGGCGTCGAGGTCGCGGTGGTGGCCCCGCTCGGCGCCTCGGTGGCCGACCTCGCCCGGCTCGGCGAGGCCGATCTCAACGTCGTCCTCTATCCCGAGATCGCGCTCCCGGCCGCCCGCTATCTCGAGCGCACCTTCGGCCAACCCTGGACGAAGACGGTGCCGATCGGGCTCGGCGCCTCACGCGACTTCCTGCGCGAGGTCGCGGACCTTTTGGGCCTCGACCCCGAGCCGGCGATCGCCCGCGTGGCGCCGCGCGCCCGCTGGTGGTCGCTCTCGGTCGACAGCACCTACCTCACCGGCAAGCGGGTCTTCGTCTTCGGCGATGCCACCCACGCGATCGCCGCGGCCCGGGTGGCGCGCGAGGAGCTCGGCTTCGAGGTCGTGGGCCTCGGCACCTACAGCCGGGAGTTCGCCCGCGAGGTCCGCGAGGCCGCCCGGGCGATCGGCCTCGAGGCGCTCGTCACCGACGATTACCTCGAGGTCGAAGCCGCGATCGCCGAGCTCGCCCCCGAACTCGTGCTCGGGACCCAGATGGAGCGGCACGTGGCGAAGCGGCTCGGGATCGCCTGCGCGGTGATCTCCGCCCCGGTCCACGTTCAGGACTTCCCGGCCCGCTACGCCCCGCAGATGGGCGCGGAAGGCGCCAACGTCCTGTTCGACACCTGGGTCCATCCGCTGATGATGGGCCTCGAGGAGCATCTCTTGCAGATGTTCCGCGAAGACTTCGAGTTCCACGACGGAGCACCACCCTCGCACCTCGCCGCGACCGCGCCCGCCCGTCCGCGCCCGCCGGCCGAGCCCGTGTCGGCAGCGGCGGAAGGGCCGGTCCGCTGGACCCCCGAGGCCGAGAAGGAGCTCGCCAAGATCCCGTTCTTCGTCCGCGGCAAGGCGCGCCGCAACACCGAGCGGTTCGCCCGCGAGCGACGCTTGCCCGTGATCACCCTCGAGACGCTCTATGAAGCCAAGGCGCATTTCGGTCGCTGAGCCCGCGCCCGGCCCGGCGCACCTCGCCCCCGAGGCGGCGATGCGGGTCGTGATCGTGACGATGGACGATCACCTCGCGACCGCGCTGGTACGAGCCCGAACCCGGCTCGCCCGCACGCTGCCGGGCCTCGAGCTCGAGCTCCACGTCGCCGCGGATTGGGCGCACGACCCGGGGGCCCTCCTGCGCTGCCGGGCGGCGATCGCCCGGGCGCACGTCGTGATCGCCGCGATGCTCTTCCTCGAGGAGCATTTCCGGCCGATCCTGCCCGACCTCGAGGCGCGCCGCGACGAGCTCGACGCGCTCTTGGGGATCCTCTCCGCACCCGAGGTCACCCGCCTCACCCGGCTCGGCCGGCTCGCGATGGACGGCGGTGGGAGCGGTGCGCTCGGGCTGCTCAAGCGGTTGCGCGGCGAGCGCAAGGATCGGCCGGTCTCGGGTGCCCGGCAGATGGCGATGCTGCGCCGGCTGCCCCAGCTGCTCCGCTTCATCCCCGGCAAGGCCCAGGATCTGCGGGCCTATTTCCTCGCGATGCAGTACTGGCTCGCGGGCTCGGCCGAGAACCTCGAGGGCCTCGTCCACCTCCTGGTCGACCGCTACGCCCGAGGACCGCGCGCCGGCTTGCGCGGCCGCGGCGAAGTCGCCCCGCCCGCGAGCTATCCCGAGATCGGCGTCTACCATCCACGCCTGCCCGGGCGGATCGGCGAGCGCGCGGAGGATCTGCCGCGCGCCGGTGCCGCGGGCACGGTCGGGCTCCTCCTGCTGCGCTCCTACCTCTTGGCCGGCAACAGCGCCCATTACGACGGGGTGATCGGCGCGCTCGAGGCCCAGGGCCTCTCGGTGATCCCGGTGTTCGCCGCCGGGCTCGACGCGCGGCCGGCGATCGAGCGCTACTTCCTCGACGAGCGGGGCGGCAGCCGGATCGACGCGCTCGTCTCCTTGACCGGGTTCTCGCTCGTGGGCGGGCCGGCCTACAACGACGCGAAGGCCGGCGAAGAGATCCTCGCCCGCCTCGACGTCCCCTACATCGCCGCCCAGCCGGCCGAACTCCAGCCGCTCGAGCGCTGGGCCGCCTCCGAGCGCGGCCTTCTGCCGGTCGAATCGACGATCATGGTGGCGATCCCGGAGCTCGACGGCGCCACGGGCCCGATCGTCTTCGGCGGCCGTTCGGAAGGCTCGGGGGCGCCCTGCGAGGGGTGCGAGCGGCACTGCCGGTTCGAGCCGGGGCCGGTCGCGCGGACCATGCAGCCCTGCCTCGAGCGGGCGCACACGCTCGCCGCCCGGGTCGCCCGGCTCGTGGCACTCCGCCGCACGCCACCGGCCGAACGGCGCCTTGCGATCGTCCTCTTCTGCTTCCCGCCGAACGCCGGCGCGGTCGGCACGGCCGCCCATCTGGCCGTCTTCGAATCGCTCCACAACACGCTGCGGGCGCTCGCCGAGGCCGGCTGGCGGGTCGAGCTGCCGGAGAGCGTCGAGGCGCTGCGCCGACGGATCCTCGAGGGTAACGCCGCCCGCTTCGGCACCCCCGCCAACGTCCACGCCCGGATCCCGGTCGACCAGCACGTCCGCCGCGAGCGGCATCTGGCGGAGATCGAAGCGCAGTGGGGCCCGGCCCCCGGCCGCCAGCAGAGCGACGGCAAGAGCCTCTTCGTGCTCGGCGAGCGGTTCGGCCAGGTGTTCGTCGGGGTCCAGCCGGCGATGGGCTACGAGGGCGATCCGATGCGGCTCCTCTTCGCCCGCGGCTTTGCGCCCACCCACGCCTTCGCCGCCTTCTACCGTTGGCTCGCCGAGGATTTCGGGGCGCACGCCGTCCTGCATTTCGGGACCCACGGCGCGCTCGAGTTCATGCCCGGCAAGCAGACCGGGCTCTCGGCGCGCTGCTGGCCGGACCGGCTGATCGGGACCCTCCCGAACTTTTACCTCTACGCCGCCAACAATCCCTCGGAAGGGCTGATCGCCAAGCGCCGCTCGGCGGCCACGCTGCTAAGCTACCTGACCCCGCCGCTCACGCATGCCGGGCTCTACCGCGGCCTCGCCGAGCTCAAGGCCTCGCTCGAGCGGTTCCGGGCCCTGCCCGAGAGCGAGCGCGAGGAACGGCGGCGGCTCGGCGAGTTGATCCAGGCGCAAGCGGCCGCGGTCGAGCTCGCCGAGGCCGAGCCGGCTTGGCCCGAAACGGCGATCGCGGGCCGCGTGCAGCGGCTCGGCGAGGCGATCCTCGAGCTCGAAACCACCCTCGTCCCGCACGGCCTGCACGTCGTGGGAACACCTCCCTCGGCGGAGGAGCGGGTCGACCTCTTGCTCGCCGTGGCCGAGGCCAACCACGGCGCCGTCCTCGAGCGGGAGGTCGTCGAACGGCTCGTCGCCGGTCGGCCGACTCCCGAGCTCGAGCCCGAGCTCGCCCGCGAGCTGCGGCGGCTCGACGCGCTGCTCGCCCGCGACCACGAGCTCGAGGCGATCGTCCGGGCCCTCGACGGCCGCTTCGTCCGCCCGGTGGCGGGTGGCGATCTGTTGCGCGACCCTTCGATCCTGCCGACGGGCCGCAACCTGCACGGCTTCGACCCGTTCCGGATCCCCTCGGCCTTCGCCATGGCCGAAGGGGCCCGCCAGGTCGAGCGGCTGCTCGCCCGCCATCTGGCCGACGGGCATCCCCTGCCCGAGACCGTGGCCCTCGTGCTCTGGGGGACCGACAATCTCAAGAGCGAAGGGGCGGGCATCGCTCAGGCCCTGGCACTCCTGGGTGCCCGACCCCGCTTCGACTCCTACGGCCGGCTCGCCGGCGCCGAGCTCGTGCCCTTGGCCGAACTCGGCCGGCCGCGGATCGACGTCGTCCTCACCCTTTCGGGCATCTTCCGCGATCTCTTGCCCTTGCAGACCCGGATGCTGGCCGAGGCGGCCTGGCTCGCAGCCGCAGCCGACGAGCCGGTCGAGCGCAACTTCGTCAAGAAGCACGCCCTGGCCCATCAAGCACGGCTCGGCTGCGATCTCGAGACCGCGGCGCTCCGCGTCTTCTCCAACGCCGAGGGGGCTTACGGTGCCAACGTCAACCTCCTGATCGACAGCGGCAGCTGGGCGCACGAGGACGAGCTCGCCGAGACCTGGGCCAAGCGCAAAGGCTTCGCCTACGGCCGCGACGGCCGGCCGGTCGAGCGCGCCGAGCTGCTCGAGCGGGTGCTCGCCCATGTCGAGCTCGCCTATCAGAACCTCGAATCGGTCGAGCTCGGGGTGACCGCGATCGACCAGTACGTCGACAGCTTGGGCGGGCTCGGCCGGGCCGCCGCCAAGGCCCGCGGCACGCCCGTTCCGGTCTACATCGGCGATCCGACCCGGGGTGCCGGCACGGTCCGCACCCTGGCCGAGCAGGTGGCGCTCGAGGCGCGCACCCGCCTTCTCAACCCGAAATGGTACGAAGGCATGCTGCGCCACGGCTACGAGGGCGTGCGACAGATCGAGGCGCACGTCACCGCCGCGGTCGGCTGGTCGGCGACCACGGGGCAGGTGGCTCCCTGGGTCTACGAGCAGGTGAGCCGGACCTTCCTGCTCGATCCCGAGATGCGCGAGCGGCTCGCCCGTCTCAACCCGACCGCCTCCGCCCGGGTCGCGAGCCGGCTCCTGGAGGCGCACGACCGTCGCTACTGGCAGCCCGATCCGGCCACCCTCGAGGCGCTGCGCCGGGCCGGCGAAGATCTCGAGGATCGGCTCGAGGGGATCGGCGTGGAGATGGCCGCATGAGCGTCGTCACTCTCTCCCGGCTGCGCGAGCGCGTCGACCGCGGCTGCGGCGACGGCGAGGGCAGCTGCCAGGTCCATCAGGACCCCGGGCTGCGGATCGGCCGGGCCAAGGTGTTCGCGGTCTACGGCAAGGGCGGGATCGGCAAGAGCACGACCGCCTCCAACCTCTCGGTCGCCTTCGCCAAGCTCGGCAAGCGGGTCCTGCAGATCGGGTGCGACCCCAAGCACGATTCGACCTTCACGCTCACCAAGCGCCTCGTGCCGACCGTGATCGACGTGCTCGAGCAGGTCGATTTCCACACCGAGGAGCTCCGGCCCGAGGACTTCGTCTACGAGGGCTATGCCGGGGTCCTGTGCGTCGAGGCGGGCGGGCCGCCGGCCGGCACGGGCTGCGGCGGCTACGTCGTGGGCCAGACCGTCAAGCTCTTGAAGGAGCATCATCTCTTGGACGAGACCGACGTCGTCCTGTTCGACGTCCTGGGCGACGTGGTCTGCGGCGGCTTCGCCGCACCCTTGCAGCACGCCGAGCGGGCGCTCGTGGTCGCTGCCAACGATTTCGATTCGATCTTCGCGATGAACCGGATCGTCGCGGCGATCCTCGCCAAGTCGAAGAACTACAAGGTCCGCGTGGGCGGGGTGATCGCCAACCGCTCGGCCGCGACCGACCAGATCGAGCGGTTCGCCTCCCGGGTCGGCCTCGATCTCCTCGCCCACTTCCCCGACCTCGACGTGATCCGGCGCTCGCGGCTCGCGAAGGCGACGCTCTTCGAGATGGAGCCCTCGCCCGAACTCGCGGCCGTGCAGCGCGGCTTCCTCGAGCTCGCCGAGACCTTGTGGGCCGGGACGCCGGAATCGGCCCCGGTGCCGCTCAAGGATCGCGAGATCTTCGATCTCTTGGGGTTCGAGTAATGAACGGCGCGGCCTCCCCCGCCCTCGCGAGCCGCAGCTACCTCGCCCGCCGCGGCGAGATCTTCGACTATTTCGACCGTACCGCGGCCGAGGCCTGGGCCGCGCTCACCTCCGAAGCCCCCGTCGGCCGGATCCGCGCCACGGTGCGCGAGGGCCGTGCGCGGATGCGGGCCGTTCTGCTCGACTGGCTCGGCCCGGATCTGCGCGGGCTCACGATCCTCGATGCGGGGTGCGGCACCGGCCTCTTGGCGGTCGAGCTCGCCGCGCGCGGGGCCGAGGTGACGGCCGTCGACCTTTCCCCCCGCCTCGTGGCCCTCGCCCGCGAGCGGGCGAGCGGCCTGGCCCTTCCGGGGCGGATCGAGTTCCGGGCGGGCGACATGCTCGATCCGGCCCTCGGCCGGTTCGATCGGGTGGTCGCCATGGATTCGCTCATCCACTACGCCACGGCCGACATGGTCCGAGCACTCGCCGGCCTCGCCGCGCGGAGCGAGGGGGCGGTCCTCTTCACCTTCCCGCCGCGCAACCCGCTGCTCGCGTTGTTCCACGGGATCGGCCGGCTGTTCCCGAAGCGCGAGCGAGCGCCTTCGATCGTGCCGGTTTCCGAACGGGCGCTGCGCCGGGCGCTCGCCGCCGAGCCGGGGCTCGCGCATCGGCGGCCCGGCCGGACCGTGCGGGTCGCCCACGGCTTCTACACTGCGCAAGCCTTGGAGCTCGTCCCGGCATGAGCGCGCTCGACGCCCGTCTGGTCGAGCTCTGGCGCCGGCTCGGGCCTCGGCTCCTCCCCTTCGCCGATGCCGCGACCCCCGAGCTGCCCCTGCCACGCCTGCTGCGCCTCTCGCTCTTCCAGGTCTCGGTCGGCATGGCGACCGTGCTGCTCGTCGGCACCCTCAACCGGGTGATGATCGTCGAGCTCGGCGTGCCCTCGAGCCTGGTCGCGGTGATGGTGGCGCTGCCGGTCGTGGTGGCACCGTTCCGGGCGCTCGTGGGCTTCCGCTCGGATACCCACCGCTCGCTCTTGGGCTGGCGTCGCGTGCCCTTCCTCTGGATGGGCACGATGGCCCAGTTCGGCGGCTTCGCGATCATGCCCTTCGCCCTCCTCGTGCTGACCGGCGAGGGGCATTGGCCGGCCTGGGTCGGCCAGGCCGGTGCGGCGCTCGCCTTCCTGCTCGTGGGTGCCGGGCTGCACACGGTCCAGACCGTGGGCCTGGCACTCGCCACCGATCTGGCCCCGCGCGAGAGCCACCCCAAGGTCGTGGCCTTCCTCTGCTGCGCGCTCCTCCTCGGCATGCTCGGCGCCGGCGCCGTGATGGGGGCCTTGCTCGCCGCGTTCAGCCCGCTCCGGCTGATCCAGGTGATTCAGGGAGCGGCGGTCGCGACCATGCTCCTCAACATCGTGGCCTTGTGGAAGCAGGAGCCGCGCGATCCCGCCCGGACCTCCTTCGATCGGCCCGAGGAGCGCTTCACCGAGGCTTGGGCGCGGCTCGACCGCGACGGTCGGGCGACCCGTCGGTTCGTCGTGATCGGGCTCGGGACCGCCGGCTTCGCGATGCAGGACGTCCTGCTCGAGCCCTATGGCGGCCAGATCCTGGCCCTTCCGGTCGGTGCCACGACCGCGCTCTCGGCGCTCTTCGCGGCGGGCGGGCTCGCCGGCTTCTGGACCGCCGCCAAGCGCCTCGAGCGCGGGACCGATCCTTGGCGGCTCGCGGGCTTCGGGGCGCTTCTGGGGGCTGCGGCCTTCGCCCTCGTGAGCTTCGCCGCACCCTTGGCCTCACCCGGGCTGTTCGCGGTGGCGGTCGTGCCGATCGGCTTCGGCGGCGGGCTCTTCGCCCATTGCACGCTCACCGCGGCGATGCGCGCGGCGCCGCCCGGTGAGGCGGGTCTGGCGCTCGGCGCCTGGGGGGCGGTGCAGGCGACCGCGGCCGGGCTCGCGATCATGAGCGGTGGGATCTTGCGCGATCTCGTGGCCGGGCTCGCGAGCCGGGGTGCCCTCGGCCCGGCGCTGGTCGATCCGGCCGTGGGCTACGTCTTCGTCTACCAGCTCGAAATCGTGCTCCTGTTCGCCACGCTCGTCGCGATCGGCCCCTTGGTCGGTCGTACGGTGGAGGCCCAGCGGTTCCGGGCCGCGCACGTGCCCGGCTAGCTCGAGGAGGGTCCGATGGAAGTCGGCGCGATCACCGGATACATCGACATCGCCCAAGTGACGCTCTACGCGTTTTGGATCTTCTTCGCGGGGCTGATCTTCTATCTGCACCGCGAGAACAAGCGCGAGGGTTACCCGCTCGAATCCGAGCGTTCGGCCTACGTCACCGTCCAAGGCTTCCCGCCGATCCCGGAGCCCAAGACCTATCGCCGGCGCGACGGGCGGACCGTCCAGGCGCCGACCGGCAAGGGCGACACCCGTCCGGTGGCGGCGGTGCCGGCCTTCGGCCATCTGGGTGCCCCCCTCGTGCCGACCGGCGATCCCTTGGCCGACGGGGTCGGCCCTGCGGCCTATGCCGAGCGTGAGGAGGAGCCGGAGCGAACCTGGGAGGGTGAGCCCTTGATCGCCCCGGCCCGGCTCGTTCCCGGCACGACGGTCGCGAAGGAGGACGCCGATCCGCGCGGCATGCGGGTGATCGCCGCCGACAAGAGGGTCGCCGGCACCGTCGTCGAGCTCTGGGTCGACCGCTCCGAGCCGCAGATCCGCTACCTCGAGCTCGAGACCGCGGAAGGCGGTCGACGGGTCTTGATGCCGATCAACTTCGCCCGGATCGACCCCCGGCGGCGCGAGGTCCGCACCCGTGCCCTGACCGCGGCGCAGATCGCGCGGGTGCCCGGGATCGCGAGCGACTCGCAGATCACCAAGCGCGAGGAGGATCGGATCTGCGCCTATTGGGCGGGCGGCTTCCTCTACGCCACGCCCGACCGCCAGGAGCCCTTGCTGTGAGCGAGCGCGCCGCGCGCCGTCGCCCGGCGGCGGTCCTCGAGCACGGGGCCGAGCCGATCCCGGGCCTGCCCGAGCCTCTGCCGCCGGGTGAGCGGATCCTCTGGCAGGGCCGACCGGTCTTCGCCTCCCTCGCGCGGCGCGCGTTCCATCTCCGCGCGGTCGCCGGCTACTTCGTCTTGCTCGCGCTCTGGAAGCTTGTCACCGGACTGTACGACGGGGCGGGTTGGGCGGCGGCCGGGCTCGACGCCTTCGGCCTCGTCGTGCCGGCGGGCCTGGCGATCGGGGTGCTGGCCCTGCTCGCCCTGGCCTATGCGCGCAGCACGATCTTCACGATCACCGACCGGCGGGTCGTGATCCGCTTCGGCGTCGCCTTGCCGATGGCGGTCAACCTGCCCTTCCGGCAGATCGCGGGCGCGGCGGTGGGGGTCTTCCGCGACGGCACGGCCGATCTGCCCCTCACGCTCGCCGGTCCGGACCGGGTCGCCTGGCTGCATCTCTGGCCCTTCGTCCGGCCTTGGCGGCTCCGCCACCCCGAGCCGATGCTGCGGGCCGTCCCGAACGGGGCCGAGGTGGCGCGGATCTTGCGCACGGCCCTCGAGCAGGCGGCCGCGGCGCGGACCGCCGAGGCCTCGGCCGAGGGCCGTGAGGCGGCCGCCGCCCGAACCGGCCCACTCGCGGCGGCGGCCTGAGGAGGGTGGCGCCGATGACCCCTCGTCCCGTCCGCGACAATTCGGTCCCGCGCCGGCCGCTGATCGCTGCCGGGCTGCTCGTCGGGTTCTCGCTTCTGGCCGCGACGACCGCCCGGCTCACCGGGATCGGTCGGGTGAGCCTGCCGGAGGCCGAGATCGTCGCGATCCGCGAGCTCCGCTTCGTCGACCGCCCCGACGGCTCGGTGGCGGTCCTCGAGCCCGCCGACGGCAGCCCGGTCGAGATCCTGCCGGCCGGCACCAACGGCTTCTTGCGCGGGGTGCTGCGCGGGCTCGCCCGCGACCGCAAGCTCGCCGGGCTCGACGACGGCCCGCCTTTCCGACTGATCCGCTGGACCGACGGTCGGCTCTCGCTCGACGATCCGACCACCGGCCGGCGGGTCGATCTCGGTGCCTTCGGCCAGGGCAACGCCCAGGCCTTCGCCCGCCTCGTCACGATCGGGAGGTCGCAGCCATGATCGCCGGCTGGCTCACGAGCCGACGGGTTCTCGAGGTTCCCTGCTCGCTCGATCTCGAGGAGAGCTTCGAGAGCCTGCACGCCTACGTCGATCTCGAAGGGGTCGAGATCGAGCCGGGCGACGAGGTGATCGTCCACGATCCGCCGACCGGCGTGCCCTATGGCGAGCGGCTCGTCTGGCGCGGCCGGGCGACGGTGATCAAGGCGAGCCCGCTCGAGCGCTTCTGGATCCGGCTCTCGAGCCGGCTCGAGCTCACCGAGCTCTACGAAGTCGGCTTCCAGACCTGGAGGACGCCATGAGCATCCAGCTCCGCGAACGGACGACCGCCGCACGGCCGATCAACGAGACGACCCGCAAGGCGCTCACCAACACGGTCTTGAGCCCGCGCTTCTACACCACCGACTTCGCTGCGATGGACCGGCTCGACGTGAGCGCGGTACGGGCCGAGTGGGACGCGCTCATCGCCGAGATGCGCAGCGACCCCAATAAGGGCCACTTCGTGCGCGATGCCGATTGGGAGAAGGAGCGCCGCGCGCTCGCGCCCGAGCTCTACAAGGAGTTCATCGACTTCCTCGTGAGCTCGGTCACGGCCGAGTTCTCGGGCTGCGTGCTCTACGCCGAGACCAAGCGACGGATCGCGAATCCCGACATCCGTGAGCTTTTCAGCTTGATGGCTCGTGACGAATCCCGGCACGCCGGGTTCATCAACGACACCCTCAAGGATTTCGGTGTCGGGGTCGACCTCGGCTTCCTCACCAAGGCCAAGAAGTATCACTTCTTCAAGCCGAAGTTCATCTTCTATGCGACCTATCTCTCCGAGAAGATCGGCTACGCCCGCTACATCACGATCTACCGACTGCTCGAGCAGAATCCGGAGAACCGCTTCCACCCGATCTTCAAGTGGTTCAAGAACTGGTGCAACGACGAGTTCCGCCACGGTGAAGCGTTCGCTCTCTTGATGCGCGCCGATCCGAAGCTCACGAGCGGGATCAACAAGCTCTGGGTCAAGTTCTTCCTCTTGGCGGTCTACGCCACCATGTACGTGCGCGACCATGCCCGCCCGGAGCTGCACAAGGCCTTCGGGATCGATCCGACCGACTACGACTTCCGGGTGTTCCGGATCACGAACGAGATCTCGAAGCAGGTCTTCCCCTTGACCCTGCCGATCGACGACCCGCGCTTCAAGGCCGGGCTCGATCGGCTCGTGGCGATCAACCGGGCCCTGGGCGAGCTCGAGGGTGCGAGCGGGATCGGCGCGACGTGGCGGCGCAAGGCGCTCGCCCTTTCCGCGGCGACCACGCTCCTCCGGCTCTATCTCTTGCCGGCGCAACCGAACCCGCTGCCCGAGCGGGTGCGGCTGCAGCCGGCCTGGTAGGGGCGGGAGCGGGCCCTTGGGCGAGCCGATCCTGGCCGTCCTGTTCGTGCTGGTCGCCTGGTGGTCGAGCACGGGGGCGATCCTCTGGCTCGACCGGCTGCCGCGGCGGACCTTCCCTTGGAGCTTCGCCGCGGTCTCCGCCCTGGCGCTCCTGGCCCTTTTGGGTCTCGCCGCGAGCCGCGACGGCGAGGGGCCGGCTGCCGCCTATCTCGCCTTCGCCTGCGGTCTCGCGATCTGGGGCTGGAACGAGACGGCGTTCCTCCTGGGCTATCTGACCGGGCCGCGCAGCGAGCCGAGCCCGCCCGGGACCTCGACCGGCTGCCGGTTCCTCCACGCCGTCCAGGCGATCCTCTGGCACGAGCTCGCGCTCTTGGCCTCGGGCGCGGCGATCCTCGCGGTCACCGTCGACGGCACCAACCGCACGGGCCTGTGGGTGTTCGTGGCCCTTTGGCTCTTGCGGACCAGCGCCAAGCTCAACCTGCACCTGGGTGTGCCGAACCCGGGCGACGGGCTGTTGCCCGATCATCTCCGCCATCTCGCGAGCTTCTTCGCGCGGAAGGCGATGAACCCGCTGTTTCCCGTCTCGATCACCCTTGCGACCCTGGCGCTCGCCCGGCTCGCCGGCCTCGCGGTCGAGGCGCCGGCCGAGAGCCTCGAGGCCACGATGTGGACCTTGTTGGCGACGCTCACGGCCCTCGGTCTGTTGGAGCACTGGCTCCTGGTCCTGCCGGTGCCGGAGACCGCGCTTTGGGGCTGGGTGCTCGAGGGCCGCGACCACCACCGTCGACCGCTCGCGCCGGCACCGCTCCTGCCGGCCGGCGAACCGGTCGGCCGCGCTCCGGGGAGGACGGCATGAACTACCAAAGGTTCTTCGAGAGCCAGCTCGACGGCCTGCGCAAAGAGGGCCGCTATCGGGTCTTCGCCGACCTCGAGCGGCACGCCGGCGAGTTCCCGCACGCCACCCTCTGGCGCGACGGCCGCCGGCGGCTCGTCACGGTCTGGTGCTCGAACGACTATCTCGGCATGGGCCAGCATCCGGCCGTGCTCGAGGCGATGCACGCCGCCCTCGACCATTGCGGCGCCGGCGCGGGCGGGACCCGCAACATCTCCGGCACCAACCATTTCCACGTCGCCCTCGAGCGCGAGCTCGCCGATCTCCACGGCAAGGAGGCGGCCCTTCTCTTCACCTCGGGCTATGTTTCGAACTGGGCGACGCTCTCGACCCTGGCCGCTCGCCTGCCCGGCTGTGTGGTGCTCTCCGATGCCGGCAACCACGCCTCGATGATCGAGGGGATCCGCCACAGCCGAGCGGAATACCGGATCTTCGCCCACAACGACCCGGCCGACCTCGAGCGCAAGCTCGCCGAATTCGATTCCGAACGGCCCAAGATCGTCGCCTTCGAATCGGTCTATTCGATGGACGGCGACATCGCGCCGATCGGCGCGATCTGCGAGGTGGCCGAACGCTACGGCGCGCTCACCTACCTCGACGAGGTCCACGCCGTGGGGCTCTACGGGCCGCGGGGCGGGGGCGTGGCCGAACGCGACGGGGTGATGCACCGGGTCGACGTGATCGAGGGCACGCTGGGCAAGGCCTTCGGGGTGATGGGCGGCTACATCACCGGAACGGCGGCGCTCGTCGACTTCGTGCGCAGCTTCGCCTCGGGCTTCATCTTCACCACCGCCCTGCCGCCGGCGATCGCCGCCGGGGCTCTGGCGGCGATCCGCCATCTCAAGACGAGCGAGGTCGAACGCGCCCTGCAGCGCGAGCGGGTGGCCCTCCTGCGCCGCCGGCTCGACGAAGCCGGCATCCCCCACAAGCCCAATCCGAGCCACATCGTGCCGGTGATGGTGGGCGATCCGGTCCGCTGCAAGGCGATCAGCGACCTCCTCCTCGAGCGGCACGCGATCTACGTCCAACCCATCAACTATCCGACCGTGCCGCGCGGCACCGAGCGGCTCCGGCTCACACCGAGCCCGCTCCATTCCGAGGCCGAGGTCGAGCGGCTCGTCCGCGCGCTCGTCGACGTCTGGGCCGCGACCGAGGTCCGTCGCGCCGCCTGAAAGCTCGACGAGGCTCAGACCCGGGCGGTCTCCTCGACGGACGGGAAATCCCGCCGCTCGAGCCGGGCGAAGAGCTCCAGGACCCAGACGAGCCCGCGGGTCTCGCGTGGGCTCGGGAGAGGCGCCCGGGCCGCCGCCTCGACCAGGAAGGCGGTCTCGGGCAGCGGTGGGGACAAGTCGAGCCCGCGCGCGGGAGCCCCGCCGCCGAGGAGGGCTGCGAGAACGAGCCGCAGCTTGCGGCGGGCGGGGACCACGGTCCGGCCGCGCAGCGGGTCGAGTCCGCGCCGGCGGAGCTCGCGGCCGATCTCGGCATAGAGCCGGCGGGCGAGATGGATTCCCGGCCGGCAGGTCGCCGGCAGGCCCGGGATGCCGGTCGCGGCGCGCGCGTAGAGCCGCTCCGCCTCGCCGAGCAGGCGGTCGAGGACCCGGGCGAGCGCCGGCGAGGCCTCGGGCCGGGCGAGGAAGGCCTCGGGGTCGAGCCCCTCCGCCTCGAGCCAGGCGAGCGGCAAATAGAGCCGGCCGGCCCGGGCGTCCTCGGCCACGTCGCGGGCGATGTTGGTGAGCTGCATCGCCACACCGAGATCGCAGGCCCGGGCGAGGACGGCCGCATCCCGTACGCCCAGGAGGACCGTGATCATGGCCCCGACCACGCCCGCGACCCGTGCGGCATAGGCCCGGAGTTCGGCGAGATCGCGGTAGCGCCGACCCTCGAGGTCCCAAGCGAAGCCCTCGAGGAGCGCTTCGGGCAGCACCCGCGGCAGGTGCAGGCCGAAGACCAGATCGGCCATCGCCCGGTCGACCGGGTGCGGCCCCGGTCGACCGGCACAGATCGCCTCGAGCCGGGCGCGCAGGGCCTCGAGCCCGGCGCGCGGGTCGGCCGCGCGGTCGACCAGATCGTCGGCCACCCGGCAGAAGGCGTAGAGCGCCTGGGCCGGCAGGCGTGCCCGCTCGGGCAGGAAGAGCGAGGCGAGGTGGAAGCTCTTCGAGCCGTCGCGCAAGAGCGCCCGGCAGGCGGCGAGGTCGGCCGGGCTCGCGAAGCCGGTCTCAGGCCAGGGCGGCAGCATCGGGCACGATTCGGTCCAGCACCTTGGCGGAGGACAGCACGCCCGGGATCCCGGCGCCGGGATGGGTCCCGGCACCGACGAGGTAGAGCCGGTCGAGCTCCTCGCTCCGGTTGTGCGGGCGGAACCAGGCACTCTGGGTGAAGAGCGGCTCGAGTCCGAAGGCGGCACCGCGATAGGCGCCGAGCCGATCGCGGAAGTCGAGCGGGGTGAAGATCCTCGAGGTCACGAGGTTCGCTTCGAGCCCGGGCAACAGCGTGTCCTCGAGGAAGCGGGCGATCTTCGCGCGATAGGGCTCGGCCTCGCGGGTCCAGTCGACCGCCGCCTCGAGATTGGGCACCGGGGAGAGGACGTAGAACGCGTCCATCCCGGGCGGGGCGAGCGCGGGGTCGGTCGCGGTCGGCCGGTGGAGATAGAGGCTGAAATCGGCGGCGAGCTTTTTGTGGACGAAGATGTCGGCGAGCAGGCCCTCGTAGCGCGGGCCCAAGAGGATCGTGTGGTGCGGGACGTCGGGGTACCGTCGCCGGGTCCCGAAATACCAGAGGAAGAGGCTCATCGAGGAGCGGGCGCGCGCGAGCTTGCGATCGGTCCAGCGCCGGCGCTCGAGGCCGGGGAGGAGCTCGCGGTAGGTGGTCGCCGAATCGGCGTTCGAGACGACGATCTCGGCTTCGAGCGTCTCGCCCGTGGCGAGCTCCACACCGCGGGCGCGCCGGTCGCGATGCAGGATCGCCACGACCGGGGCGTTCGTGCGGAGCTCGCCACCCAGCCGTTCGAGGAGCCGGACCATGCCGGTGATCAGCCGACCCGTGCCGCCCATCGCGAAATGCACCCCGAAGCGCCGCTCGAGATGGGCGACCAGGGCGTAGACGGCGGTGGTCCGCAACGGATCGCCGCCGATGAAGAGCGGGTGGAAGCTCGCCGCGATGCGGATCCGAGGGTCGCGTAGATAGCGTCCGGCGAGTCCGTCGACACTACGGAAGGCGCCGAGGCGAACCAAGTCCGGGACGATCGCGAGCATCGCCCGGAGCCGATCGAACGGCCGGTCGGCGAGCTCCTCGAAGCCTTTGCGGAAGATCGCCTCGCTTTCGGTCATGAAACGTTCGAAGCCGACCACGTCCCCGGGCGAGAGCCGAGCGATCTCGGCCGCCATGCGCGCGGGATCGCCCGTGCAGTCGAGCGTGCTGCCGTCGGCGAAGCACAGCCGATAGAAGGGGTCGAGCGGGCGGAGCTCGACATCCTCGGCGAAGCGGGCGCCGGCCTTGGCCCAGAGCTCCTCGAAGAGAAAAGGAGCGGTGACGATCGTCGGGCCGGCATCGAAGGTGAAGCCGTCCTGGCGGAAGACGTAGGCCCGACCCCCGGGCGCATCGAGCCGCTCGCAGACGGTCACGGCGTAGCCGCGCGCGGCGAGGCGGATCGCGGCGGCGAGCCCACCGAAGCCGGCGCCGATCACGACCGCCCGCGCTCGCCCCTTCATGCGCCGGCGATCCCGAGGGCGGCCGCCCGCTCGAGGATCACGGCCGCGATCGCCTCGGGCGCTTCCTCGTGGGCGAGATGGCCGAGGCCCGGCAGGTAGAGGAGCTCGGCGGCGGGTACGAGCGCCGCGACGCGGCGGGCGGCGGCCGGTGGGACGGTCCGATCGTTGCGGCCGACGAGCAAGAGGAGCGGGGTCGAAAGCCGCGGCAGGTCGCGGGCGAGGCTCCCGAGGTCCCAGCCCGCCATCATGGCGAGGGCGCCGGCGACGTGGCCGGGGGCGCGGGCGAGCCGGCCGTAGAGCTCGAGGGTCCGAGGGTCGAACCGCGAGCCGGTATCCCGCAGGAGGTTCGGGACCAGGTTCGGGTCGAGCCGGGCGTGCCAGGCGAAGAGCTGCGGCACGAGCCCGCTCGAGGCGGCGAGCTTGGCCATCGGCGAGAAGATCAGGCCCGCCAGGCCGTCGAGCGGGACGAGCGCACCGTTGAGGGCGACGACGAGCTTCGCGGCGAGATGCCCGTCGAGGGCCATGCGGGCGAGGATCGCCGCCCCCGCCGAGTGGCCGACGGCGAGCACAGGCGCGGCTTCGAGCGTCGCGAGCAGCTCGGCGAGGGCCACGGCCATGCCGGGCAGCGTCGTGCGCGCGGCCGGCAGGGGGTCGGTGAAGCCGTGGCCGGGCAGATCGGGGACGATCACCCGGAACCGCTCGGCGAGGCGGGGTGCGAGGCCGGCCATCGAGTGGCTCGCCGCCCCGGTGCCGTGCAGGAGGAGGAGGTCGGCCCCTCTCCCCTCGCCGAACAGTTGGACGTGCCAACGGATCTCGGCGGCTTCGAGGAAGCGGCTCCGCTCGCGATGCGGCCAGTCGCGGCCGAGCGTTTCCCAGTCGGGCCGCTCGAGGCTGCCGGGGCAGAAGCCCGGAACCGGCAGAGCCGGCCAGCCGAGACCGAGCAGCATCGGCTCAGGCCTCGCGGGCACGGCGCACCGCCGCCGCGAGCCCGTGCGCATCGGCCCGCGGCAGCGCGAGGTAGCGAGCCCCCATGGCCTCGGCCAAGGCGCGGGCGCGCGGCTCGGGGCGCGGGCTCGTGTCGATCACGAGCGCGGCGAGCCCGCGCGCCTTCCAGGCCCGGGCGGCGGCGAGCGCATCCGCTTCGCCGCGCTCGCGGCCGGGCGTGCCGTCGCGGGCGACGTTCGCTCGGCCGTCGGTCAAGAGGACGGCGATCGGGACTTCCTCGCGGCGGCGGAGGGCGAGCGCGAGGACGAGCCCGGCGTCGAGGGCGGCGGCCAAGGGTGTGCCGCCGCCGCCCGGCAAGGCCGAGAGCTCGCGCCGGGCGCGGGCGAGGGAGCGGGTCGGCGGCAAGAGGAGTTCCGCGCTTTTGCCGCGGAAAGCGAGGAGGGCGACCCGATCGCGCCGGACGTAGCACTCGGCGAGCAGGAGCTCGACCGCACCCTTGGCTTCGGCCAGGCGATGGAGCGCGGTCGAGCCCGAGGCGTCGACCAGGAAGAGCGTGGTCGAGCGGACCGGACGGACGCGCCTCTCGACGTGGAGGTCCTCGGGGCGGATCAGGATCCGCCGCGCGGGATCGGAAGGCGCGGTGCGGCGGCGCAGCGTCTGCCAGGGTGCGGCGGCTCGGAGCGTGGCGAGCAGCGCCGGTCGGGCGCCGTCGCGCGGGCGGCCGGGGCGCACGCCCACCGGCCGACCGTGGCGCGGATCGCGGCGGAGTTGGAGACCGCGCCCCCCTCCCGCGGCGCGGCCGAGCCGTCCGCGCTCGGCGAGCCGATCGAGCGTGCCGGGCGGCAGCGCCGCGCGGACCGCGTCCGCGAGGATCTCCTCGGGCCGTCCATCCTCGCGACCCGCTCGCGGCTCCTCGGCCTCGGGTTCGTTCGTCTCGTTTCGCGGCGCCTCCTCGGGTTGCGGCACGACCGGTAGGACCAGGGCACGCGGGGCGAGGACCAGCCGGGCGGCGACCGCCGCGTCGTCCTCGCCGATCGTGGTCCGGCCCCGAAGGGCGGCGTGCGCCCGAGCGGCGGCGAGGGCGAGCAGGGGGGCGCGCAAGGAGCCTATGCCAGAAGCGGCGGCGACCGTGGTCAGGGCCTCGAGGATCGGCTCGGGCGGGGCGAGGCGCGGCAGGAGCGCGCGGGCGGCGGCGATCCGACCGGCATCGATCGGCGGTTCGGGCAGCCGGCGGCCGAAGAGCGCATCGAGCCGCAGGTGAAGGGCGAGCCGGTCGGCGAGGGTCGCCACGACCCCTTCCTCGGGGTCGATCCCCTCGTCGACGGCGAGCAGGGCGAAGCGGGCCGGAAGGGTCCGCTCGAGCCCGTCCCGGGCGAGCCGGAGGCATCCCGTGTCGAGGGCGGCGGCGAGCCGGGCGGCGAGCCCCGGGCCGGCCCGCTCGGCCATGGTGAGCAGGAGGAAGCCGCCGTCCGCCTCGGCCAAGAGGCCCCGTTCGAGGACCGGGCGGCCGGCGGTGAGGGTGGCGGTCGGATCGAGCCCGCCCAACAGCCGATCGTCGGCGATCGCGGGCGGCAGCTTCCGCCAGGGGGTCCCGGCCGGGAGGAGGCTGCGCAGATGCGCGAGCCAGCGGTCGCGGAGCGGGCCGGGCCGGCCGCGCAGCACCGCGCCGCCGAGGCCTTCGGGATCGACCGCGAGCAAGGCTGCGGCGAGGGCCGCATCGGCCGCCGGATCGACCGGCGGGGGCTCGGGTTCGTTTCGGCGGATCGGCGCGGCCGGGGGTGGTGCCGGGCGCCGGCTCGGGACGGTCGTGTCGATCATCCGAGGACCTCGGCGATCGCCCGTTCGATCCGGGCGGTCGAGCCGGTCTCGTCCAAGGGATCGCGGCGCAGCCGGTGGCGGAGCGCCATCGGCGCCACCTCGCGGAGCTGGTCGGGGCCGACCGTCGTGGCACCCTCGAGGGCGGCCGCGGCGCGGGCGGCGCGGACCAGGGTGAGCTCGCCCCGCAACCCGTCGGTACCGAGTGCCAGGCAGAGCCGGGCCGCCTGTTCGAGGATCGGATCGGGCGTGGCGAGGCTCTCGAGCTGCTTGCGGGCGGCCAGGATCCGCTTGCGCAGGGCCGTGGTCGCGCGCCGCCAGCTGGCGGCGAAGCCCTCCGGGTCGCGCTCGAAGGCCTCGCGCCGCTTGATCACCTCGACCCGGGTCGCGAGGTCCTCGGGGCTTTTGACCTCGACCGCGAGGCCGAAGCGGTCGAGGAGCTGCGGGCGGAGCTCGCCCTCCTCCGGATTGCCCGAGCCCACGAGCACGAAGCGCGCGGGATGGCGGATCGAGAGGCCCTCCCGCTCGACCAGGTTCTCGCCCGAGGCGGCGACGTCCAAGAGCAGATCGACCAGGTGGTCTTCGAGCAGGTTGACCTCGTCGATGTAGAGGAAGCCGCGATGGGCGCGGGCCAGAAGCCCGGGCTCGAAGGCCTTCTCGCCCTGGAGGAGCGCCCGCTCGAGGTCGAGGGCCCCCACCACCCGGTCCTCGGTCGCCCCGAGCGGTAGGTCGACGACCGGGACCGGGACGGATCGGGTCCGGCCCGCAGCGGCCGCAGCCCTTGCCGGGCAGCCGGTCGGGCAGCCGGCCGGAGCGCGCGCCGGATCGCAATTGTAGGGGCAGCCCTCGACCACCTCGATCGGCGGCAAGAGCTCGGCCAAGGCGCGGATCGCCGTCGACTTGCCGGTGCCCCGTTCGCCCATGATCAAGACGCCGCCGATGCCGGGATCGACCGCGGCGATCAGGAGGGCGGTGCGCATCTCCTCCTGGCCGACCAGAGCCGCGAAGGGAAAGACGCGGCGCAACGGCGGGGATCCGCGCGCGACCGATCGGCTCAATCGCGCTCGACCATGCCCTCGGCTTCGAGCCACATGGTGAAATCGATGATCACCGCGGCCAGGAGCCCGAGCACGTAGACGCCGAGGCCGGCGCCGGGGCTCGTGAGGCCGGCCACGATCGTGGTGAGGGCCACGAGCACCCAGACCGTCGCCGGGACGGTCATCTGGCCGGCCGGCAGGCGTACCTTGCCGAGCGGCTCGGTGGGGAGATTCCTACCGTCCCAGCTCATCCGTCAGCCTCCTTCGACAGCGCTGGTGTCAATCGAGGTAAACGAGTCGAGACATCCCGTCCACCGCGACGCATCATCCCTCCTCCGATCGACCACGCAAGGAGAGGTTGCGGCCATGGAGCCCGGCACCATCGTCCTGCTCGAGGGTCTGTTGGTTCTGGGCGGAGTGCTCGCCTTCGCGATCTGGCAGCTCCGCTCGGTGCGGCGACCGGCCGCCCCGCCGCGGCATGCGGAACGGCAAGAGGAGCTGGACCCAGGGCCGGGCGAAGCGGTCGAGCGAGAGGGTCTCGTGGATCGCCGGCAGCGTGTGGCCGGCGAGCCGGGTGGCGAGCAGCGCGCGGGCGTAGAACGGCCCGTCCTCGAGGGCACGGACCAGCCGCGCCCGGTGCCCGGGGTCGACCCGGGTCGATCGGGTGAGCCCCCAACGCGAGCGGGGTAGCGGCTGGCGCGGCGGCGGCACGAACGGCTCGAGCCCGCCGTCGCGGCCGGCGCGGAGGGCGAGCGCGAGGGCGCTGCCGTCGCGCCGGGTTCCCTCGTAGAGGATCGAGGTCTCTCGGCCGTCGCCGGCCCGCGACCAGTCCCAGTTCCGGAAGCGGGCCTCGAGCGGCTCGAGCCCCTCGTTGGCGTCGAGATAGCCGGATCCCGTGAAGCGCAGCGCCGGCTCGTCGAACACGACCTCCACCCGGGCCCGGGGGGCGATCGGCCACCAGCGGTGCGACCCCTCGGCCGCGAGCAGGGCGACCCGGCCGGGCAAGGCTTCCGGCCACAGGCGGATCCGCCCCCGCAGGCGGCGGGGCCAGGGCGCGGTCCGTTCGTCGACCTCGAGCCGGAGATCGTCGCCCTCCCAGGCGAGCCGGCTCGGGCCGATCCGGAAGGAGGAAGCGTCGCGGGCGATCGCCGGCAGCCCCCGCTCGGTCATCGCCCAATAGCTGCGGTCCGGGGCGTAGAGCGCGAGATTGACGGCACAGTGGCGCTCGGCCGGGGCGCTGCCGAGCCGCCGGGCGAGCGCATAATAGGGCGAGAAGACCGAGCCCAGGAAGACGATCGCGACGAGACCGAAGCGGCCGTCGCCGCTCAGCGCGTCGAGATACCACCAGCGATAGCCACCGGGTGGGAGGGGCGCGTCGAAACGCGGTCCGCGAGCACCGCCCGGGCCGCCTGCCGGCCCGAGAGGATCGCCATCGGTACGCCCGGGCCCGGATGGACCGTCCCGCCCGCGCAATAGAGGCCCGGCAGTCGGGTCCGGACCCCCTGACGGGCGAACGCCGCCCGCCAGCCGTGCGGCGCCGGGCCGTAGAGGGCTCCCCCGCTCGCCGGGAACGCCCGGGCGAACGCCGCAGGTGTCGTGACCCGCATCGCCCGCACCTCGATCGTCAGGCCCGCGCGCTCGAGTTTGTGACGGACGCGGTCCCAACATGCCGCGATCTCCGCTTCGGGAAAGGGTCGACGATCGCCCGTGGCCGGGGCGTTGACGAGCAGGAGGAACCGCTCCTCGCCCACGGGCGGAGGGGCTTCGGCGGCCGGTCGATCCTGGGCGCAGAGATAGACGGTCGGATCCGAGGGCAGCCGCTGTCGCTCGAGGATCTCGGCGAACTCGCCCGGATAATCGGCCGAGAAGAGGACGTCGTGATGGACGAGCGGCCCGCCCGTGACGCGGCCGACCACGCTCCAGACCACGGCGGAGAGCGAGCGGCCGCCGGGGGCTCCGGCGTCGACCGCGCGGGCCGCGGCGGGTCCGAACAGGCCGGCCGCGAGGGCGGCGACGTCGGCGTTCACGATCACCGCTTCGGCCGGCAGGCGCTCGCCCGAGGCGAGCCGCACGCCCCGGGCGCGGCCGCCCTCGACCAAGATCTCGGCGACCTCGGTGTCGAAGCGGAAGGTCGCACCACGCGCCTCGGCGAGCCGCGCGAGGGTGCGGGCGAGTGCTGCGAGGCCACCCTCGACGAGCCACACGCCTTCGAGTTCGGCGTGGACCACGAGCATCAGCGTGGCGGGGGCGAGGAACGGCGAGCCGCCGCAATAGGTCGCGTAGCGGGCGAAGAGCTGGCGCAGCCGATGGTCGTGGAAATGCTCGCCCAGCACCTTCCACATCGATTCGAACGGGCGGATGCGCGGCAGCTCGGCGAGACCCCGCAGCCCCACCCCGCCCAGAAGACCCGGCAGGCTCGGCTCGATCGCGCGCAGGAACGGCCGTTCGAGGATCGCCCAAATCCGCGCCGCCTCGGCGCGGAAGGCGCGGAACCGGCGGGCTTCGGCGGGCCCGGCGAAGGCGGCGATCGCCGCCTCGCTGCGCGCCGGATCGGCGAACAGATCGAGCTTCGAGCCGTCCGGCCACCAGTGCCGGGCGAGGATCTCGGCGCGGGTCGTGGCGAGCTCGGCCTCGAGCCGGGTCCCGGCCGTGGCCAGGAGCTCGTCGAGGAAGGCCCGTAAGGTGAGCACGGTCGGGCCGGCTGCGACCTCGCGGCCGCCGACCTCGAGGGCGCGCATCTTGCCGCCCGGGCCGCTCGCCCGCTCGAGGACGGTGACCGCGCAGCCGCGGCAGGCGAGCTCGAGGGCGGCGGCGAGGCCGCCCGCGCCGGCGCCGACGACGAGGATACCGGGTTTCCCCGCGGGCATGGGTTTCTCCTCGTCGCTGTCTATAGAAAATGACACACACTTGTGACAAGTTGAGTTGACAGATCGGCCGGGACCGAAGGGAGGCGCCGATGGATCCCCTGCTCCGCATCGACCGGGCCCTCGAGGCGGCGCTCGCCCGCGCCGCCGGCCGCGGCTGCCCGAGCGGGCTCGCCGCGGCCCTGCGCTACGCGGTCTTCCCGGGTGGAGCGCGGCTGCGGCCGCGGCTCTGCCTGGCCGTCGCCCGGGCTTGTGGTGAGGACGACCCGATCCTCGCCGAGGCGGCGGCTTCGGCGGTCGAGCTCTTGCATTGCGCCTCCCTCGTCCACGACGATCTCCCCTGCTTCGACGACGCCGCGACCCGCCGCGGCAAGCCGTCCCTGCATCGGGCGATGGGCGAGCGGCTCGCGGTCCTCGCGGGCGACGCCTTGATCGTGCTCGCCTTCGAGGTCCTGGGCGAGGCCGGGGCACGCCGGCCGAACCGGCTCGCCCCGCTCGTGGCGACCCTCGCCGGCGCGGTCGGTGCGCCCGCCGGCATCGTCGCGGGCCAGGCTTGGGAGTGCGAGCCGCGGCTCGATCGGGTCGAATATCACCGCCAGAAGACCGGGGCGCTGTTCGCCGGGGCGGCGATGCTGGGGGCGCTCGCCGCCGGCGCCGAGGCCGAGCCTTGGCGGGCCTTCGGCGAGCGGCTCGGCCTCGCCTACCAGGTCGCCGACGACATCCGCGACGTGGCCGCCGACCCGGTCGAGCTCGGCAAGCCCACCGGCCGCGACGCCGCGCTCGGCCGGGCGAGCGCGGTGCGCGAGCTCGGTCTCGACGGTGCCCTCCTGCGGCTCGAGGAGCTCGTCGCCGGGGCCGTGGCGGCGATCCCACCCTGCCCCGGGGCCGCCGATCTGCGCGCGCTCGTCGAGCACGAGGCCCGCCGCTTCTTGCCGAAGAGCCTCGTGCGCGCGGCCGCCTGAGCGCCGATCGAGGTCCGTGGCGGGGGTCGCGGCGAAGCTCCGGGAGGCGCTTCTCGCCCGGCGCGACCGGCTCCTGGCGAGCCCGCGCTTCCACCGCCTGGCGAGCGCCTTCTGGCCGACCCGGCCGGTCGCGCGGCGGCGGGCCGCGGCACTCTTCGATCTCTGCGCCGGCTTCGTCTACAGCCAGGTCCTCTGGGCGGTCGTTCGGCTGCGTCTCCTGGAGCGGCTCGCGCACGGTCCGCTCGGCCGCGACGAGCTCGCGGCCGCCACCGGGCTCCCGGTCGAGGCGGTCGAGCGGCTCCTGCTCGCGGCTGCCGGCCTCGGCCTGGTCGAGCGCCGTGCCGCCGGCCGCTGGGGGCTCGGGGCGAGGGGGGCCGAGCTCCTCGCCACCCCCGGCCTTGCGGCGATGATCGAGCACCACGCGGTCCTTTACGGCGATCTCGCCGACCCCCTGGAGCTCCTGCGCCGGCCGCCCGGCGAGACGCGGCTCGCCCGCTGTTGGCCCTATGCTTCGGCCGAGGAACCGGCCGGGCTGTCGGCCGAGCAGGTGGGCCCCTATTCCGCGCTGATGGCCGCCACCCAGCCGATGGTCGCAGCCGAGATCTTGGCGCTCCGGCCGTTCCGCGGGGTCCGGCGGCTCGTGGACGTGGGTGGCGGTGAGGGCGCGTTCCTCGAGGCCGTGGCGGCCCGTTGGCCGGAGCTCGAGCTCGTCCTGTTCGATCTGCCGGCGGTCGCCGAGCGGGCGCGTGCGCGGCTCGCCGCGGCCGGCCTGGCCGAGCGGATCCGGGTCGTCGCGGGCGATTTCCGCCGCGATCCGCTGCCCGCGGGCTGCGACGCGGCGAGCCTCGTGCGGATCCTGCACGACCACGACGACACGACCGTGCTCGACCTGTTGCGCGCGGTACGGGCGGCCCTGCTGCCGGGCGGGACGGTCCTGATCGCCGAGCCGCTCGCCGAGACGCCCGGCGCCGAGCGGGTCGGGGCCTATTTCGCCCTCTATCTCGCGGCGATGGGCCGTGGCCGGCCGCGGCGGGCGGACGAGCTTGTCGCCCTTTTGCGGCGGGCCGGGTTCGTCCGGCCGCGCCTGCATCGCACGCGCCTGCCGTTGATCACGAGTGTCGTGTCCGCACGGCGCGACCCGCCTTGACGACGGCTTTGTAAATGTAGCTTGACACGCTGAGGAGTCAGGCTAGCTTGACGATGGCGACGGGAGCAACCGTCGTCGGCAGCAGTCGGGAGGCGGCCGGTCGGATGGATACGCTCGCCGTGGTGCTCGAGGCGCCCGAGCGTCTCGTGCTCGACCGGGTCGAACTCGCCCCGCCCACGGCCGAGGACGTCCTGGTCGCGGTCGAGTGGAGCGGGATCAGCGCCGGTACCGAACGACTCCTCTGGAGCGGCCGCATGCCCCCGTTCCCGGGCATGGGCTATCCGCTGGTCCCCGGCTACGAGACCGTGGGCACGATCCTCACGGCCGGCCCGGCTGCCGGCCGCCGGCCGGGTGAGCGGGTCTTCGTTCCCGGCGCGCGCTGCTTCCCCGAGCTCAAGGCCCTCTTCGGTGGCGCCGCAGCCCGCCTCGTCGTGCCCGGCAGTCGGGTGGTTCCGATCGACGGCGCGCTCGATCCGCCCGAGAACGCGGTCCTCCTGGCGCTCGCCGCGACCGCCCGGCACGTGCTCGCCGGTGCGGCCGACGGCGTGCTGCCCGAGCTGATCGTCGGCCACGGCGTGCTCGGCCGGCTGCTCGCTCGTCTGGTCCTGGCCGAAGGCGGATCACCCGTGGTCTGGGAGCGCGATCCGCGCCGGGCCGACGGCGCGCGCGGCTACGCCGTCCTCGACCCCGAGGCCGATCCGCGGCGCGACTATCGCCGCATCGTCGACGTGAGCGGCGATCCGAGCATCCTCGACCGCCTCGTGGCCCGGCTCGCCCCCGGCGGCGAGATCGTCCTCGCCGGGTTCTACGCCGCCCCGCTCGCCTTCGCCTTCGCCCCGGCCTTCCTCAAGGAGGCGCGGATCCGGATCGCCGCCGAGTGGCGGCCGGACGACCTCGAGGCGGTGGCAGCACTGGTCCGTACGGGCAGGCTCGTCCTCGACGGGCTCGTCACCCACCGCCGCCCGGCGGCGGCGGCCGAAGCGGCCTATCGCGAGGCCTTCGGCGATCCCACCTGCCTCAAGATGGTGCTCGATTGGAGGGGATGCGCATGAGCCTCGACCTCGGCGCCACCGATGCGCTCGCCGCCCGCGACGCCGCTTTGCGCGCCGAAGCCGCGTGCGAGCCCGATCCGGTCCCGACCGGGCCGGTCCGCAAGCCGACCCAGATCGTCGCGATCTACGGCAAGGGCGGGATCGGCAAGAGCTTCACCCTCGCCAATCTGAGCTACATGCTGGCCCAGCAGGGCAAGCGTGTCCTCCTGATCGGCTGCGATCCCAAGAGCGACACGACCTCCCTGCTCTTCGCCGGGCGCAGCTGCCCCACGATCATCGAGACGAGCGCGCGCAAGAAGGCGGCCGGCGAGCCGGTCCGGATCGGCGACGTCTGCTTCAAGCGTGACGGTGTGTTCGCGATGGAGCTGGGTGGCCCCGAGGTCGGCCGCGGCTGCGGCGGCCGGGGCATCATCCACGGCTTCGAGCTCCTCGAAAAGCTCGGCTTCCACGACTGGGGCTTCGACTTCGTTCTCTTGGACTTCTTGGGCGACGTGGTGTGCGGCGGTTTCGGCCTGCCGATCGCCCGCGACCTTTGTCAGAAGGTGATCGTGGTCGGCTCGAACGACCTGCAGTCGCTCTACGTCGCCAACAACGTCTGCTCGGCGGTCGAGTATTTCCGCACCCTCGGCGGCAACGTCGGCGTGGCCGGGCTGGTCGTGAACAAGGACGACGGCACCGGCGAAGCGCAGGCCTTCGCCCGGGCGGTCGGCATCCCGGTGCTGGCCGCGATCCCCGCCGACGAGGACATCCGCCGCAAGAGCGCAGCCTACGAAATCGTCGCCCGGCCGGGTGGCCGTTGGGCGCCGCTCTTCGCCGAACTCGCCCGAGCGGTGGCCGAAGCGCCGCCGCTGCGGCCGAAGCCGCTCGGCCACGAGCAGCTCCTCGATCTCTTCAAGGGCGAGGCCGTGGGCCGCGACGTGGTCCTCGAGCCCGCGAGCGAGGCCGACATGTGCGGCGGTGTGGTGCCCGAGCGCCGCTCACTCGAGGTGGTCTACGACGATGTCTGAGCGGGACGGCCTCGCGCCCGAGCCGGTGGGCGAGCTGGTCTACGACGAGGTGGCGCCGGTCACCGTGCTCGGCAGCACGGCCGAGGCGGAGGCCGCGTCGACCGGTGGGGAGGGGCTCGGCTGCCACGCCGGTGCGGAACAGCTGCGGGCCCGGGCGATCGCCGCCGGCAACCGCGAGCTCCTGGAGCGCTACGCCCGCGACTATCCCAAAGGCCCGCACGACAAGCCGCAGAGCATGTGCCCGGCCTTCGGCAGCCTGCGGGTCGGCCTGCGGATGCGGCGGACCGCGACCGTGCTCACCGGCTCGGCCTGCTGCGTCTACGGCCTCACCTTCACCTCCCACTTCTACGGGGCTCGCCGGACCGTCGGCTACGTGCCGTTCAATTCCGAAACACTCGTCACCGGCAAGCTGTTCGAGGACGTCCGCGCGGCGGTGTTCGAGCTCGCCGACCCCGAGCGCTACGACGCGATCGTGGTCACCAATCTCTGCGTGCCCACGGCCTCGGGCGTGCCGCTCCAGCTCCTGCCGAAGACGATCGAGGGGGTGCGGATCATCGGCATCGACGTGCCGGGCTTCGGGGTGCCGACCCATGCCGAGGCCAAGGACGTGTTGGCCGGGGCGATGCTCCGCTACGCCCGGCTCGAGGCCGAGCAGGGCCCGGTCGCGGCACCTTCGGGCCCGCGCGCCGAGCGGCCGACCGTGACCTTGCTCGGCGAGATGTTCCCGGCCGATCCGGTGACGATCGGCGAGCTGCTCGAGCCTCTGGGCCTGGCCTGCGGCCCGGTCGTGCCGACCCGCGAATGGCGCGAGCTCTACGCCGCCCTCGCGAGCCCGGTGGTGGCGGCGATCCACCCCTTCTACACCGCCGCGATCCGCGAGTTCGAGACCGCCGGCCGGACGATCCTGGGCTCGGCTCCGGTCGGGGTCGAGGGCACGGCGGCTTGGCTCGAGGCGGTGGGCCGGGCCCTCGATCTGCCGGCGGCCCGGATCGACGCCGCCAAGGCCGCGGCGTTGCCGAAAATCCGCGCCGCCCTCGAGGCCGCCCCGATCCGCGGCCGGATCACGGTCTCGGGCTACGAGGGATCCGAGCTCCTGGTCGCCCGGCTCCTGGTCGAGGGCGGGGCGGAGGTTCCGTACGTCGGCACCGCCTGCCCGCGCACGCCCTGGTCGGATCCCGACCGCGAATGGCTCGAGGCCAAGGGCGCGATGGTCCGCTACCGCGCCTCGCTCGAGGACGATCTCGCGGCGGTCGAGGCGGTGAAGCCCGATCTCGCGATCGGCACCACGCCCGTGGTCCAGAAGGCCAAGGAACGGGCGATCCCCGCCCTCTACTTCACCAACCTGATCTCCGCCCGGCCGCTCATGGGGGCCGCGGGCGCCGGCTCGCTCGCCCGGGTGGTCGAGGGGGCGATCGCCCGGCGCGAGCGGTTCCTCGGGATGCGGGCTTTCTTCGAGGGCGTCGGAGCGGGCGAGACGGCCGGCATCTGGCCCGACAAGCCCGAGCCGAAGCCGGTCCGCAAAGGGGCGATCCGGGTGGTCGATCGTCGGCGCGAGGCTGCCCTGGAGCCGAGCCCGTGCTGATCCTCGACCACGATCGGGCCGGCGGTTACTGGGGCGCGGTCTACGTCTTCACCGCGATCAAGGGGCTGCAGGTCGTCATCGACGGGCCGGTCGGCTGCGAGAACCTGCCGGTGACCTCGGTGCTCCATTACACCGACGCCCTCCCGCCGCACGAATTGCCGATCGTGGTGACCGGGCTCGGCGAGGAAGAGCTCGGCAAGCTCGGCACCGAGCCGGCGATGAAACGGGCCCGCTCGGTGCTCGACCCGGATCGGCCGGCCGTGGCGGTCACGGGCTCGATCGCCGAGATGATCGGCGGCGGGCTCACCGTGGAGGGTGCCGATCTGCGCCGCTTCCTGCCGCGGACGATCGACGAGGATCAATGGCAGGCGGCCGACCGGGCGCTCTATTGGCTGTGGAGCGAGTTCGGCCCGAAGGGCGGCAAGGTCCGTGCGCACAAGCGGGCGCCGGGCGAGAAGCCCAAGGTCAACATCGTCGGCGCGGCCTACGGCACCTTCAACATGCCCTCGGATCTGGCCGAGATCCGGCGACTGGTCGAAGGCATCGGGGCCGAGGTCAACCTGGTCTTCCCGCTCGGGAGTCATCTGCAGGACGTGCCCGAGCTCGCCCGAGCGGACGTCAACATCTGCCTCTATCGCGAGTTCGGCCGTACCTTGTGCGAGGCACTCGGCCGGCCCTGGCTCGTGGCTCCCTTCGGCCTCTTCGGCACGACCAAGTTCCTGCGCGCGCTCGGCGCGCTCCTGGGGCTCGACCCCGAGCCGTTCATCGAGCGCGAGCGGCACACGACCTTGAAACCCTTGTGGGATCTGTGGCGGTCGGTCACCCAGGATTTCTTCGCGACCGCCACCTTCGGGATCGTCGCCGGGGCGACCTATGCCCGCGGGGTGCGCCGTTATCTCGAGGACGAGCTCGGCTTGCCCTGCAGCTTCGCGGTGCAGCGGATCCCGGGCGGCAAGACCGACAACGCGGCGATCCGCGAGCTCGTCCAGAAGAAGACACCGCTCGTGCTGTTCGGCAGCTGGAACGAGCGGATGTACCTGGCCGAGATCGGCGGCCGGGCGATCTGGATCCCGGCCTCCTTCCCGGGAACGATCGTCCGCCGGCACACCGGCACACCGTTCATGGGCTATGCCGGGGCCACCTATCTCCTGCAGGAGGTGTGCAACGCGCTGTTCGACGCGCTGTTCCACATCCTGCCGCTCGGCAGCGCGCTCGATCGGGTCGAGCCCACCCCGTCCCGCCTCGCCGCGCCCCTGCCCTGGGACGAGGCGGCGCGGCGCGCGCTCGATGCGCTGGTCGAGCGCGAGCCGATCTTGACCCGGATCTCGGCCGCCAAGCGGCTCCGCGACGCCGCCGAGCAGCGGGCGCGCGCCGCGGGTGAGACGCGGGTCACGGTCGCGCGCGTGCGGGCGGACGACCGGCTGGAGCCGGTCGCATGACGGTCCTTTCCCTCCCCAACCCGATCCGACCGAGGCCGCCTGCCGGCGGCCGGTCGGTTGCCACGAGCCGGAGGTCGCATGGCTCAGCTCGTCCAGCATGGGCTCGGCGTGCCGCGTGGGTCGCGGTCGCGCAGCCTCGAGTTCCGCTTGATCTTCGGGGTCAGCTTCCTGGTGTTCCTGGTGGCGGCAGTGGCCGGCCGGCTGCTGCCCGGTCAGGCGGTCAAGGAGTCACGGCAGGCGTCCCGCTCGGTGCTCGCCGAGGCGCGGGCGGCGGCGCACACCTTCGTGCCGATGGTTTTCATGGGGTGAGCGGGCGAGCCGCAGGCTCGCGCTCGCCCCGCGCAAGGAGTTCGTCGCGGCGACCTCGCCGCGTCGGGCGCGACCGCGCGAGAGCGCGCGGGCACTCTGTCGGAGGATGGCATGGCTACGAATCTGGATAAGCCCGGCGGTTCGCTGACGGGCCTGTCGGAAGGCGAGGCGCGGGAGTTCCACCGCATCTTCATGCAGAGCTTCATCGCCTTCGTCGTGGTGGCGATCATCGCCCACTTCCTCGCTTGGGCCTGGCGGCCCTGGCTGCCCGGTCCGAAGGGCTACGCGTTGCTCGACGGGGCGCGCGAGACCCTCGCCACCCTGGTCACCACGCTCGTCTAGGAGGATCGACGATGTGGCGTATCTGGCTCCTGTTCGATCCGCGGCGGACGCTGATCGCGCTGTTCACCTTCCTGTTCGCGCTGGCGTTGCTCATCCACTTCATCCTGTTGAGCACCGACCGCTTCAACTGGCTCGAAGGGCCACGCCGGGCAGCGGCACTCGCGGTCCGCACGCTGCTCGCCTGAGAGGCGGCGCGGATCGGAGGGCGGGCGGGGCCGCTCGGGCGGTCCCGCCCGTCCCCTTCGTCGAGCCGCGCAAGAGGAGGATCGGGCCATGGCCATGCTCAGCTTCGAGCGCAAATATCGGGTCCGCGGTGGCACGCTGATCGGCGGAGACCTGTTCGACTTCTGGGTCGGGCCGTTCTACGTCGGCTTCTTCGGTGTCACGACGATCTTCTTCACCGTCCTGGGCACGGGCCTGATCGTCTACGGTGCGGCGATCGGCCCGACCTGGAACATCTGGCAGATCAACATCGCACCGCCGGACATCTCCTACGGGCTCGCCCTGGCGCCGCTCAAAGAAGGGGGCTTGTGGCAGCTGATCACGATCTGCGCGATCGGCGCCTTCGTCTCCTGGGCGCTGCGCGAGGTCGAGATCTGTCGCAAGCTCGGGATCGGCTACCACGTGCCGATCGCCTTCGGCTTCGCGATCTTCGCCTACGTCACGCTGGTCGTGATCCGGCCGTTGCTGATGGGAGCCTGGGGGCACGGGTTCCCCTACGGCATCTTCAGCCATCTCGATTGGGTGTCGAACACGGGATATCAGTACCTGCATTTTCACTACAATCCAGCACACATGCTGGCTGTGACCTTCTTCTTCACGACGACGCTGGCGTTGGCGCTGCACGGCTCGCTCGTGCTGTCGGCTGCCAACCCGCCCGAAGGCGAGCCGGTCAAGGCCGCCGACCACGAGAACACCTTCTTCCGCGACTTCATCGGCTACTCGATCGGCACGCTCGGCATCCATCGGCTCGGTCTGTTCCTCGCCCTCAACGCCGGGTTCTGGAGTGCCGTGTGCATCGTCATCAGCGGCCCGTTCTGGACCCGCGGCTGGCCGGAATGGTGGGGCTGGTGGCTCGATCTGCCGATCTGGCGCTGAAGGTCGGGAGACCACCATGGCCGAGTATCAGAGTCTCTTCACCCAAGTGCAGGTCCGCACGCCGGCGCATGCGGGCGTGCCCCTGCCCCGAGGGACCTGGATCCGCCAGGGAACCCCCCGTTTCTCTTACCTTTTGGGCAAGATCGGCGACGCGCAGATCGGGCCCATCTATCTCGGCTGGCTCGGGGTGGCCTCGATCGTCTCGGGGATCGTCGCGATCGAGATCATCGGCCTCAACATGTGGGCCTCGGTCAACTGGGACCCGGTGCAGTTCGTCCGCCAGCTCTTCTGGCTCGCCCTCGAACCACCACCGCCGAAATACGGGCTCTCGATCCCGCCCTTGAACGAGGGCGGCTGGTGGCTGATGGCCGGCTTCTTCTTGACCCTTTCGATCCTCCTCTGGTGGGTGCGGACCTATCGCCGGGCCCGGGCGCTCGGCATGGGCACGCACGTCGCCTGGGCGTTCGCCGCGGCGATCTGGCTTTATCTCGTGCTGGGCTTCATCCGACCGATCTTGATGGGGAGCTGGGCCGAGGCGGTGCCGTTCGGCATCTTCCCGCATCTCGATTGGACCGCGGCCTTCTCGATCCGCTACGGCAACCTGTTCTACAACCCGTTCCACTGCCTCTCGATCGTCTTCCTCTACGGCTCGGTGCTGCTGTTCGCCATGCACGGCGCGACGATCCTCGCCGTGAGCCGGTTCGGCGGCGACCGCGAGGTCGAGCAAATCCTCGACCGCGGCACCGCGGCCGAGCGCGCGGCCCTTTTCTGGCGGTGGACCATGGGCTTCAACGCGACGATGGAGTCGATCCACCGTTGGGCCTGGTGGTTCGCGGTCCTCACCCCGCTCACCGGCGGCATCGGGATCCTGCTGACCGGGACGGTGGTCGACAATTGGTACCTCTGGGCGGTCAAGCACGGTGTGGCCCCGGCCTATCCCGAGGTCTTCCCACCCGTGGCCGATCCGGCCGCCGCGGCAGCGAGGTGAGCCATGCAGCCTCCGAGTGGATACCGGACGCCTCCGGTTCTGATCGGCCTCGGCGTGGGCGCGGCCGTGATCGCGGTGGGGCTCGCCCTCACCTACGAGGCGCCGCCGATCCAAACCAGCCAGACCGGCTTCCGCGGCCTCGCCATGGTCGACGTCCAGAACCCGCGCCGGGTGGCCGACCGGGTCGCCGCCAACCGGGTGCCGGAGCCGCAACCCGCCGTACAGCCGGCCGGCCAGAAAGCCGCGGAGCTCTACGAGAACGTCCCGGTCCTGGGCGACCTCGACGTCGAGGAGTTCAATCGGCTGATGGCGGCGATCACCGAATGGGTCTCGCCCGAGCAAGGCTGCGGCTATTGCCACGCCGAGGGCGAGCCGTTGAGCTCGGACAAGCTCTACACCAAGGTCGTCGCGCGGAAGATGTTGCAGATGGTCGGCACCATCAACGCCGACTGGCAGGCGCATGTCGGAGCGACCGGCGTCACCTGCTGGACCTGCCACCGCGGCCAGCCGGTGCCCGTGGGGACCTGGTTCACCGAGCCGAACCCGATGCAGGCGGGTGGCGGCGCGCAGGGTCCGACCGGGCAGAACCGGCCGGCCCCGCTCGCCACCTTGGCCTCGCTGCCGGCGGATCCCTTGACCCCGCTCCTGTCGGGTCCGGATGCACCGATCCGGGTGATCGACAACCGGGTGCTGCCGCTGCGCGGCCAGCAGGGCGCCTCGATCCAGGCGACCGAACTCACCTATTCGCTCATGCACTATGTGAGCGATTCGTTGGGCGTGAACTGCACCTATTGCCACAACAGCCGCTCGTTTTTCTCCTGGGACCAGAGCACGCCACAACGGACCACGGCGTGGCACGGCATCCGGATGGTGCGGTCACTCAATCAGAATTACCTGCTGCCGCTCGAGGGTGTCTTCCCGAAGGAACGGCTCGGGCCGCTCGGCGATGTGCCGAAGCTCGCTTGTGCGACCTGCCATCAAGGAGCCGCCAAGCCGCTCCTGGGTGTCTCGATGTTGCAGGACTATCCGGAGCTCGCCGCGATCAAGCGCTGAGCCGCACGATCCGGAGCTCGCAACGGCGTGAGCCGGCCGCCCGGCAGACGGCCGGCTCGACGCGGCTTCGGGGGTCGACGAGATCGCGCAGCAGGGCTTCGAAGGTCGCGGCGTAATAGACGCAGCCGAGACCGTCGCGGCCGGAAGCCGGACAGAGCGGGCAGGGCTCGATCGACAGACGCGGTGGCGAGCCCCGGAGGACCGCGAAGCGGCCGCCGCCCGTGAAGGTCCAGGCGTGGCGGGTGATCACGGCGAGCAAGAGCGGCTGCCGCAACCGGGTCGGCAGACGAGCGAGAAGCCGTCGGAAGGGACCCGGGATCCGGTGGCCGAGGAGATAGGCGGCGGTCCGCCGTCCGGCCTCGGCGGCGAAGCTCCGCGCGGCCTCCGGGCCGACCACCTCCTGCAGCGCGGCATGAAGGGCCCGGACCTCGGCGACCGGGACCAGGCCCCCGACCGGCCGAGCCAGCCGTTCGGTGAGCCCGGCCCGGTGGAGAACGGCCGCGACCGTCCCCTCCCCTTCCCGTTCGCGCAGGGCGACCACGAGTTGGAGGATCGCGTTCGGGCCGATCCGGCCGGCGCGCTCCGAGCTGGCGGCGCTCACGCGGCGGGCCGGTCCGGCTCGATCGCCCCGGGGAGCTGCTCGGTGCCGCCGCCGCAGGCCATGACGCGCCGGGGCGGCGTCTCGCCGCGCGCTTTCTTCTCGAGCCGCCGCTCGCCGACCGCTTTCCAATCGCCGACCCGGGCGCGCTCGAGCGTACGGGTGCGGTCGAAACCGAAGTCGACCTTGCCCTTGGATTGCGGACCCCAATAGCCGATCCGGCCGAGATCGTAGAACTGGCGCTTGAACCCGGCGCGCAAATAGGCCTCGAGGCAGCCGCGCAGATAGCGGCGGCGCACCGGATCGCGCTGCCACGGATAGGAGAAGAAGGCTTTGCGCATGTAGAAGCGTCGGTAATTGTGCATGACGCGATCGAGCAGCTCGGCCCGGTCCATGGCGTCCGGCTTCACGATCGGCGTCACGAAGTTGTACTTCTCGAAGTCGAAGATTTCGACCTTGTCCTCGAGCTCGTGGAACAGATCGGTGAACGGCCATGGTGTGGACATCGACCAATTGGCCATGTCGGGATCCCAATCCCGGCACATGGCGTAGGTCTCTTCGAGAGTCTCCGGCGTCTCGTTCTCGAGGCCGACGATGAACTGCGCCTCGGTGACGATACCGTGCCGACGCAGGAGTTGGATCGCCTTCTTGTTCTGGGTGATCGTCGTCTCTTTACGGAACCGGTCGAGATTGAGCTGGGCCGCGGCCTCGGTGCCGAGCGAGACGTGGACCAGGCCGGCTTTGCGGTAGAGCGGCAAGAGCGCCTCGTCGCGCAGGATATCGGTCACCCGGGTGTTGATGCCCCACAGCACGCCGAGGTCGCGACGGACCAGCTCCTCGCAGAAGGCGATGAACTTCTTGCGGTGGATGGTCGGCTCCTCGTCGGCCAGGATGAAGAACCCGACCTGGTGCTCGCGGACCAGGATCTCGATCTCGTCGACGACCTTGATCGGGTTGCGGACCCGATAGTCGCGCCAGAACTTCCACTGCGAGCAGAAGCTGCAGGTGAAGGGACAGCCGCGGGCGAAGTTCGGGACGGCGACCCGGGTCTTGAGGGGAATGTAGAGGTATTTCGACCAGTCGAGGATGCTCCAGTCGGCGACGATGGTGTCGGCGTCCGCGAGGGGCGGGGCCGCCGGGGTGGCGACGATCTGCCCGTCGATCCGGGTGGCGATCCCGCGGACCGAGCGGCGATCGCGAGCCCAGCGGCCGTCCTCGAGGGCGCGGACGAGGTCGAGCAGCACTGCCTCCCCTTCCCCACGGACGACGGCGTCGATCCAGGGCGCCGCGGCGAGCACCTGGCGATAGAGAAAGGTCCCGTGCACGCCACCCAGCACGGTGAGCGCTTCCGGGCATTCCTCGCGGGCGAGCTCGAGCACGCGCTCGGCCTTGTAGATCGCCGGGGTGATCGCGGTCGTGCCGACGAGGTCGGGGGCGTAAGCGCGGATCCGTTCCCGAAGCGCATCGTCGTCGAGGTGATCGGTCATCGCATCGATGAACGCGATCTCCGTGTAGCCCGCCGCCTTCAAGTAGCCCGTGAGGTACGCGACCCAGGAAGGGGGCCAGTTGCCGGCGATCTCTGCACCACCGGAATGGTAGTTCGGATGGACGAAGAGGATCCGCATGGAAAGCCTCCCGGTTCGTCCTCGACGGCCCTCGGGAAGACTAGACGAGATCGGAGAAAGAGGACTTGATCTCGATCAAATCCCATCGACAAAGCCGGCGCCGGACGAAGGTTCGGGGTCGGGGCGAGCGCGTCCGGGAATCGAGGCGATCGAACTCGAGCGGTCGCCTACGGCGCTGGTCGCGTCGAGGCCAGGGCGACGGACCGCAAAGGGGAGCCGGGTCCTCGCCGATCCGCGATGTCGGACAGGTGCATCCGGGTAAGCGATCCCCGGGAGGCTGCCCGTGGTCGGGGAGTCCCCACGGGCCGAGGGCAAGCCCCCTCCCCTCGAGCGGCCGGACGCGCCCTCCGAAGGGCGGAGCCGTCCGTGACCGGCACCCTTTTCGGGCGTCGGGAGGGCGATCGGCCGGTGGTCCGGCTCCGGCTCCTCCGCCGGCTCGGGCAGCGGAGGCCGCCGAGCGCTTCGCGAGCAGCGCGGAAGTGGGATCGGTGCGAGACCCGAGGCGCCTCGTCGAGCGATCGAGGCGGGCGAGGCCCGCGTCCGTGCGGGCGGGCGCGCACCGGAGGTTCGCCGTCGAGGTCGTCCGTTCCGGGCGGAGGCGGGCGCCGAGGGTCATCAGTGTACTGATAACGAGGATCGGGGCTCGTCTCGAGGCGCCGGCAGTTCTCGAGGCCTCGGGCATCGCCCTTCGAGCGGTCGCACCCCTGCTCTCTTCTCTCCGCGCCGACGACCGCGCCGGTTTTCTCGGCCTCCCGACGCGAGCGTGGTGCGGCCCGAGGACCCCGAGGGACCGGCGGGAAGGCTCCGGGGGCGACGGGTGCCGTCGACCACCGATCGGGGTTCGCCGGGGTATGGAGCCCACCTCGGTGGGCTGGCCCCGATCCGTGCCGGCCCGGGAAACGCGACCGGCGAGGAGCAACGCTTGGCGTGAAGGGCTCGCGGAAGCGCGCGCTTTTTCGGCAAGGCGTGCTGTCGGGCGAACGGGGCAGAAGTGACGGGTGCCGGGGAGCATCCGCGCTGCGCCGGCGGTCGCGGTCCGAGCCTCGTGGGTGCGCGCAAGGAGAAGGGCACCTTCGGAGAGGACTGGGCTGCCGTCGAGGTTGAGGAAGGAAAAGGTCGCGTCGATTGCCCCCGGACCCGGACCGGATTCGTCTGCGGTCTGCGAGCGGGCGGGGGATATGCGGGAGTTTGGGGGCGATCGGCTCGCTGAGGCGCCGGCTCGCGTGGGGAGTCTTCCTTCCGACGCTGAGTGGCGACCATGCAGGTTGAGGAAGGGGACGGGCTTCGGGTTTAGGGGCCGAGTCGATGCCTCTCCCTACCGTCAGCGTCGAGCGAGGCGTGAGACGGTTCCCGGGCAGCGACCGGGCAACAGCAGCGACCGGGCAAGAGAGGAGGACGGGCAAGCGACGCCCCGGGCAGTCGGCGCAGGGCGGCGCGGCCGCGGTTCGGGGGCGGTGAAGGCGATCCAGGGACGGGGTCGGGCGGAGGACCGGGGTTATCAGTGCACTGATAGGGACCGGACGGCGCTCCGAGCGGGACGGTCCGTCGGCTCGCGTGGGGGTTATCAGTGCACTGATAGGCTCTCGACCAGGGATGGATCGACGCGGACGGCGAGTGATCCCGAAGCCGTTGCCCTGCGGCGTTGCTGGAAGGTGCAGACGGGGTCGACGAAGCGAGAAGGGAGCGGTCGGACACGACGGCAAGCCCTCGTTTCGAAGAGCCCCGGGGCAGAAGGTGTTGCGGTGACGAGCCGCGCGAGGTGACCAATCGAAGAGGTTCCTGGTACAGTGGCCGATCGGTCCGCCCCGAGGCGGTCGGGGGGTCGAAGCGGGGAGGGAACGACCAGAAGGAGCAGGACTCGCAGAGGACGGAAGGGGCACGGCAGGTGGAGCCGGCGCATCCGGGGCGGGAACGAGACCGTCGCGGTAAGGGGAGCGGGTGCGGGTGACGCAGGGACGGTCTGCTGGAGCGAGCCTGCGGGGCAGGGCGAAGGAGGGCGCAACCAATCCTGGGGCCGGATCGTCACGATCCGGACGTGAGCCCGCGGACGGAGCGGCGAAAGTGGTCCGCGCGGAGAGGGTTGCCTCTCCTGTCGAGAGCCGGTCGAGCCGAAGGCGAGGCGCGAAGAGAAGCGGCACGGCCCCGGTCGGCGCCGCCAGCTTGGGCGGTCGGCAACCGGGACGCGGCGGCCCCCACCGAGCGGGGGGAACACTCCGAGCCGGCAAGAGGGGCAGGCCGAGAAGCGGTGCTCGGTCGCCCTTCAGAGCACCTCCAGGCCGGGCGGTGGCCCCGACCGCGGACCGTCCGATCGACCCGGGGCTCGATCGGCGTCGGAAGCCCGGACGGGTCGGCAGGAGCCGCGGACGGGTTATCAGTGCACTGATAAGTCGGAGGGGCCGGCGGGACCACGGCACCCGAACGCGGCCCCACGAGGAGGATGCGGACAGGAGGCCAGCGGAAGCCGTGAGGAGCTTCGACGACGCGAGGATCGTGCCCTCTCGGCGACGATCGCCGAAGGTTCGCGACAACAGCGCTGCTCGACCCTGGCGGAGGCGGATCAGCGCGCGTAAACATCGCAAGGAGAACGAGGCGCGAGGCCATGGAGGACATCGCGGTCCGCTTCGAGCGCTTCGCCGAACTGTGTCGGGCGGTCCAGCGCAAGGCGGTCGAGCTCGAGAACCATCCGGAAAAGCGCAAACGGTTGCGCCGCTTCGGCCCCGGCGAGGTGGCGGCGGTGCTCGGGATCTCGCCGGGCCATCTGCGCAACCTCGTCCGCGAGCCCGGCTTTCCCGCAGGTGAAACCCAGGCGGGCGGACGGCGCAGCTTCTCGATCGAGGAGATCCACCGGGCGCGTGCCTGGCTGCACCGGACGACGGGTCATCCCCGCTACGCGCCGGGACGCCGCGCGGAGGCGGGCGAGCGGCTGCAGGTCGTCACCTTCGTGAACTTCAAGGGCGGCAGCGGGAAGACGACGACCGCCGTGCACTTCGCCCAATATTTGGCACTCCGTGGCTATCGCGTCCTGCTCGTCGATCTCGACCCGCAAGCCTCGGCCACCGCCCTGTTCGGTCTCGATCCGGATACGGAGATCGGCGAGAGCGGCACCTTCGCGAGCTGGCTTTCCGGGACGCCGCAGGCGGGCGAGCTCGTCCGCCCGACCTATTGGGCCGGCCTCGACCTCCTGCCCGCGAGCATCGCCCTGCAGCACGCCGAGTACGAGCTGGTCGGTCGGCTGCTCGAGCGGCGCGACTTCGCGTTCTACGGCCAGCTCGCCGAACTCTTGGGAGCGATCGGCGCGCGCTACGATGTCGTGGTGTGCGACTGCCGGCCGGATGTCGGCATGCTCACCTTGAACGCGCTCTGGGCGGCCACCGGACTGGTCGTACCGATCCCCCCCTCGATGCTCGACTTCGCGAGCTCGGGTGAGTTCTTCCGCTTCCTGGCCGGGGTCGCGCGCGATTTCCGCACCACACTCCGCTCGGATGCGCTCGACTACGACTTCGTGCGGATCGTCACCACGCGATTCAAGGCCGCCGACCGCAACCAGGCCGAGATCGTCCGCTGGAAGCGCGCCCTCTTCCAGGACACCGTGTTGGGCGAGGCGATGCTCGACACGGCGCTGATCGATGCCGCCGGGATCCTCAAAGAGACGCTCTACGAGTACGAGCCGAGCGGCAACCGCCGCACCTACGAGCGCGGACTCGAGGCGATGGAACGGGTCAATCGAGCGCTCGAGCAGGAGATCCTGCGGGCGTGGGGGCGGCCGACCGAAAGCTGAGGGGAAGGGGACCGCGATGCGTCAGACGGACAAGCGGGCTGCGCTCGCCGCCTCGATCGAAAGCCTGCAACAGGATGTCGGGGGAACGACGGCCCCGCCGCCGCGGGGAATCGTCGGTCGGGCGCTCGAGGTCCACAAGGAGGGGCTCCTCGAGCGGCTGCGTGCCCTCGAGGAGGCACGCGCCGAGCCGCTGCCCGCGGCCGACCGGCTGGTCCGCCTCGATCCGGCGCTGATCGACGAGCCGCTGCCGGCCGACCGCGACCCGCGGGCCTTCGCCGATGCGGCCTTCGAGGCCCTCAAGGCGAGCATCGCCGAACGCGGCCAGGACGTGCCGGTCACCGTGCGACCGCGGGGCGAGCGGTTCGAACTCGCCGCCGGCCGTCGCCGGCTCGCCGCCTGTCGGGCACTCGGTCGGCCGGTCCTCGCGCGGGTCCTGCCGCTCGACGACGAGGCGATGCTGGCCCTCCAATACCGAGAGAACGTGGAGCGCAGCGACGTCACGCCCTACGAGCGCGGCCGCTGGCTCGCGACCCTCGCCGAGCGGGGTTGGAGCACGACCCGGCTCGCGGCGCTGACCGGTCTCTCCCAACCCTCGATCGTCGACTATCTGCGCCTCGGCCGGTTGCCCGGAGCGCTCGTCGACCGGCTCGGCGATCCGCGCGTTCTCACTTTGGCCGACGGCCGCCGCTTGCAAGCGGCGCTCGATGCCGATCCCGGAGCCTTGGATCGGATGGTCGAGGCTCTCGAGGCGGACGCCGGTCGATCGCCCCGCGAGCGGCTCGGGCGGGCGCTCGAGGCGGCGCGTCGGCGACCGACGCCGAGCCGACCCGCGCTGCGCGGCCGGATCGTCCTCGACCCCGAGGGCCACAAGCTCGTCACCATCACCCGCAGCGGCAATCAGTGGCTCTATCGCTGGGCACCCGAGGTCGACGAGGCGGCGATCGCCTGGGTGGCCGATCGGCTGGCCGACTTGCTCGCCGAATGGGCCCGAGAGCAGACCTATCGATGCCCCGACAAGTCGGCGCCGGCCACCGGCTCGCCGAGCACGTAGACGCGTCGGACCGCGCGATCGTCGCCGAGGTGGAGCAGCACGGCGAGCTCGTCCTCGAGCGTGCCGGACCGTTCGAGCCGGTGCGCCATGGCCGGGGTGGCGCGCGGATCGAGCACCACGAGATCGGCCTCGAGGCCCGGCTCCAGCCGGCCGATCCGATCGGCCGAGCCGAGGGCCGCGGCGTTGCCGAGGGTCATCTGGCGGAAGGCGTCGAACACCGTCCAGTCCCGACCGCGCAGCCGGGCGACGTCGGCAAGGGCCGCGGCGGTCCGCAGCATCGACCAGGAGCTGCCGCCGCCCACGTCGGTCCCGAGGGCGAGGCGCACCGGCCGGCGCGGATCGGCGAGGGCGCCGAGGTCGACGAGGCCGGAGCCCAAGAACAGGTTCGAGGTGGGGCAAAGCACGGCGACCGAGCCGGTCTCGGCGAGCCGGGCCCGCTCCTCCTCGCCGAGATGGACGCAATGGCCCAAGAAGGTCCGCGGACCCAACAGGCCGAACCGGTCGTAAACCTCGGTATAGTGGCGAGCCCACGGGAAGCGTGCGCGGACCGCCTCGATCTCGCCCGGGCTCTCGGCCAAATGGGTCTGCAGCCAGCAGCTCGGATGGGCGGCCAGGAGTTCGCCTGCGGCCGCGAGCTGGGCCTCGCTCGAGGTCAAGGCGAAGCGCGGGCTGATCACGTAGCCCAGGCGGTCGACGCCGTGCCAGCGGGCAATGAGCTCGGCGCTCTCCCGCACACCCTCTTCGACCGTGTCGCGGAGCCCCTCGGGTCCTCGGTCCATCATCACCTTGCCGGCCAGGAGCCGCAGCCCGCGGGCCCGCGCCTCGGCCATGAGCGCGTCGATCGAGGCAGCGTGCACCGAGCCGTAGACCACGGCCGTGGTCGTGCCCTGGCGCAGGAGCTCGTCGAGGAAGAAGCGCGCCATGCGGGCGGCGTGCGCCGGATCGGCGAAGGCCCGCTCGGCCGGAAAGGTGTGGCGTTCGAGCCAGTCGAGCAGATCTCGAGCCGGCGAGGCGATCACCTGGCTCTGCGGGAAATGGAGGTGGGCGTCGATCAGCCCGGGCAGGACGAGGCGGTCGCCGTGCGCGTCGACGGGCGTGCCCGGCGGCACGGTCGGAAGGAGTGCGGCGGCCGGTCCGATCCGCGTGATCCGCCCGTCCTCGACGAGGATCAGATGATCGGCGCGGAGCCGATACCCACCCTCGGGCAGGAAGTCGAGGAGCCGTCCACGGATCGCCCGGCGCCGGGGGGTCGGGGCCGTCCCGCTCATCCGCCCGGTGCTCCGGCCTCGAGCCAGCGGGCGAGACGCGCTCGCTCCTCGGCCTCGAGCCCCGAGAGATTGCCCGGCGGCATCGACCGGCTGTGGACCGCTTGCCGGGCGATCGCCGGGGCCCAACGGCGGATCGCCTCGGGCGTGTCGAGCCGAACGCCTTTGGGCGGGGCCGCGAGCCCGGGCCAGACCGGGTGCTCGGCGTGGCACATGGCGCAACGGCTCGCGACGATCGCCTCGATCTCGGCGAAGGCCGGTGGCGACGAGGTGGTCGCAGCGCCGGTCGGCTCGGCGGGCGGGCGGGCGAGGCCGAGGGCCGCGGCACCGGCCGCGGCCGCGACCCCCCAGCTCCACCAAGGCGAAGGACGACCTGCGTGCCGTTCGTTGAAGAAATGCCGAACGGCGAAGCCGATCAGCAAGACGAGCGCCAGGATCAGCCAGTTCCAGCGATTGTCGAACACCAGCGGATAGTGGCCGGCGATCATCGTGAAGACGACCGGCAGGGTGAGGTAGTTGTTGTGCAGCGAGCGCTGCTTGGCGCGGCGGCCGAGCTCCGGGTCGGGGGTCCGGCCGGCGAGCAGGGCGGCGACTGCCTTGCGCTGGTTCGGGATGATGACGTGGGCGACCGAGGCGACCATGCAGGTGCCGAGAAGGGCTCCGGTTTGGATCACGGCACCACGGCCGGAGAAGATCCGGGTCATCGCGAAGGCGAAAAGCAGGAGGAGCGCGCTGCCGACGATCGCGAGCAACCGATCGTCGCGGCCCAGGGGTGAGCGGCAGAGGATCTCGTAGACCAAATAGCCCAACAGGATCGAGCTCACGCCCACGACCACGGCGCGCCCGGGCTCGAGCGGCAGAACCGCCGGATCGATCAGGTAGAGATCAGGCTTCGCGTAGTAGAGGGCAACGAGCAGGGCGAAGCCGGACAGCCAGGTCGTGTAGGCTTCCCATTTGAACCAGGTGAGCTTCTCAGGAAGCTCGGGCGGGGCGATCGTGTATTTCTGCATCCGATAGAAGCCGCCGCCGTGTACCTGCCAAGCCTCGCCGGCGACACCTGCGGGCAAGCCGGGCCGCTTCTCGAGGGAGGCGTCCAGGTGGATGAAGTAGAAGGAGCTGCCGATCCAGGCGATCGCGGCGATCACGTGCAACCAGCGCAAGGCCAGCTCGATCCCATCGGCGAAGGCCGCGTCCATCCGTTCCCTCTCCGGCTCGTCCGCGGCGAGTTGAGCCCGTCGCCGGCCGGATCGGCAAGCGGCTCTCCGGGTGGATGGACCGGGCCGCGGGCTTCGGGCATGCTCGCGCGATGGGCGCCCGGAGCGCCGGGGCCGAGGGGAAGGGGAGGTGGACCGTGCCGGAAAGCGTCTACAAGGTCATCGAGATCATCGGCACGAGCAGCGAATCCTGGGAGCGGGCGGCGGCGGTGGCGGTCGAGCGGGCGGCGCAGACCCTGCGCGATCTGCGCATCGCCGAGGTGGTCGAGCAGGACGTGGTGATCGAGGACGGCAAGATCCGCTCCTACCGCACCAAGCTCAAGCTGTCCTTCAAGTACGAAGGCTGAGCGGGTAGGGCCGTACGCCCTGCGCGCAGCTCAACGGGGCGGCAGGAACGGCCGGCCGAGCGCCGCCGGAGCGGCCGTCTCCCGCCCGCCGGCTACCAGGGCCAGAACGAGGACGGTCGCCAGATAGGGCAGCATCGAGAGGAGCTGGGCCGGGACCGGCAAGAGGCCCAGGCTCTGGGCATGGAGCTGGAGGATCGCCACGCCGCCGAAGAGATAGGCGCCGAGCAGCAGCCGAGCCGGCCGCCAGGCGGCGAAGACGACGAGGGCCAAGGCGATCCAGCCACGGCCGGCGGTCATCTCCTCGATCCAGAAGGGGGTGTAGGAGAGCGAGAGGAAGGCTCCGCCGAGCCCGGCCATGGCCCCGCCGAAGAGTACGGCGAGGGTGCGGACCAGCCGGACCCGGTAGCCCATGGCGTGCACCGCTTCGGGGTTCTCGCCGCAGGCGCGCAAGACCCTGCCGGCACGGCTCGTCCGCAGGAACCAGGCGACCGCCGGGAGGGCGAGATGCGCCAGATAGACGAGCGCGTCCTGGCCGAACAGCAACGGCCCCAGAAGCGGCAGGTCGGAGAGCCCGGGCAGATCGAGGCGCGGGAGCCGCTCGACCGGGGTGCCGACGAGCCCGGCGCCGAGAAGGGCCGA
>Ga0308411_10000001_pt1 | contig 163717 bp, 142 predicted proteins | sample HotsprottomLayer_2_FD_203530 | JGI IMG/M metagenome (GOLD analysis project Ga0308411, IMG submission 203530) | Hot spring phototrophic mat microbial communities from Octopus Spring, Yellowstone National Park, Wyoming, United States -... | ecosystem: Environmental > Aquatic > Thermal springs >... | reverse complement strand
CGGCAAGTTGGCTATGCAAAATAAGGTTTGATGAGCAGTTCGAGCCTTACATCGTGCCAGTGGGCTCAATTGCCGTCGATGGCATTAGCCTGACTGTGGCAGACTTGCAGCGCAATGTATTCACAGTGGCCATCATTCCTTACACCTACGAACACACAACTTTGAAAGAGCGCAAAGTTGGTGATAAAGTCAATCTCGAGTTTGATATTCTGGGAAAATACGTGGCAAAGCAAGTTCAAGCCTTTATGCAGGGCGCACGCTTTTCAGCGCCATTGACCGAAGCGCGCCTGAAGGAATTAGGCTACTGAAAATCGTCCCCTTGCTTATGTCAGAATACCTGTGGAATGTGCAAGCTCGTTTTTACGGGGCACTGCGCGCCAATCCAATCTCCCAGCAAATCCTACAAGAAGAAAATCAAGCCTTGATGCAACTGATGCATAAGATTCCAAAAAAACAGATAGGAAAACTTCTGGATGTCGGCGCCGGTGAAGGCAACGCACTTGGTGTGTGGAATCGCTCTGGCTTGAAATGCACTGAAATCTATGCGGTGGATTATTCAGAAAAAATGTTGCAGCGCTTGCAAAAGAAAATTCCAGTAGCAAAAGTGGTGCGGGCGCATGCTACGCATTTACCTTTTGCCGATGAAACTTTTGAAGTGATTCTGTGTGTCGGTGTGTCGGAGTATGTGCAAAATATTGCGTTGCTACTCAAAGAGTTGGCGCGAGTGTTGGGGCAAAAAGGTTTCCTGCTCATCACGGCTTCCACACGCTCGTGGCTGAATGTGCCGCGCTACCTTTACCTGCATCCACTTTTCTTGAGAAAAGAAAGTGAGTTGCTGACACTATTTGAGGAGATGAAACTTTCCGTGCTGTCAAAAAGCGAGACGCACTTGCAAATGCAGTTTCTGCTGCAAAAAGAGACGGCGCTTAATCTTCCTCCAAAAGCAAGCGAGGGGTAACCATGAGCACATTTTCGCGCTCGACCACCACACTGCCCACTGGTGCGCCTTTGGGCTTACGCACATATTTTTTCTCGGTGCAAATGACAGGCACAAGCTCACTGGTGCGTGCCGAAGAGTAGTAGGCGGCGATTTCTGCGGCGCGTAGCATGTCGTCCTTGCTCGGCTTCGAGGGCGATTTCAAAACGCAGTGCGACCCTGAAACGCCACGTGCATGTAGCCACAAATCATTTGGACGTGCATACTTGAACGTCAGTAAATCGTTGCTCTGTGCATTCTTTCCAACCCAGAGCTCAACCTGTGGACTAATTTTGAATCGACGAAAACGCTGCTCTTTTTCCGCTTCCGAGACGGAAAGCAGCCCAAACTGTTTGAGCCACTGCAGATTTTTCTCTTTCCAAGCTTTGAACAACTTGGGAGAAGTTACGGCAGAGAGTTCAGCTAACAGACGCTTTTGCTCGGCAAATTTCAGTGAAATGTCCTGAAGACGCTTTTCTGCAACTTTGCGTTGCTGGCGAGATTTCTTAGCGCGCTCAAAATAACTTTCTGCATTTTCCTGTATGGATTTGGCAGCATCGAGCGGGATTTTAATGCGTTCACCTTGAGAAAAGATATTCTCTAACTCAATCTCTGTAAGTCCTTTGGTAGAGTTGCGGTGAAGCAAAAGCAGTTTGCCGAAGGTCTCGTACATTTCGGCGCGATCAATCGTTTGCTGTGCACTCATGGTGCGAATTTGCGCATCCGTTTTCTCTATTAGGCGCTCGAGCGATTTCTTTAATGAGAAAAGCTGCTTGGTAAAGTGCTCGCGCTGATGGAGTTGCTGAGCGTAAAACTGTATTGCCTCATTCACAGAGTTAAAAGATTCGGCACGCAGATATGGCAGATGAGTTGGCGGGATAAGCGAGAGCCAAATCTCATTATCTGAAAAATAAACTTTGGGTTCAGGCGAGATAAGTTCATAAAACATCTCTTGAAAGGCTTGATGCAGCGCATCAGGTTCAAGCATCGGTGAGCTGGAGCGCGTGCGAAAGAGCATTTCACGAGCAAGGTATGTATCAAAGCCGATGAGTTTCTTTGGAATTTGGCGTTCTTGCTCTTTGGCTGAAAGCGCTATGAAGGATTGATAGTCAAGCGTGTGTAAAAATGCGTCAAGGTCGTTGGTTAGTTGCTCAAGGGTCGAGAGGATAGGAATCTGGGAGTCTTCAACAAAAGGCTGATTGAGCAGAGAAGGCTGTTTCTTAAAACTTTCTTGAACGGTGCCATGCTCAAGCAGGAAGAAATTAGTTTCTGCACTGAAAAACTGAAAAGCAAGTGTAAAGGCGTCTTCAAGTTCAAAATAAATGATGCGTTCGCAGTCGGAAATTCTTATGGCTTGAATTTGTTTGTCATTTGCTTTGCTCATGAGGCTAATACTGTTGCGCTTCTGACGCTGGAAAGTCTCTGAAAAGTAAAGTGAGAATTGAGGAGTATTTGCAGTCGCAAACAGCGTAAAGCGCTCTTTATCAGGGGCAATGATGCAAAGGCGCAATTCATTTTTTTCTTGCGAAAACGCCTCGAAGATGTAACCGCCTTCAAAGCGCGATTTCATCTCGAGCGTAAGGGCGTAGAGTGTAAAGTAACTTTTTATCATCTCTAAATCTGGCTAAGTCGTGAAAAAGGCATATTTTGCAATTAAAGTGTTGATACTCACCATAGTGCATAGCTCGGAAAGTCCAGCACAAGAGGGTGCAGCATTTGACCATAGTAAATTTGATGCGCTGCTGAAAACATATGTTCAAGGCAGCAAAGTCAATTATGCGGCGCTCAAACAGGATAAACGCTTAGATGAATATCTGCAACAGCTTAGCGAAGCTAACCCCGAAGCGTTACCAACACGCGAAGAAAAAATTGCTTTCTGGATAAATGCCTACAATGCCTATACGCTCAAGTTAGTCGTAGATAATTACCCGATTAAAAGCATCACTGATCTTAGCGCATTGGGCTATCTATCGCTACCGTTTGATAGTCCATGGAAACGTAAATTCTGCAAAGTTGGCGGAAAGACCTATTCGCTCGATGAGATTGAACACGATATTTTGCGCGGTGAGTTTGGTGAAGAGCAAATTCATTTTGCGGTCAATTGCGCGTCTGAATCTTGTCCAGTGCTGCGCCCAGAAGCCTACACAGGGGCGACGTTGAGTGCGCAGCTTAGAGAGCAAGCGGAGAGTTTTCTACGCGATAGCACGCGTAATCATATCAAGTTAGAGGGCAATACGCTATATCTTTCCAAAATTTTTGAGTGGTATCGGAACGACTTTGAGAGCAAGAAAGGCTCACTACTTAAGTATATTGCACAATACTTTTCAGGTGAAGAGCGCGAGCGCTTAGAAAAAGGCAACATCACCATCAAATTCTTAGACTACAACTGGAATTTGAACGAGACAAAATAACCGACAGAGCTATGCAGGGATTTGCAGAAAAAAATGGGTTTATGGAGCTATCTGAAAAACCAAAACGGATTGGCTGGCAAGAATACTTTATGCGTGTGGCGCATTTGATTTCACTGCGTGCAACATGCGAGCGAGCACATGTTGGTGCTGTTATCGTACGTGATAACAACATTCTGGCAACGGGCTACAATGGTTCTCCGTCGGGCTTGCCACACTGCGATGGACCAAATTGCTTGATTTACAAGTCCATCCACCCCGATGGTACAGTCGAAGAAAATTGCATGCGCACGATTCATGCAGAAATGAACGCCATCATTCAAGCCGCCAAACATGGTGTGTGCATTAAGGATGCGGAGATATATGTTACCGCAAGTCCCTGCATTAACTGCCTGAAGGCACTTATCAATGTGGGAATCAAGACGATTTACTATGATAAGCCTTACAAAATTGAAAACATCTCTGAACTCTTGCGACTATCGGGCGTGCGCATGATTCAGGTGCATATTGAGCATCCACATATCTTTCCAAGTTGTCCCTAAAACAACAAAATCATAGTAGACTGTGAGACCAAATTTTCAACTTTGGAACGAACTTTATCATCTCGATCCATACGCGCTGACTCGGTCAGCGATTTTGGACCTGCAAGCGGCAATCCTGCCTGAAAAACGGTTTGCAGCCAGAGCAGTGCTACTCTTTTTGCATGAGTCAGGCGTGGCTAAAGAGGAACGCTTAGACATTCAAGCCAAAACAGAGCTCATTAAAGCTGGCGAGCAGCTTGTGCTATCAGCTGACCGAGAAAAAATTTTAGATGAAGTAGAAGCTATCCTGCAAAAGCTAAGTAACCCATCTAATAAACCAGATGAACTAAAGTATGAGAGTTTGCGTGCAGCAGCGTTACTTCTGCATGCACCGTTCGATACAACGGTGATGGAAACAATGATTGATACTGTCATCTTGCTCTCTCGCCTTAAAGACCTTCCGGCAGATGCCAGTTTCATTTTGCTCTGGGCAATCTATGAGAAAGCCTTGATGCCTATCTACAAGCGTTTTTTTCTGGCGGCGGAGCCTGATTTTTGGGAAACTTACTGCACGCTTGCGCTCAAAGTTATGAGTAGGTATTTGCATGATGCAGCCATGCAATACATACTCTACTACGAAGAACCGCCGGGCTCACAAAGAGCGATAAGTTATTTGGAACGATGTGGCAAGTTGCTTGATGTCGCGCTTGAAGTATGCTACTTGATACACCAGCTCTCACCATTTATTACGACGGAGATTGACCGAAATATCTACAGTTTTTGCACAGAGGTCATCACGAAGGCAAACCCACAACCGCTGATTACATACTCTTATCGGCTGTTAGACCTGTCGAGCGAAGATTTCTTTGTAACCTTACCAAAAGAACAAATCAACAACTTGATACTCAAATCCATTAGTAAACTGCCGAAAGAACTGCGTTTGCAGGTGTGAGAAAGGGCAGAGGCTATACCTAAAAAACCAAACTGGCTAAGCGCCATGACCATGGAGCACCTCTCTAAACAAGAACGCATTACACAAGATGAAAAATACATGAGACAAGCGCTGCGCTTAGCTTATCGAGGTGCAGGTGCAGTAAGTCCGAATCCAATGGTCGGTGCAGTGATTGTGCACGAGGGCAAAATCATCGGGCGAGGTTACCACAAGCAGTATGGAGGTCCGCACGCCGAAGTTCATGCGATTGCATCCGTCAAGAATCCAGCACTGCTCAAAGAATCAACGCTCTATGTCAATCTTGAACCGTGTGCTCACTTTGGCAAAACTCCACCTTGTGCAGACCTCATCGTAGAAAAAAAAATTCCCCGCGTCGTAATTGGCTGTAAAGACCCGTTCAAAAAAGTGGCGGGACGAGGGATTAGGAAGTTGCGCGAAGCTGGAGTGAAAGTTACCGTTGGCGTCTTAGAAGAAGAAGCCAAAAGACTCAACGAAGCCTTTATCACTTACCACACGGCAGGTCGGCCATTCGTGGCACTCAAACTGGCACAGACACTCGATGGCAAAAGCGCCACGAAGACGAAAGAATCAAAATGGATTACAGGCGAATCGGCGCGTGCATATACGCATCAATTGCGGGCGCTATACGATGCCGTGATGGTCGGTACAGGCACGGCACTTGCCGATAACCCCTTGCTAACCGTGCGTCATGTCAAAGGCAGAAACCCTGTTCGAGTCTTGCTCGATCGAAAGCTGCGCGTGCCACTGCATGCCAATCTCTTCAACAAAGATGCCAAGACCATCACGATTACCTCTAAAGTGAATCGCAAACATCCCAAACTAAAAGCCTTAGCTCGACAAGATGTGGAAACATGCTTTGTGACAGAAAAAAATGACGAATTAATCCTTAGCGAAGTGCTCGAAGTGCTGTATGAGAAAAAGTTACTTTCAGTACTGGTCGAAGGTGGGGCAAAACTCATGTCGGGCTTTCTTCGCGCCGAGCTGTGTGATAAGCTCCATCTGTTTATCGCACCAAAAATTCTGGGCGCCGATGCGCTCTCAAGCATAGGAGAACTGAACTTAAGACACTTAGACGACAGCATTGAACTGCATGATGTGTTGCTCAAAGTGCTTGATAATACACTGCTGGTCGAGGGCTATTTTTAGTAACCTGCTGGACAATTGAGCATGAAATTTCATGAAAAAATAGCATCTTATGTTGTTATGGTCTTCGCTTAAAACCCATAAAGTAGATGTAACCTATGCCAACCTTCTCGTTCAATCCAGTGTCGCGTGAAACCCGAGCCGAGCAATTTAAGGCTTATCTGAGAGCAATGTCGGAAGTAAAAACGCTTGAGCAGGCGCAAGCCGCATTCATGGATAGCATCAAGCAGTGGCTTCAGCAGATAGAGAAACTGGGCAGTAGTAGCAATCAAGATGAGCAAAGATTGGCGCAGAGAATGATGCAAGCAAAGGACTTGATTGTTGGCGAGCCGAACGAGAAACTATGGAAGAGTGTCAATACAATCGGACATCATACCGACTTATGGACAGAATCTACTACGGTGCTGGATTGGGTCTATGCCTTCAATACAGACCAAAAAAATTGCGAACGCTTCGAAGCACGTGATATGCAGATTCTTTATCGACTGTCAGTCGATGAGGAAAGTCTAAGCAAGCGGCTTGAACAAGCTTTCCAGCACTATGCAAAGGGTGTAACAGACTACGACCTCTATGAATTGGCATTGAAGCGTTTTGAGGATGTGCTGGCAAAGAAACCCAATGAGTACTCACTCTTGCACCGCATAGGGCTGATTGTGCTCTATGTACCAAGTCTTTTCGATCCTGAAAGAGCAGAACAAGCCCTACGCAAAGCGGCAGAACTGGCTGAAAAAGAAGAAGATGCCTTAGCGCTTCCCCTACTACGTGTGTTCTATGGCGAAAATCGTGATTTTCAGGAGGTCGTAAAAAGCGCCACCGCAGATGCCTATTTCCATGCTGCCGTAGCCTCATATGTGTTAGATAAGCCTGAAAGTGTTGCGGAACTTGCCCTAAAAGCCTATCAGCTTTCCCCGAAGTTTTTAGAAGCTGGCTTTCTTGCGGCAAAAGGGTATGCTTTGTGTCAAAAAGATGCTGACGCCATAGACCTGCTCCGCCGCCTCATTGAAGTCGAAAAATTCTATGCCGTAAAAGTACTGCTGGATTACGAATTGGTCGCACGGGAAGCGATTGTGGAATTTCTTGCAACCGTACGCGACAACGAACTGACAAAGGTAACCGACATGCTGAAAAAGTGCCGCGACATGATGGTCAGCGATAGCGAGGCGCAAACCATTGTGGAAGAATTGGAACGACAACTGGAAGACAAAAACTTTTTCAACCTACGCAATATCGAAGACGAGATAAAACGAGAGCGCCGGTGGCGATTGCTCCCCACAAGCTTTCGCTTGCAGAAGACACTGGCTGGACATGCCCTCCGCATTAACGCTATGGTCTTCAGCCCAGATGGACGACAACTGGCTTCTGCCAGCTGGCGAACGATTATCACCGACACTCGAACAGGAGAGCAACTGCAAACCCTCATGGAAGGCTCGGCACGCACTTATATCTACGCCGTTGCGTATAGCCCCGATGGCAAAATACTCGCTACGGGCGGTAATGACCACGTCATCACGCTCTGGAATCCTGAAACAGGACAAGAAATCAAACGCTTGGAGGGACATGCGCAAGCCGTCAATTCCTTAGCCTTTAGCCCCGATGGGAAATTGCTGGCGTCTGGCAGTAGCGACAAAACAGTGAAGATTTGGGATGTCGCAAAGGGCAAGGAAATAAAAACATTCAAAGGGCACAAGCATACCGTCAATAAAGTCGTGTTCAGTCCCGACGGCAAACAGTTGGCATCAGCAAGTGCGGATAAGACCATCAAAATCTGGAGTGTGAAGACAAGTGCAAAACCGAAAACACTCACTGGACACACACATAGCGTAACATGGGTAGAATACAATCCGTCAGGCACAATGCTGGCATCAGGCAGTTGGGATAAAACCGTGCGCCTCTGGGAGATGCCGTCAGGAAAGGAAATGAATGTGCTTATTGGGCATGAAAGCGGTGTAGAATCGGTGTGTTTTGCCAAGGAAGGAAACTCCCTGACCAGCACATCTTATAACCGAATTTCAAAACAGTGCCAAATTAAACTCTGGGATGTCAAAACGGGTGCGCAGATTGACCAAAGCGAGGGACGGTTCTATGCGGTTACGCTTAGTCCCGATGGAAGTGGGCTGGCGGTAGCAACAGGTGAGAAGACCATCAAGCTGTCTACGGCACCGCTACTCTCATTAGAATCCTACATTGAGCTCGAGAAAAAATACAAGGAAAACGGTGCTGTATTAGACCGCCGCAAAGGACCACGGCGTGAGCGTGAAGAACGGCGAAAAGTAAATATCCCAGTGGCAGTCGAGCGCCGCAAAGCTAACCGTACTGCTAGCCAAACCAAAGGTCCAGACCGCCGCACAAAGAGTGATGATATAGATATTCCATTTCTCTAAAGTGTTCAACCTCTTGAGAGCGCAGGGAGAAGAATAAAGTGGCATTGGGAACGCCTTCGTATTTGATTAACTCAAAAAGCAAAATTTATGTCGCATCACCATAGCCACTCGACACAGGCTGCTCAGCACAAGCCCAAGGTCAAAGCCTTCGAGTTTTCCATGCCAATAGACATCATGCCACATGATATTGATTATGCAGGAGTCGTGAGCAATATCACCTATGTGCGTTGGTTAGAAGTCCTGCGCGTCAAGATGATAGAGTCTTACCTTTCTGTGGAGACGCAGTTGAAGATGGGCATCTCACCCGTGCTGCTGAAGACAGAAATTCACTACAAAAAAGCGGTAACTTTTTTGGATAAGCTCATCGGCAAGATGTGGATTAGCCATGCCACACAACTCCGCTGGACAGCGTCTGCAGAATTTCTGGTTGAAGGGAAAGCCGTGGCACATGCCGAGCAAATAGGCATTTTCATCAACCTATCCACCATGCGCCCAGTGCCAATTCCAGCAGAGTTAATGCGCATCTATCACGAAGCAGAACGGCGACTGAGACAGTACCACCACTGAAAAGCAAATGGCTTGTGCCCCCTAAACCCGTGCAGCACGAATCTCTGCAAGTAAGTGTTCGGCAGCAGCTAAGCCAGACAGCACTGCGCCTTCCACACACGGTGAGACAAATGCATCACCGGCGAAAAGAAGTGGCAGAGGTTCGGCAAGAAAGATGCAAGGTTCGGGCACAAAGGAGTCAGGCGCACTATATCGCCAGCGTTTAATCTCGGCACTGACAACAGATGCTCCCAGCCATGGTGAAGCATGTGTTAGCAGTTCATGCATGATGGCTTGGTCGTCAGCAGTCCAATAGGCCCGACTAAAAGCAGGATTGGCATGAATCGTAACCGCAGGTGCCTTAGAAACCCCTTTTTGCTGATTATCACCAATCCACAGCACAGGACTGTCATAGAACCACAGCCCACCGGGGGAGGGAATTTTACTTGCGCTATCAAGCAAGGCTAAGACCCCTAAGCAAGGCAAGTAAGTAACAGCTTCCAGCAAGCGTTTTTCTCTGATAGGGATAGGGATGCCTGAATGCTTGACCAATTCAAGTGACTGTGGAACTGGCGGCGTCAGAATGAGAGATTCAGCCTGATAAGTGTTGCCACTTTCGGTCTCCACATACCAAAGGTTCTGACGAGCAGAGAGCAACACGACTTGTTCATTCAGTCGAACATCAATATTGCGGGCAAGATATTTGGCAATACCCGTCATGCCGCCAATGCCATAGTAACGCGGTTCAGACTCATCGCTGCAAGGTCCAGCAGAGGTAAGAAAACTTCTACTCCACTCTTCAACAATACCGGCAGCCAGCCATTCTTCCACGATGGAGAAGAATCGGCTATCTCTGACCGTAAAATACTGTGCGCCATGGTCGAATGTGCCGTTTTGAATGCGGCGAGTTGCCAAACGCCCACCCACACCACGTCCTTTGTCAAGAACGGTAACCTTCACGCCAGCACGTTGTAAGGCATCTGCAGCAATTAACCCGCAAATCCCAGCGCCAACAATAATGCAGGTAGTGATAATTCTTTTTTTCATACTTCTACAAATATTCAAAGTTGATTGAAAATAGTAAGAACAATCAGAATGCGAAAGTGGGACGGTGTAAAAATAACACTTACTGAATTTTTAAGAGCATATCACGCAAAAATTATTTTGGCAATCCAAGCTATGAGCTATAGCGAGGTCTCAAATGCTGTTCGGCAGGCAGAGAAAGTTTGCCCAAGATAGCAGGTGTAGCAAGTGAGGCACTTCTCCCTGAAAGAAATTCATGACCAAGCGTGGCAAAAAGCACGGCTTCCTTGGCTTTTGCAGGAATGGCGCACGTCTCAAGCTCGCTTTGTTTGCTGACTTTATGCACCGATAGCTTTTCAAGCAAGGAACGCAAGTCACGCATTAGGGTCAGATTCTCCGCCCCACCACCTGCCACAAACACTTCATCGACTTGAAACCGACTTAACACAAAAGTGCGAAGTTGCATGGCAATACTCTCTGCAGTCAGAGCGGTTAGCGTAGCAAGAATATCATGTGCGCTAAGATTCAACTTGCGGCACTGGTCAATCAGGCGCTTGAAGTAATCAGCACTGAAGAGTTCTCGCCCTGTCGACTTTGGTGGCTTGCGTCGGTAGTATGGCTCACGAAGCCATGTACGAAGCATCGCTTGTGAAGGTGTCCCTTGTGCTGCCAGAGCGCCATTTTTATCAAAAGGCTGATGGAAAAAAAGTTGTGCCGCCATGTCTATCATCACATTACCGGGACCGCAGTCGAAATAGACGACCTCGGAGAGCTTAGCGTTAGCTTTCAGTGCAGTCAGATTGCTAATGCCACCAATGTTAATGAGCACGCGTGAGCGGGTGCGGTGCCGAAAAAGCAACCAATCAAGATACGGGGCAAGCGGTGCACCCTCTCCGCCTAATGCAATGTCAGCCACGCGAAAGTCAGAGACGACAGGCACGCCAACACGGTTAGCAATGACAGCACTTTCACCCAGTTGGAGTGTGGAGCGAATCTTGTATCGACCAATACGCAGGGGCTGAGGTTGATGCCAGAATGTTTGACCATGCGATGCAACAAAATCTAAGTATTTGACTTTGAACTCCTTTTGAAATGCCAAAATGGCATCGGCAAACATCTCCCCGATAAGAAAATTCATAGACGAAAGCATCGGCAAGCGTGCAGATTCAGGCGAGAAATTCTCTAAAATCTTGCGCCGTAACGCGGGCGCAAGCGGATAGGTATGAAAGCCAAGCAGTTCGAGCTTCGTGCCTTCGCCAGCGCCAGTGAGGCGCACATAGCCGACATCAATGCCATCGACCGACGTGCCAGAGAGCACGCCAATAGCAAAACGCTCTTTTTTGCGGAGAAGAGAAATAAGATACTGCATGAATGATGGTTGCTTAAACACTGCTTGGCTAATTAACCTATCAAGCAAGATAAGACGCACAAACTCGCGCTTTGAAGAAATAGCGCATGTTCAAAGAAAACAAGTTATCCAAAAAGTGTGCGGCAACGAAGAGCAAATGCAAAAGCTGAGATATTTTCAAGTCATCAAAATTTATCATAACTTTATTTTTCGCATGCACGCAAAGGCAAGCAGTAAAAGAATAGCAAACTTAATCAACTCTCAAACATCTTAGCCTAATGAGCACAGCAGTCAGACCCGACGAAGTGTCGGCAATTCTCCGCAAACAACTCTCTGGCTTCGAAGCCGAAGCCGATACGTACGAGGTCGGTACGGTATTGCAAGTGGGTGATGGCATTGCACGCATTTATGGACTGGCAAAAGTCATGGCTGGTGAACTGATTGAGTTCCCAAACAACATCATGGGTATGGTTTTGAACCTTGAAGAAGATAATGTCGGTGCCGTGCTGTTCGGCGACTCTGAAGCCGTGCGCGAAGGCGATATGGTCAAGCGCACAGGCATTTTGGCATCTGTGCCAGTAGGCGAAGCCATGCTGGGGCGAGTAATCAATCCCTTAGGCGAACCAATCGATGGCAAAGGACCGATTGAAACCAAACTCCGTTTGCCACTGGAGCGACGTGCGCCGGGTGTGATTTATCGCGAGCCTGTCAAAGAGCCTTTGCAGACAGGTATCAAAGCAATTGACGCCATGATTCCTATTGGGCGTGGTCAGCGCGAGTTGATTATCGGTGATAGACAGACAGGCAAAACTGCAGTAGCCATTGATACCATCATCAATCAAGCCAATATCAACCGTAGCCTGCCGCCTGAACGCAAGAATGAGACCATGTATTGTATCTATGTGGCTATTGGTCAAAAAGGCTCATCTGTGGCGCAAGTCGTGGGCGTATTAGAAAAGTACGGTGCCATGCCATACACGACGGTAATTTCTGCAACAGCGTCAGACCCAGCACCGATGCAATTTATTGCACCGTTTGCAGGCGCAGCATTAGGAGAATTTTTCAGGGATACAGGTCGGCATGCACTTGTCATTTTCGATGACCTCTCTAAGCAAGCGGTAGCATACCGGCAAGTCTCACTGCTCCTGCGCCGTCCGCCCGGAAGAGAGGCGTATCCCGGAGATGTCTTCTATCTGCACTCACGGCTACTGGAGCGTGCCGCAAAAATCCATCGTGATGATAATATCGCCCGTGCCATGAACGACCTGCCCGAGCAAATTAAACCTATGGTCAAAGGTGGCGGCTCTCTGACTGCATTGCCAGTCATTGAAACTCAGGCTGGCGATGTATCGGCATACATTCCTACTAACGTGATTTCCATCACAGATGGACAGATCTATCTGGAGTCTAACCTCTTCAATGCTGGAGTGCGTCCAGCTATCAACGTCGGGATTTCTGTCTCGCGCGTCGGTGGCAATGCGCAAATCAAAGCCATGAAGAAAATTTCAGGAACCCTGCGCTTAGACCTTGCACAATATCGCTCATTAGAAGCCTTTGCAAAGTTCGGCTCTGACCTCGATAAGGCGACACAAGCCCAATTGACACGCGGCGCACGACTAGTCGAAATCCTAAAGCAAGAACAATATGCGCCTGTGCCCGTCGAGGAGCAAGTGGTCTCAATCTTTATCGGTACATCTGGCTTTCTCGATAGCTTACCAGTGTCTCAAGTGCGTAAGTTCGAAGCCGAGTTCTTGCAGAGCTTGCGTGACAAAAATCCCGAGATTCTGAAATCTATTGCAGAAAAGAAAGAAATGACCGATGAAGTTGCTAAGCAGTTAAAGGAACTGGCGGCAACATATGTAGAGGTCTTCAAGGCAAAAAAACAAAAGTAGCGAAGGCAGGGCATAAAAGTCTAAATCTTTCTAAGTGGCGCTGATAATTAAAATTGAAAGGATACGAATTGAACTGATATACCCCAGTGTCTTGCAGATGTCATGCTGAACGGAGCGTAGCAGAGTGAAGCATCCACCGAATGAGTAATGAGTAGCAAAGCCTTTTTTCAATCTTCGTTGCTAAATTATCATTATTCATTCGCAATAGGTTTCTCGCTTGCGCTCGGAATGATAACAACAGTGCGAAGAACATCTATGTTTTGCACATAAAACAAAAGACAAGTGCGGAACAGTGCAGCAAAACTTACACATTCATTTTTCAACACTACCAATCGGTATTTGTCTGTAATATGGCAACACTAAGGGAATTACGCACGCGCATTCGTGGTATCAAAAATACGCAACAAATCACGAAGGCAATGAAAATGGTGGCGGCTGCTAAACTGCGTCGCTCACAAGACCGTGCAATTGCATCACGTCCGTATAGCAATGCACTGAGAAAAATTATGACCTCTGTGGTCGAGAGAATTGATACCTCTGAACATCCGTTATTAGCGCCACGCAAGGATACTAAGAAAGTGCTTGCTATTGTAGTGTCAGCCGATAGAGGGCTTTGTGGCGCATTTAATGCAAATGTGCTCAAATCAGCGCGTGAAACTTTCAATGATGAGTACAAGAAGTGGACAGAAAAAAACAACCTGCTAGTGATGCCTGTGGGGCGCCGCAGTGTAGATTACTTTGCAAAGCAAAACTACCCTGTTGTAGAACGCTTCCCCGGAGTATTCCAAAAATTGGCGTTTGAGACCGCAAAAGCCATTGCCAATAAAGCCACAGAACTGTATGCAAAGGGTGAAGTCGACCGCGTCATTCTCATCTACAATGAATTCAAGACGGTGCTCTCGCCCCTGTTGCGCAAAGAGGTTTTCTTACCAATTCAGTTGCCGACATCTCAAGCCAAAGTGGAAGGAGAGTACATCTTTGAGCCCGAACCTTCACAGATTATTGGGCAACTTTTGCCACTGTATTTATCTAACCAAATCTGGCGCATGCTGCTAGAATCCGATGCTGCTGAACAAGCCGCTCGGATGACCGCTATGGAGTCGGCATCAAACAATGCAAAAGAATTGATTCGCACCTTAAGTCTTACTTACAACCGTGCCCGTCAGGCTGCCATTACCAAAGAAATTATTGAAATTGTCAGTGGCGCCAATGCCCTGCAAAATGAATAATGCAAAACCGCAACCGCCCGAACTGCCGTCAACTTCTTTTTGTGAAAGCTACTGGCTATCGTATATTTGCAACGCTTCTGACATCCCATTATCTATGGACGCGGTGTCGATGCTGCAGGCCGAAGCGCATGCAGTGCTCGCGGTGAATAGCCGTGTCCGCTTTACTCCACATCAGCGCGACCCTGCCTTGGCTTCAGCTGCAGCCGAAATGGTACTTAATTGTTAAAAGCAGAGCTTTAATCAAGCAAATTAACAACTCTACCAATGGCAAAATACCTTTTTACCTCAGAATCCGTGTCGGCAGGTCATCCCGATAAAATAGCAGACCAAATTTCTGATGCGCTGCTCGATGCATTTTTGGAGCAGGACAGGCACTCGCGTGTGGCTTGTGAGACCTTTGTAACCACAGGGCAGGTGATTGTAGGGGGCGAAGTAACCACCAAGGCATATGTGGAAGTGCCAGATTTGGTTCGGCAAGTCATTGAAGAAATTGGCTACACACGAGGCGAGTATATGTTCGAGGCAAGGTCTTGTGGCATTCTTTCAGCGATTCATGCACAATCGCCTGACATTAACATGGGTGTCGACAGATATAAATATGAAAAATACAAAGACCGCTTTGATAGTATCGGTGCTGGCGACCAAGGCATAATGTTTGGCTACGCATGTAAAGAAACACCAGAGCTGATGCCAGCACCGATTATGTTCGCACATCGATTAGTGAAGCGCTTGGCGGACATTCGCAAAGAAGGTAAAGAAATGACATACTTGCGACCTGATGCGAAAAGCCAAGTGACACTCGAATACGACGGTCATACAGTCGTGCGAGTAGATACCATCGTCATTTCTACACAGCACGACCCCAAGCCAGATGGCATGACCGACAAACAATGGCAAGCCAAAATCAAAGAAGATGTAATTGCCTGTGCCATCAATAAAGTGATACCAAAAGAATTGATAGATAGAAATACCAAATTCTTCGTTAATCCAACGGGGAAATTTGAAATCGGTGGTCCGCATGGCGACACTGGCTTGACAGGTAGAAAAATTATTGTCGATACATATGGCGGTGCTGCGCCACATGGCGGCGGCGCATTTAGCGGCAAAGACCCAACCAAAGTTGACCGCAGTGCCGCATATGCCGCGCGCCACATTGCCAAAAATGTAGTAGCCGCCGGACTGGCTGAAAAATGCACCATACAGGTCTCTTACGCTATCGGCATTGCGCGACCAGTGTCGATTTATGTCAATACACATGGCACGGGCATCAACGGCATCAGCGATGGGGAGTTACAAGAAAAAGTAGAAAAGCTCTTTGACCTACGCCCACTGGCTATTATTGAGCGATTTAAACTCGATAGACCAAAAGGTTGGCGCTACCAAGACACCGCTGCCTATGGACACTTTGGTCGCGACATCTTCCCTTGGGAAAAATTGGATAGGGTCAAAGACTTACAACGCGCATTCAAATAATCTGAAAAGAAATCATCATACAGGACAGACTTGATTGACAATAGCTTCTCCAAATAACTCAAACCTAAATCACAACTATGGCGACAACAGAAACCAAGAAACTGCCCTACAAAGTCAAAGACATATCGCTTGCAGAATGGGGACGCAAAGAAATTCGTCTGGCTGAAGCAGAAATGCCCGGCTTAATGCAACTGCGTAAAGAATACGGTCCGAAAAAACCGCTCAAGGGCGCACGCATTGCCGGCTGCTTGCACATGACCATTCAAACCGCCGTGCTGATTGAAACACTTAGAGAACTTGGTGCAGAAGTAACATGGTCGAGCTGCAATATCTTTTCCACCCAAGACCATGCCGCTGCTGCCATTGCTGCCGCAGGCATTCCCGTCTATGCATGGAAAGGCATGACACCAGAAGAATTTGATTGGTGCATTGAACAAACCCTATTCTTCCCAGACGGGCAACCACTCAACATGATTTTAGATGACGGGGGCGACCTTACAAACATGGTCTTGGATAAATACCCTGAACTGGTGCCCAACATCAAAGGCATTTCTGAAGAGACAACTACAGGCGTGCATCGTCTCTACGAAAGGATGAAAAATGGCAAACTGCCTCTGCCTGCCATTAATGTCAATGACAGCGTTACAAAGTCAAAGTTTGATAACAAGTATGGCTGCCGAGAATCACTCGTTGATGCCATTCGTCGTGGCACAGATTTGATGCTGGCAGGAAAAGTTGCCGTGGTCGCTGGGTATGGTGATGTGGGCAAAGGGTCTGCCGAGTCGCTCCGCAGTGCAGGCGTACGCGTGATTGTAACCGAAGTCGACCCCATCTGCGCACTGCAAGCAGCCATAGACGGCTACGAAGTCAAAAAAATGGAAAACGCTATTCCCCAAGCTGATATTGTTGTAACAGCAACAGGCAATCGAGACATTGTAACAGCTAAGCACTTTAAGCTCATGAAAGACAAAACCGTGGTGTGCAACATCGGGCACTTCGATATTGAAATCGATATGGCGTGGCTGAATAAGCACTACGGGCATACCAAAGTAGAAATCAAACCGCAGGTTGACCTCTACAACATAGACGGCAAGGATATTATTGTGCTGGCAGAAGGTCGATTGGTAAATCTGGGTGTCGCCATGGGACATCCCTCTTTTGTGATGTCTATGTCCTTTACCAATCAAGTGCTGGCGCAGATGGAGCTATGGCAAAATGCAGACAAGTATGAAAATAAAGTCTATGTTCTGCCTAAGCATCTTGATGAGATGGTCGCAAGACTCCACCTTGAAAAACTGGGCGTAGAACTTGAAGAGCTTACGCCAGAACAAGCCGAGTATATCGGCGTTAATCCGAAAGGACCCTTCAAGCCAGAGCATTACCGTTACTAAACCGCAAAAGCGTAAGGTCATACAGAGAAAAGGTAGCCATGTCTTGGCTACCTTTTTTGTATCAGTTGCCAGCGCTAAAGGGTTTCTGGAGAGAATGGTCATCATCCAGACATCCATAAGCACAAAACAAAAAGGCGGCTTGTGTAGCCGCCTAAACACTGAATCTTCAGCATAATTTAGAACCAGGGTCCGTGCTTATGTGTCAACGAATAGTTGTAATAGACAAGGAATGATTCAAAGAGAAAGAAGGCTAAGGTGAGAATACCGAAAATCGTGAAAGCTGGGCTTTTTTCTTCACGAGAGGCTTTCTTGTCAAGGAATGGCACGAGTGCCCAAACCAATACGGCTGCGCCTAAGAGAATCGCCGCAACCCACCCCGGTACTTGCTTGAGGAATTGGAACTGTGCCCAGAAATACCACTCTGGCTTAATCTCAGGGCTCGGTGCAGAATTAACAGGGTCTAACTTCACACCAATTTCCCATGGGAACATGACGGCAAGAAAAATGAGCACCGCAAAGCCAATCATCCAGCCAATGAAATCCTTCATCAAAAAGTTAGGGAAGAAGGGCTCTTCGCCTTTGAGAAGACCGCGCTCGCGGTAGCCGATGGGCACAGAGTTACCCAAGGTTTGCATGAGCATCAGGTGCGCAGAAAGCACCAGCAAGGTGATACCGGGAAGCAACACAACATGGAAGCCGAACATGCGTGTAAGCGTTTCTCCAGTAACTTGAGGAACAGGCTTGCCATCAATCATCAAAATGTCGGCGCCGAGAATCTTTGCGGTAATCTCAATGATGGAGGGACCAATGAGCTCGCCAATCAAGGGCATGCCGCCAATCGAGCCCGGAATAGAGATACCAATTTGTGTGGCAAAGAAAGCCAGCTCATTCCAAGGAAGCAGGTAGCCAGTAAAGCCAAGCCCAAGCGTGAGCAGGCAAAGCACAAAACCTGTCAGCCACATCAGCTCACGAGGCTTACGGTAGGCTTTCATGAAGTAGGCACTGAACATGTGTATAAACATCATCAGTGTCATCAGGTTGGCTGACCAGCTGTGCACCTGACGAATAAGCCAACCGAAGGCGACTTCTTTTTGAATATAGACGAAAGAATCAAAGGCTTCGGCTTCAGTCGGTTTGTAATAAAGCAAAAGAAGCAATCCTGTGATGATTTGAATGACAAAGAAAAAGAGCGTGAGACCACCGAAGTAATACCAAATAGATTGGCGGTGTATCGGAACGGTTTTCTTGCTAAGGTAGTCAATAGCGTAGGTCATAGACCCAATCCGAACATTGATCCAATCTTGGAGATTGAATTTTTCGGTGGTGCCATTGCTGGCTACAGTGCCGTTGCCAGCGGTGCCTTGGCGGGCTGGTGAGGCAGTTGCCTGAGTTTGAACGAGATCTGCCATATGAGTTATGTACTCCTTTCGTATGTTAAATTAAAAGTTTATGCTTTTTCCACGACAATGTTATCATCCTTGACTTTCACAGCGTACTTGGCAAGACCAGCAGGTTGAGGACCGGAGATTTTCTCACCGTCGGTGGTGTATTTGGCATTGTGGCACGCACACCAAACCACTTGCTCGTCTTTTTTCCACTGCACAATACACTGAAGGTGCGTACAGATGGCTGAAATCGCTTTGTATTCACCATTGACATTGGTAAGCAGAAGTTTTTGCCCATTGAAGACAACAATCTTTCCAGAGTTCGGTGGAACATCAGAGACTTTGGCGACGACAACGGAAGTTTCCTCTTTTTTCTTCTTTTCAGGTGGGATAACAAAACGTCCAACAACATAGAGAACAGGCAAGACAAAGATGGTGCCCAGCACGCCGACAATAATATTCAGCACATCGCGGCGACCTGTCCCCATGACAGCCTCGCCTTCTTGAACCGCTTTTTGGGCTTTTTCAACGGCTTCGCGGCGTTCTTGGTCGGTTTCAGAAATAACGGCCAGACGCTTTGAACGGTCATATTCACCCCTGACAATTTGCGCCATGATTTGGAGTCTCCTCTAAAGTTACAGTTGAAAGAGTTAGATATGTTCCAAGCAAAGGGAACTCAGAGTTACAAACTTCAGCGCTAAATGAACGCATAGACATACAGAATACAGATGTACAGAGTGGGTTACTTTTCCCCAATCGCTTCAGGAACAACAAGCCCAATTTTTTTCGTTCCGAAATCAAGAAGTTGAGCAAAAAAGTTATAGAGCGTGTACATCAGCGAAAGTTTGCCAGCACGCCAAATTTTGCTTTTAATCAAATGCCGTACGACGCCAGAGTTAAGATTCTGCGGATGCAGAGATTCTGAAATGCCCATCATGTCTACTGATGTGCCATCTTCACGCAGGAGGCTAAACTTGGAATTGAAACGCAAATAAAACGGACCGGTGTCTAAGGCATTAAGGTGCTCTATGTTAAAAGTAACACGTGAATTCGTCAGAGAAAAACGCTTGCCGTACGAGGGCGAAAAAAGACCTCTGTGATGTTCATGCTCCACAGTCTTCAAGTGGTTGGTAACAGTAAGCACACGGTCGCCCTGTGTAAGCAATAGGAAACTGAACGGCTCCTGCCAAGCGTGTTTATAGGTTGTAATGTAATAAACCAAGTCAAGGTCATTAGAATGTGCTCTGCCCCAGTACCAATGTTTAATATCGGCATTCATCGGAGCGCGCCCATAGTTGTGGTCATGATAGCCTTTGCCTTTGAAAGGAATCGTGCGGCGCTCACCGCTATCGTAAATCTCCAGTTCGCCACTTACGTCATTGGAGGGTGAAGCCAATATCCAAGAATGGATATGCGTGCTGGAGGAGTAGCGTGAGAGTTGCTTATGACCGTGTAACGGTCGCACCTTGAACTCTAATGTGGCGCGTACTTTTTTGCGCCGAGAAGGCATCTCGAAATGCAGGTTCAACACGTATGTTTGGCGCGCTTCATCAAAGCGGAACTCATTATGCTCAAAGCGTACATATGGCTCGTTGCGTGAGGCGGAAAACAAAGATGAGTTACCTTCTTTGATGAAATTGATAACTTCCCTGCCACGCTCATAGAGATTGAAACTAAACGCAACATGCTCAAGCGGATTGGCTGAAAGAGCAGAACGCGAGCGCTGCGACTTGAAATACTGCTGCAAATAATACGGAGAGAAAGGAAAACCAGAGTACCATATGGCTACAAACGAGTAAATGTGGTTTTCATCGAGAGCATCAAAATACCACCACTCGTAGGAGCCAGATTCAGTGAGGTCGTGCCAGACGTCGTGCTTCAGAGAAGCCGAGATTTGCATGATTGATGTTAAGTTTTTTCCTAAGCTATTAGGCTAATGGCTGTAAAGCAGAGTTTTTGCTGTAAATCCTTTTTCGGTATGATTCGTTTCCTAAGAGGCACGTAGCGCATCAAGATACTTTCTTTGGTGCAAAAATGGTGCGGATAATATCCTCAATTGGAATCTCTTCAATGTTCAAATCGGTAACTGGTAATAAAGAAAGAATCTCTGCTGATGTTTTGGAAATCATCTGCCGAGGTACGCGCAGTTTTGCAAAAAGTGGCGAATAAGTCTCGACTGTTCCAAACTGCTCCAAAGTTGAGCGCTCGACTGGGGCTGCAAACTCAAGCGAGAGCAACTTCTCCGATGAAAACCGCCCGATAATCGTATCCAAGTTACCGTCAAAAAAGATTCTTCCCGAGTCAATGATAATCACGCGCTGGCAGAGTGTTTCAATATCTTGCATGTAGTGACTGGTGAGAATGATGGTAGTTTGCTCCTCGGCATTGTAGCACTTAATGAATTCACGAATGGATTTTTGTGCAATGACATCCAGCCCAATAGTAGGCTCATCAAGAAAGATAACCTTAGGAGAATGTAACAGCGCACCAATAAGCTCCATTTTCATTCTTTCTCCCAAAGAGAGCCGACGCAGTTGGATGCGCAACTTATCTTTAACATCAAGCAAAGAGGCAAGTCTATGCAATTGCCGCTCATAGTCCTTGTTAGGAATCTCATAGATTTCTTTAAGCAGAAGAAACGAATCTTCAGCCGGCAAATCCCATAAAAGTTGGTTTTTCTGTCCCAAAACAATTGAGAACTGACGACGAAAAGCATTCTTACGCTCAAAGGGAATATAGCCTAATACCCTAACCTGACCCGAAGTGGGGTAAAGCAATCCCGAAAGAATTTTTAATGTCGTGGTTTTCCCAGCACCATTGGCACCCAAGAAACCGACAAGCTCACCTTTGGCAAGTTCAAAAGAAATATCATCGACGGCCACGTGCGTCAAGTACTCGCGCTTAAAAAGACTTTTGATAGCACCGCGCAAGCCAGTTTCTTTTTTCAAAGAGCGATATTCTTTGCGCAAGTGCGAGACAGAAATCACCGTACTCATTTGAAATAGACTACAACGGAAATTGGTAAGTGGTTGCTGTACCCGCCAAGATAGCGCTCGTTGTAGAAAGTGCTGAAAAGTGGACCGACAGGGTCGCTGCGGCGCGAAGGCTGAAAAAGATAAGGCGCTGAAAACGACTCAAGCGAATTTGCAAAAACATAAAAGTTTTTGTTGTCAAGCATACTCGACGAGACAAGGGCTTGGTCGTAAGCATGCCACTTGGCACGCATACGAACGGTACCGCTACTCGGCGAGACCAGCGAAAGATTGAGTAGCAGTTCTGGAGCGGTAAAACGCACGAAGGATGAATCGTCACTTGCACGAATGCTCTCGCTAAATGCCTTATTGGTCGAGGCTGTGTTGAAGTCGCCAAGAATAAGGATGTCGGGTTCTTTTTCCCCTTCACGCAGGCTGGAGATAATGCTACGCAAAAGCCGCGCAGCTTGCGAGCGCGAGGATTCTGCTAGCGGGTCAAAGAGTTTGGGTTCAGGCCAGTGATTCAAAATGATGTTGAGCAACCGACCACGATAATCTAACTTGACCAGCATAATATCGGGCATAGAAGGTTTGCCTGTATCGAGCGTGATGGGATAAGTACTGGCAAAGTTCAAGCTAAACTTGCGACGATTAAACACAAGCCCAAGATGCCGACCAGCCGCCGCCGATGATGGAAAGAACACAGTTTGAAAATCATTGGTCCGCAAGTGCTTCTGAAACAGCGTGTCTAACAGCCACTGATGCTCTATGTTACAGAAGCCCATAATGTCTGGCAGAGTAAAGCCGCGTGAGCGTGCAAGGTCTTGAATGGTTTGAGCCAGACGCTTGAATTTCAGATTGAGCCTCTCTTGCGTCCATTGATACTTGCCGCTCGGTGTAAAATCAACATCTGTGGTGGTATCCTGCTTGGTATCAAAGAGCACTTCGACGTTCCACCATGCCACAAGAAACGGTGAGCCTTGTGACTGGGCAGAAAGAGGAAGAGACAGCAGAAGAAAAAGTACAATCCAAAACTTGCGCATGTGCAATTGAGAAGTTTAGGCGCTAAAAAGGCTTGCAAAATTAGCGCAAATCTTAGTCGCTAAGAAATTTGCAGACGATTTCGACAAACTCATTTGGTTTTTCAACCATAGGTACATGTCCGCAATTTGGAATCATCTTTAGAAAACTGCCCGGCAGTTCGCGGTGAGCAATTTCAGCATATTTGGTCGGAATAAAACGGTCATTTTCACCCCAGAGAATCAAAATCGGCAGGCGTAATTCTTTGAGGCGGTTGCGAATCCCGGTGCGGCGTAAATCCAGATGACGATAATCACGATTGAGCGCCATCATGGCTTCAAAATGTTCTCGGTTGCGCACCATCTCAACATTGCGCCGAAAATGCTCATCGGTAATGTGAGAAGGGTCGTAATAGACACTGCGCATGGTCTGGCGAACAAAGGTCGGTGATGAGACAATGCGCCGCACAAGATGCCGAATCCCCCATAGGCTGGCGGCACGCACAAACGAAGGCACATTCAAAAATCCGTCAGTGTTGCTGATGACAAGTTTGGTGAGCACGCTTGGGTAAAGCACCGAGAGCGCCAAGAGATATTTACCGCCCATAGAATGCCCGACTGCATAGACGTTCTTAGCATCAAGTGCATGAGTTTTCTCCAAAAATTCCATAGCCAACTTGGCATAGAAAGAAAGCGAATAGCGTACATGAATCGGTTTGTCTGATTTGCCGAAGCCTAAAAGATCGAGCGCTAAAACACGATAGCGCTGGGCAAACGCTGGAATAACTTTTTCAAACACATCAAGCGAGGAAGAAAACCCATGCATCAAAAAAAGTGTATCGCCAGTGCCAGCTTCCACATAGCGATGCTTGTAACCGGAAAGTGTGATAAAGTTGGTACTCATACTCATAGAACTTACTACCTTGCTGCTAATGTGAATAAAACAGGGCTATGCGAAATATACGTTTTGCAACTCTCCTACAAAGCATGAGTGAGACCATGATGCAAAACCACGCTCAATACATTCAGTTGCATGTCAGAGCACACCCCGAAGCAAATCCATGCAGACAAGGTAGAATTTGCCACAGAATGCGCTAACTTTGCTATCAAGCGCTAAAATCAAAGAAACTAAAGATGACCATGAATAAGGAAGAGGAAGAATACCCACAAAATGGGAGCACCCATAAAACGAGTGCCGCCGACACTAACGACGAAAAAATCTCCCTGCCTGAAAAGGGTAGCATTGGTGCAAAAATCCGCGCACGCAACCAAAGCCGCACCATCTTTGGTGGTCTAACTTTCACTGAAGTAACAGGCTACGGCTTTGCATTGCTCTTCTTTGCACTTGCCGTGGGCGTGTATTTCCAGCTTGGACGCAATCCTATCACAGAGCAATACGGCATCACTCTGTCTGCAGTGCTGGCACTCTATGGCATCTACCGCTTTGTTAGAACGCAGAGCTGGACAAAAGCACGATTGCGCCGTATGGAACTACGCAAGCATCGTGAAAAGCTCCGACTTGATGAATTGGATGATGAGGAATAATCGCCGTGTGCATTTTTTACTTGCAAGGAAAGTAGCTTTTTAGTATCATTGTAAAGCTCAAAAATGAACGGGCGCTTTCGCAAGCAGGTGCAAAAGCCGCAATGCGGCTCAGTGAAGGCGCAAAACTAAAAATGAACAAGTAGTAGTAAGTAGTGTGATGCCTCTCCAAAACGCTCTCGTTATATCTGCCTTGCATATTGGAGAATGTGGCTTGGCAGACTCCACCATGCGCCGCGTTCAAGGGGTATTCCTGACGCTTGCAATGCTGCAAAATATCCCTGCCAGAACCTTATCGACGTACTTTTTTCCAAATGCACTTTACAGCCAGTGTATGAGATGTGCCTGACAGGCGATACACGGGTTGCTCATAAGAAATAAAAGCACGAAGAGGCTTGCTCGGCAAGCACTCTACTGCATGACTAAATAACGTTGTAGTGAAGTATGCAAAACGATGTTGCGCTTGAAGAAAGATGCCAAAAAGGGCGACACAGGAGTGAGTTCATAAGAAATCTCTTTTTGCTCACCAAGCCAACGATTATGCTACTGGTGGTGTTTTCGGCGGCTGTAGCGCTCTGCTTGGAAGGAAGTTTGCTACATGAGCCCATACGGCTGGGACTAATCCTGTTTGCGGTGTATCTGACAGGCGGAGCGGCAAATGCACTCAACCAATACTTTGAGCGGGAAGTAGATGCACAAATGGCTCGCACCAAGCTGCGCCGCCCACTGCCACAAGGTAAACTTACCCCTAATCAAGCCCTTGCATTTATCGTCATCATTGCAACGGTAGGCGTAGGCATATTTGCAGTAGCCTTCAACTGGCTCAGTGCACTGATTACCTTAGCAACAATCATTTTCTACGGATTTTTCTACACGCTTTGGCTAAAACCTAACACGCCGCAGAATATCGTTATCGGCGGGGCGGCTGGGGCAATGGCGCCCATCGGCGTATGGGCGGCCGTAACCGACAATGTGGCGCTGGAAGCCTATTTACTCTTTTCCATCATCTTTTTCTGGACTCCACCGCATTTCTGGGCACTGGCGATGCTATGCAAAGAGGACTACATGAAAGTCAATTACCCGATGATGCCCGTTGTCAAAGGCGATAGTGAAACCCTGCGGCAGATTCTGATTTATACAGCTATCACCGTAAGCGTAACGATTGTACTGGCAGTGGTGATTAACAGCTATTTCTTCGGTGCAATCGCATTGATACTTGGTCTGATTTACATCCAGAAAACATTTAAGGCGCAGAAAAGTGGTAGCAAAGAAATGATGCGTGGTCTCTTTGGCTACTCTATTGTCTATCTCTTCGGGCTATTTACGGCTCTCATTGCAGAGAGCGTGGTGCTTCGGGGCCTTAGTTAAATGTGTAAGAGGTTAAATGTGTAAGAGATTTTTAAGCTTTATTAAAACTCAAGGAGTAAAAATATGGCGCAGCTATTCCCACGATGGACTAACAAATTCCCGACAGTCTTTGCAATTGGGTTCGTTGGCGGTCTAACGTTAACCGTGCTACTAATTTGGTATTACTGGTCGCCTAAGGCTTTGGATGTTGGGTATAGACCTAAACAGCCTATTCCGTATAGCCATAAGCTGCATGCTGGCGACTTAGGCATGGATTGCCGATATTGTCATACCACTGTCGAAAAAGCCGCCAATGCCAGCGTCCCGCCTACACAAACATGCATGAATTGTCATGAAAAGCATGTCTTGCCGCAGAGTGAAAAGCTACTGCTGCTACGCGAGAGTTGGACAACAGGCAAGCCAGTCGAGTGGATTAAGGTGCATAAAGTACCAGACTATGCCTACTTCAATCACAGTGTACATGTCAATGTAGGGATAGGCTGCCAGAGTTGTCATGGAAACGTCGCTCAAATGGATGAGCGCGGTGTCATGCAGGTTGAGGCACTCTCTATGGGCTGGTGCTTGGATTGTCATCGTAATCCAGACCCACATCTAAGACCAGTAGAAGAGGTTACCAATATGAATTGGGTAGTGCCAGCCAACCATACCGAATTTGTAGAGCAGCTAAAAGCCAAGCGCAAGGTCAACCCGCCGACCGAATGTTCGGCATGTCATAGATAAAAATTCTGTTAAACTCAAGTTGTCTGAAGTATGAAACGTGCACCACGACCAAAGCTCGAAGAGCCACTAACTGGCAAAAAGTACTGGCGCAGTCTTGAAGAAGAGCTCGATTCTCCTGAATTCCAAGAATGGGTAGAGCGGGAGTTCCCCGAAGGCACGGTAGAGATGAGCGACCCAATCTCTCGACGGAAATTTCTGACCATCATGGGCGCATCCTTTCTACTGGCAGGGTTAGCAAGTTGCCGCCGCCCTGTGGAAAAAATTGTGCCATATGTTAAAGCCCCAGAAGATATTACGCCGGGCATTGCACAGTACTATGCTACCACAATGCCGTTTGGCTTATCCGCATATGGGGTGTTGGTGCGTAGCCACGAAGGCAGACCCAATAAAATTGAGGGCAACGAAAAGCATCCATCAAGCATGGGTGCAACAAATGCCTTTGCCCAAGCGGAAATCCTGAATTTGTATGACCCCGACCGTTCTCAAAATGTGCTCAAAGCCGGCGAAAAGCAGTCGTGGCAAGCCTTTACGGAATTTTGGCGCAATGAAGTGTTGCGTTACAAAGAGCGCAAAGGTGAAGGCTTGGCACTTCTGACAGAGTCTTTTGCATCGCCTACGCAAGCCAGATTGATAAGCGTCTTCCTGCAAGAATTTCCAAATGCAAAACTCGTTGCCTACGAGCCCATCAGCGACGAAAACATCTTCGAAGGTGTGCGCCTTGCCACGGGCGAAATGCTGCGACCACTCTATGACTTCCGTGCCGCCAAAGTTGTCCTGTCGCTCGATGCTGATTTCCTGCTCAAAGAGTCAGAGAGTGTAGTGAATGCACGCGGCTTTATTGATGGCAGGCGTGTGGCGTCTGAAAAAGACCCCATGAACCGACTCTATGTGGTCGAAAGCGCCTTCAGTGCAACAGGTGCCATGGCTGACCATCGCTTGCGCGTGCAATCAAGGCACATCGGAGCTTTTCTTGCGGCTTTGGCTTTAGAACTGAAACGTCAAGGTGTTGCCATTGCTGGCGCAAATGCACTTGGTGAGCCAGAGATAGACTTTGATAAAAAATGGATGAGTGCTTTAGCCAAAGACCTGCTTGAAAACAGAGGCAAATCGCTCATCGTGGTGGGGCGAGAGCAGCCAGCCGCTGTGCATGCCTTAGCTATCGCAGTGAATGCTGGGTTAGAGAACTTGGGTAAGACCTTGACTTTTGTGCCATTCAAAGATGCGGTGTTGCCAAGCCGTGGCGAGTTCGAGAAATTGGTCAGAGCGATGCACGAGGGCAAGGTTGAGACACTGGTGATGTTGGGCGGTAATCCTGCCTACAATGCACCAGCGGACTTGGATTTCAAAGGCGCGTTGAAGAAGGTTAAAACCTCTATTCATCTGAGCTACCACAACGACGAGACTTCTGCACTATCCACATGGCATTTGCCGAGAACACACTTCTTGGAGTCGTGGGGCGATGCACGTGCTGCCGATGGCACTGCAAGCCTGATTCAGCCACTCATTGCCCCGCTCTTCGATGCGCGTTCTACACTGGAAGTGCTGAGCCTTATTACCACAGGCATTGATGCAAAAGGTCATGCGCTCACTCAAGAGACTTGGCGGCAGCAGACAGGTCTTGCAGGTATTGCCTTCGATGATTTTTGGCGCAAAGCCTTGCACGATGGCGTCATTGAAAATAGTGCGTCACAGCGGACAAGCCCAGCGCTCAAAACAGCGGAGCTGGCACAGGTCTTTGCACAAAAGCCATTTAACACGGCTAATGAGAAAGGACTTGAGCTATGCTTCCAGCCATCGACGGCAACATTTGACGGGCGATACGCCAACAACGCTTGGCTACAAGAAACGCCAGAAGCTGTCACAAAAATCTGCTGGGATAACGCCGCCTTAATGAGTCAGGGCACGGCGCGTCAGCTTGGCTTGAAATGGAAATTCAATTTGAGTGAAACCGAGCGCGAGGTTGTTACACTTCGCCTGAAAGGGCGAGAAGTTGAGTTGCCAGTCTGGGTAGTGCCCGGACAGGCTGATGGCACAATTACGGTGGCATTGGGCTACGGTCGCGAAAAGGTAGGGCGGGTCGGCAATGGTGTGGGCGCCAATGTCTATGCTCTACGCACTACGGATGCTATGGATTTCTGCTCTGGCGTAGAAGTCAGCAAGACTGGCAAAACAATGCTGGTTGCCTCCACGCAGTACTATGGCTACATGGACGGGCGTGCCATTGTTATTGAAGGCACACTGAAAGAATATCAACAGAAACCAGATTTTGTAGAATCGCATCTGACAAAGTATCCGCCATCCAAGCTCTATGAATCGCCCTACAAATTCGATGAAGGGCATCAATGGGGAATGACAGTTGACCTCAACGCCTGTATTGGTTGCAATGCGTGCGTGGTCGCTTGTCAGAGCGAAAATAATGTGCCTGTGGTAGGCAAAGAGCAGACAGCAAAAGGGCGGCATATGCACTGGATTCGCATCGATCGCTACTTCTCTGGTGAAGGAGATATGCCCGAAATGGTCTATCAACCTGTGGCATGTCAGCACTGTGAAAATGCGCCATGCGAACAGGTCTGCCCAGTCGTGGCAACTGTGCATGACCAAGAAGGATTGAATACCATGGTCTATAACCGTTGTATCGGCACACGCTATTGCGCCAACAACTGTCCCTACAAAGTGCGACGCTTCAATTACTTCAACTATCAAAATGACAATGTGGTCTGGAACCGAGAAATTCCAGAAATCACCAAAATGGCGATGAACCCAGAGGTTACCGTACGCTCACGCGGTGTGATGGAAAAATGCACCTACTGTGTGCATCGCATTCAGACCACGAAAATCATGGCAAAGAATGAAGGACGAGATGTGGTCGATGGCGAAATTATGACCGCCTGCCAGCAAGCCTGTCCAACGCAAGCGATTGTCTTTGGCGATATCCGAGACCCCAACAGTAAGGTGTCTCAAATTAAGGCGCAGAACCGCAATTATGCTTTGCTGGGCGAGCTTAATATCAAGCCAAGAACGACATACTTGGCAAAACTGCGCAATCCGAACCCTGAACTTGAAGAACGAAAAGCGTAAAGGAGAAGACGTATGCTGAAGCGTTCTGACATCTTTTTCATGCTATCTGCCTTGGTAGCGTTTGTGCTGGCAAATGTCTTGCTGCTTGGCGGCAAGCTCAATGAAGCACTCTTCGTGAGCCTGTGGGTGCCTACCAACTTAGTGATGGGCATCTACTTTCGCAACATTGCAACCACGGCACCAAAGGAGTAAGAACTATGGACAACAACCTCATCCTGATTGCGGGAATTGTGGTAACGCTCTTGGCATGCACGGGCATTTTCTTCGCCTTGCAGGAGATGAATCCAAAGAGCATTCGCACCTTCGATTACTTCTTCCTTGGTGCAGTCATCATCGCATATGCGTTCGGCAATTACCTATGGTTTATTGAAAATAACCATGATGCCGGACAGATTGTGGGCATCTGGGTGGTAGGAAGTATTTCACTGGGACTTTACTTCCGAAGTATTGTGACACGAACACCAGTGAATCAAGATTAAACTAAAGGAGCTAAAGGAGGCGGCAGTATGAGCGATAGCGCACTGATTATTTTCGGCACAATCATCACCGTGCTATTGGTGGGGGGAATTGCCTTTTCGCTTCTGGAATTCAAGCGCATGCACGACAATCCAAAGCCAGAGAACATGAGCGATAAACTGCCGGCATCAAACTCCAAGCCGCCTCGCTCGGTCAAGGTTGGAAAAGATGAGTACTAAGCGAAACGATTCGGAGCAGGACATCAACATGTGCAAGGCAAACATCTCAAACATTTGACAATCACCAAAGGGAAGCCTTTAAGAAATTGAACCGTTCAAACCGATAAGAATTATGGAAGCAACAGTTGCAGCAGTGGAAGAAAAAAAGCGGCAGGAAGCTATAGACAAGCCTCTCATTGAGAATAATCCCACTTTCCACACGATTACGCAAGATGTGGGAGAAGTGACGGAAAACCCAGCGCCAAAAGCGTGGTGGATTGCGTTTGGGATTTCGTTTGCCGCCGCGCTGATGTGGGTAGGCACTATTACCTACCTGATTTTCAAAGGCATTGGCATCTGGGGTAATCACACAACAGTCGGCTGGGCATGGGACATCACCAACTTTGTGTGGTGGGTCGGTATTGGTCATGCTGGTACGCTGATTTCAGCAGTGCTCTTTCTCTTTCGCCAAAAATGGCGTACCTCCATCAACCGCTTCTCTGAAGCCATGACCATTTTTGCGGTGATTTGTGCGGCAACATTTGTCACTTTTCACACAGGCCGTCAGTGGTTAGATTATTGGCTATTCCCCGTGCCAAACCAGATGCAAATGTGGACAAACTTCCGCTCACCTTTGATGTGGGACGTGTTTGCTGTCTCGACCTACTTTACCGTTTCACTGCTGTTCTGGTATGTGGGACTGATTCCAGACTTAGCAGCGCTGCGCGACCGAGCCAAGCCCGGGCTACGCAAATACATTCTGGGCTTTTTCGCCATGGGTTGGCGCGGCGGCAACCGACAGTGGAAACACTATGAAAAAGCCTACCTGATTTTAGCCGGTCTTTCAACGCCGCTGGTGCTCTCGGTGCATAGCATTGTGTCGTTCGACTTCGCTACCAGCATTTTGCCAGGCTGGCATACCACAATTTTCCCGCCATACTTCGTTGCGGGCGCCATCTTCTCGGGCTTTGCGATGGTGATGACACTGGCTGTACTGGCAAGAATTGTCTATCCAAAAATGCAAGCCATTATCAACATGCAGCACCTTGAGAAGATGAACATCATCATGCTGGTAACGGGAATGATGGTGGGGTATGCATACGGCTGTGAATTTTTCATTGCATGGTATAGCGGCAATGAATACGAAGCCTCAATTTTTATCAAGCGCGCAACAGGTCCTTACGCTTGGGCTTACTGGTCGATGATTTTCTGCAATGTGGTGGTGCCGCAAGTGTTTTGGTTCAAGAAATTGCGCCAAAATATCCCTGTGATGTTTGTTGCCTCCATTCTTATCAATGTGGGCATGTGGTTTGAGCGGTTCGTCATTACCGTCACATCGCTCTCGACAGACTTTTTGCCCTCAAGTTGGAAGTATTACAATCCAACCATCTTTGATGTCATGACGTTTGTCGGGTCGTTGGGGGTATTCATGACACTGTTTCTGCTCTTCCTGCGCTTTGTGCCAATGGTCGCCATGTTTGAAGTCAAAGGCGTCTTGCCACAAGCCAATCCCCATTGGGAAGGGTATGGACATCACACAAACGGGCATCATGAGGCACATGCCCATGCTCATGAGGAACACAAGCAAGAATCCGAACTTTCTGCAAAAGGAGGACACTAAGCTATGAACGAGCTGCAAAATCAATCTACGCAAAACGGTGGTGTGCAGGCGCTGGAAGAACTCAAGCGGAATGCTGAAGCTGTCAAGAATCAAGCACGTCAAATTCTAATTGAAGCCGAAGCCGAAGCGGTAGTGGCAGAATTTGATAACCCTGCTGAACTGCTACGTGCCGCCAAAAAGGTGCGGGAAGCAGGCTATGACCGCTTCGAGTGCTATTCGCCCTTCCCAATTCACGGAATGGATGAAGCCATGGGACTGCGCCCATCGCCGCTCGGATACATCGTTTTCACGGTGGGCTTCTGCGGATTTCTCTTTGCGATTTGGTTGCAATGGTGGACCAATGTGGTCGATTACCCGCTGGTGTTTTCAGGTAAGCCATACTTCAGTCTGCCAGCCTTTGTCCCTGTCATGTTTGAGCTTATGGTACTGACCTCGGCGTTTACGGCTATCATTGGAATGTTCTATCTCAACAAAATGCCGCGATTTTATCATCCCATGTTTCACTCCGACCGTTTTACAGCAAAAGCGACAGACGATGGATTCTTCATTGCGATTTTTATGTGGGATAAAAAATTCAATGTCAAGGAAATTCGTGCCTTCTTCGAAAGCATCGGTGGAAAAAACATTGAAGTGGTGCATCGTCCAATTGACGACGCAGAAATTGAGCAACTGGTGAGCAGTCAAAAAATGGAGGTTGTAAAATGAATGTCAAAACATCTGTATGGCCCGCACTGATTGTTGCTTTGGTCATCATTATTCTCGGTGGATGCGGCGTGCGCGGATTGCCAAGCGAAAATCCACCGATTCACCCGAATCCGAACATGGATACGCAGGAGAAAATGAAACCATTTCGCAAAAGTGAATTTTTTGCAGACGGCTTGGCTATGCGTATTCCCGTAGCTGGCACCGTAGCACGTGGCGGATTACGTGAAAATAGCATCTACTACACAGGCATTAGCAAAACTGGCGACACCGTAAAAGTCATGCCCGTCGATATTACGATGGAACTGTTGCAACGCGGTCAGCAGCGCTATAACATCTACTGCGCACCATGCCATAGCCGAGTGGGAGATGGAAAAGGTACTGTGGTAGAAAAGGGCGTGCAAGGCGGCTACATTGTACCAGCCACAAACTTGCATGAGCCCAGACTGCTCAATGTGCCAGACGGACACCTCTACACCGTGATTTCAAATGGCATCAGAAACATGTCGGGCTACAAGCATCAAATCTCCGTTGCAGACCGCTGGGCTATCGTGGCGTATGTACGTGCCTTGCAACGGGCACAGCACGCTTCTCTTGCAGATGTGCCTGAAAACATTCGCAAAGAACTTATCAAGCAGTAAGGAGAAACTATGAGCGTTCAAGAACTTCAGATTACCAAAGATAACGGTTTCGGGAAAATCGCCTTAGGTGTAGGGCTTGCGGCATTAGCTGCCTCGGTGGCTGGTTTTATGATAAACCGTGCAGAATTTTTCCATGCCTACTTGGTGGCATACTGCTTCTGGCTTGGCATTTCGCTTGGTAGCCTCTTCTTTACCATGCTGCATCACATTGTCAGTGCCGATTGGAGCACGGTGTTTCGCCGTATCTCCGAGTCACTGATGATAACGATGCCGGTGATGGCGATTCTCTTTATTCCAATTGGACTGGGCATTCATGACCTCTATCACTGGTCGCATGCGGAAGCCGTAGCTGTCGACAAAACCTTGCAGCACAAAGCAGGTTGGCTCAATACAGGATTTTTCCTTACACGAGCGTTCATCTACTTTGCAATCTGGACTGCATTAGCGTATGCACTCTATAAAACATCACTTGACCAAGACAAGGGTTACAGTGAAAAACATCGACCGACCTTCAAGGCAATCAGCGCACCAGGCATTCTGCTGTTTGCACTCTCGCTAACCTTTGCCGCATGGGATTGGGTGATGTCCTTAGACCCACACTGGTATTCTACCATTTTCGGTGTCTATATGTTTGCTGGAGCTTGGTGGTCGACCTTAGCCTTTATCGTCTTCTTCTCGCTGTATTTGCGTGCAAAGGGTGTATTAGCAAATGAAATTAAGGTCGACCACTACCACGACATGGGCAAGCTGATGTTCGGCTTTACGGTCTTCTGGACCTACATTGCCTTCTCACAGTTTATGCTCATCTGGTATGGCAATATCGAGGAAGAAACCATTTTCTATAAGCACCGCTGGGAACATGGCTGGGAGTATGTCTCTGTATTTCTTGTTATCGGGCATTTTGCCATTCCCTTTTTCTCTCTGCTCTTCCGAGCGGCAAAGCGAAACCTGACCTTCATGCGCATCATTTCAGCGTGGATGCTCTTCATGCAGTTTGTCGACCTCTTCTGGCTGATTATGCCAAACTTGGGCGCACATGGCAACCAGCATGCGGCACACGGCATACATGTTTCATGGATGCATCTGACGACCTTCTTAGGAATCGGGGGCATTTTCCTCTGGTTCTTCTGGCAACGCTTAAGTTCAGCACCACTATTGCCAATTGGCGATGCTCGATTGAAACTATCACTGGAATTTCATCAGTGAAGTGCAAAGAACAGACAACCAGTTTGAAAATTTTTCGGCAAAGGAGAATTGAAGCATGACGGAAACAAAGGAACAAAAGAAAACGCTGGAAACTGCCCCTGTAAATGAGTCGCAGAGCACGCAACCGCTTCGCCCTGAAGACATCTTCAAGCAAGCTGAAATCGACTACGAGCATGAAGATGTAAATGGAGTGAGACTCATCGGCTCATTCATTATTGGGACAATTGTAGTGGCGATTGTAATGTTTGCCATCTCGCAGTATTTCATCATTAGCCGTGAGCATGAAATGCTCGAGAGTGCGCTGAAGCCTGAAAATAATCTCTTGCGCGATGTGCGGCAGCGCGAAGAAGGCGCACTCAATAGTTATAAGGTGATTGATGAAAAGAAAGGCATCTATCAAATCCCGATAAGTGAAGCCATGAAAATTATTGCCGATGAAGCCTATCAGAAAAAGAAATCGGCACTTGAAGAGCAGATGAAAGAATCTGCCATAGCAAAAGACAATGAAATGCGCAAAACGGAACTGCGCCCGACCGAACTGAAGAAATCAGGTCAACGGTAAGCGTAGAAGTCCACTCATGCTCTTTACACTGTTCTTTATGGTCGTGCTCACCGCACTGGTGTTAGGATTAGGGCTCATGGGTATCACGATGGTAAGAAAGTTCATAAAGCCAGAAAATGAGGAAGGGGATTAACGGATGAGTGCAATGCGAAAAATGGTATTGGCGATAGTAGCAATGCTGGTTCTCACGGGCTGTGGAGGCGAACTGTTCCTCTTCAGCGGACTTGCGGCAGCGGCAGGCGCCACCTTCGCATTCGCATTAGCGGGACGACGACATGGAAAAGAGAAAGAGCCGCAAGCTGACAGTAACAGTACAGGATTCTTGGGAGACTACGGCGCACCTGACACCAGCAGCGATGGCAACGATGAAAAAAGCGGTGGCGGATTTTGGAGCAGTTTCTTCAGTGGCGGAAGCGATTCAAGCAGCGACAGCAGCGGAGGTGATTCGGATAGCGGAGGTGACAGCGGTGGCAGTAGCGATTAAAAGGAAAGTAAAGAAACTGATACTAACAAGCAGATGAATGACCAATTTTTGATGCAAAGAATGACTGTTTTGAAAAGATACCTGGTTCTAGCCTTGTCTATTGCAACTACAACGGTGCAAGCTCAAGTGGTTTTGGAAAAGCCACAAGCCTTGCAGGGTATTGATGTCGTCGAGCGCTTGGGAGAGATGATTCCAGAAACGCTCACGTTCCAAGATGAAACGGGCAAGACAGTAAAACTGGGCGACTATCTTCATCAAGGCAAGCCGCTCATCTTGGTCATGGCATACTACCGATGCCCAATGCTATGCAACTTGGTTTTGAACGGCGTCTGCGAATCAGCCAAAGGGTTAGACCTATCGTTAGGCAAGGATTACAACATCTTGACCGTTAGCATCGATAGCCGAGAGACATGGGAAATGGCGGCAGCAAAGAAAACGCGCTACAAAGAAGCATTTGGCAAAAGCGAAGTTGAACAGGGATGGGTTTTTCTGGCAGACCCATCTGGGAATGCAAAAGTGCTGGCTGAAGCTATCGGATTCAAGTATTTCTATGACAAAAAGCGTGATGAATATGCACATCCAGCAGTGATTGTGCTGCTATCACCGGAAGGGAAAATCACACGCTACATCTACGGCATCAGTTACAAGCAGTTCGACTTGAAATTAAGCTTAATTGAAGCCTCACAGGGAAAGGTAGGCACAACGATAGATAGACTAATTCTCTCATGTTTCCACTACGACCCAAAGGCTGGTAGCTATGTGCCGATGGCTATGAATATCATGCGTTTGGGGGGAGTCATAACGCTGGTCGTGCTAACAGCTATCCTTGGCTCCCTGTGGATGCGAGAGAGTCGCAAGCATAAGTATAAAGGAAACTCAAGTGTTGATATTCCAACAAATTAAACTGAAGAAGTTGTATGAACCCGAAAACTGCAAGCAGCTGGGTACCACCCGAAGCCTCGACTATTGCGCGTGATGTAGATAGTCTCATCATCTTTATTGCTAATGCAGCCGCAATTCTTTTCGTTGCGGTAACACTGGTGTCACTCTATTATCTCTGGAAATACAGACGCACAGGCGAAAAACCGACATTCACGTCCCCTATTTCACACAACAACCGCTTGGAGATTACATGGACACTAATTCCAACGGTATTGGTGATTATGATTTTTTTCTGGGGATTTCGTTCGTATATGGATATGCGTGTTGTGCCTGCAAACTCTATGCAAATCAAGGTAACGGGGAAAAAGTGGTTCTGGGCGTTCGATTATCCGAATGGGACGAACAGTGTCAATGAGCTGGTCGTGCCAGTTGGCAAGCCGATTAAGGCACTAATTTCTTCTACGGATGTGATTCACAGTTTCTACATCCCTGCATTTCGTATCAAGATGGATGCTGTGCCAAACCGCTATACCACGATTTCTTTCACACCAACGCAAACTGGTACATTTGATGTATTCTGTGCTGAATACTGTGGCACAAGCCATTCGGGAATGATTGGTAAAGTGCATGTCAAGACCGAAGCCGAATACAAGAAATGGCTGGAAGAAGCCGAAAGCGGTGGAAAAATGGCACCCGCAGAGTTTGGGGCAAAACTCTATGTCTCCAAAGCCTGTGCCACTTGCCATAGCATTGATGGCAGTGCCAATACAGGACCGACATGGAAAGGCATCTTCGGTACAAAACATAAAATGGCGGATGGCTCAGAAGTCTTGGTTGATGAAAACTACATCCGCCAATCTATTCTTGAGCCAAATGCAAGAGTGGTGGCAGGGTATCAACCCGTGATGCCAACCTATCAAGGCTTACTTAAGGACAAACAAATTGATGCCTTGATAGAATACATCAAAACACTGAAGTAAATCTTCTAAAGGAATTCTTTGAAGCTCTAAACATACCAAAGGAGAGAAACAATGGCTGCACTCACTGAAACAGGCATGGCAACGGCAACACACTCGACTGTAGAGCAATCGTCGCCGAGCTACCTCAATTCACCGAAGGGAATATGGTCGTGGATTTATACGCTCGATCACAAGCGTATTGCCCTACTGTATCTTTTTACGGTGATGACCTTTTTCTTTATCGGTGGCGTCTTTGCATTAGCCCTGCGCTTTGAACTGTGGTATCATGGTGCAGGCTTGCAAAACGAAGTGATGAAGCGAGGATTAGTAGGACCAGACACCTATAACCAGCTCTTTACCTTGCACGGCGCCATCATGGTATTTTTGTTCATTATCCCAGCAATCCCCGCCATCATTGGTAATTTCGTACTGCCATTGATGCTGGGCGCAAAAGATTTGGCATTTCCAAAGATGAATCTCGCCAGTTTTTATGTGTATGTGTTGGGCTCACTCTTTTGCATTTATTCATTGGTAACAGGTGGGGTCGATACAGGCTGGACCTTCTATACACCGTACAGTGTAGAGACCAAGGGGTCAGTGATTTCCATGACACTCGGTGCATTTATTCTTGGCTTCTCATCAATTTTTACGGGCATCAATTTCATTGTAACCATTCACAAAATGCGCGCACCGGGAATGACATGGTTCAATATGCCGCTATTTGTATGGGGCATGTATGCCACCTCTCTCATTCAAGTTATGGCAACGCCTGTCTTAGGTATCACGCTGCTGCTGCTGGTCTTTGAGCGTGCTTTCGGCATCGGCATCTTTGACCCAGCACTGGGCGGAGACCCTGTGCTATATCAACACTTCTTCTGGTTTTACTCACATCCTGCTGTCTATGTAATGATTCTGCCAGCCATGGCTATCATCTCTGAACTTATCGCAACATTTTCGCACAAGAAAATTTTCGGCTATAAACCAATCGCCTTTTCAAGCGTCGCCATTGCATTGGTGAGCTTCCTCGTGTGGGGGCATCATATGTTCACCAGCGGACAATCTGAACTGGCTTCCACACTGTTTTCCTTCCTAACCTTTCTGGTTGGCATTCCGTCAGGCATCAAAGTCTTCAACTGGGTGGCAACAATGTATCGAGGCTCGCTAACCTTCCAAGCCCCGATGCTTTATACTCATGCGTTTCTTTGCCTTTTCACCATCGGCGGTTTGACCGGTATTTTCTTGGGCACGCTATCCGTGGATGTGCATCTGCATGATACCTACTTCGTGGTGGCGCACTTCCACTATGTCATGATGGGAGGCGCCGTGATGGCGTTCTTGGGCGGGTTGCATTATTGGTGGCCAAAGATGTGGGGCAAGATGTATGATGAATTCTGGGCAGCTATTTCAGCGGCACTGATTTTCATCGGGTTTAATGTAACCTTCTTCCCACAGTTCATCATGGGCTTGCAAGGGATGCCACGCCGATACTACGCCTACTTAGACCAGTATCAAACCATGCACATGCTCTCCACATTCGGTACATGGATACTGGCGCTGGGCTTTATTGTGATGGCAATCTACCTGATTCACTCGCTCTTTGCTGGTAAGCCTGCACCGAAAAACCCATGGTATTCCTTGAGCTTGGAGTGGACCACAGCTTCCCCGCCACCAACTGAAAACTTCGTCGGCAATCCACGCATGCTCTGGGGCTGCTATGACTACGACCGCGTGATGATGGATAAAGATGGTTTAGTAACCTTCAATCCTGAATTCAAGGATGAGCACGAGCACGACGGTAAGAAGAAAACCCAAGAGAAAACTCGCTACGAAACTACACGCTCGTTCAACTGAGAATCTTGGAAATATCTACACTACAAAAGCGACGCAGCCATGCGTCGCTTTGCTTTTGTATTCACGTATGAAAAATGGAGATGGTAGGAAGCAAAGAAGATGTTAGGCGACACAGTAGAGTCAGGGTGCTGGGGTTTGTCATGCTGAACGAAGCGAAGCATCCACCAATTTGTCATGCTGAGCGAAGCGAAGCATCCATGTGCTGGATTCCTCGCTTTGCTCGCAATGACCAATAAAGTGTGCAGAAACATCTGTGTTCTGCCATATAATGACGATACGGTAGAACCTTCATTCTTATTCTTTCAAGCGGCATGCACTATTTTCGGGCAGTGGTCGTGGTATTGAGATAATCTAATTTGAGAATGTCCAGCGTATGCAGCTTAGCATTTGCAACCAAGAGTAAGGTCTCGGCTTCAAGTTTGAGAAGTTTGGCATCAGTAGCCAGCACATCGTTGGCTAAGACTCTAAGGGTATGAAACTTCCCATAGTCACTGCCAAAGGCAACGCAAAGCTGTTGCTTATCTGATTTGCCGATGAGAATATCCAAGTGCCCATCGTTATTAATGTCCATAGCTTTTACAAAGTCAGAAGAAGAAAGGGTAAATAATCTGTCTATGGATTCTTCTTTATAAGAGTTACGGGAAAGAAAGAGCCATGTATGAGTAGCTGAAGACAAAAGCCAGTCTGGCTTGCGGTCGCCATCAAAATCTTCACAAAGACAAGTATGCAAAGGCACATCGCTGCTGAATAAACGGACAAGCCTTTTCTCAATCAGGTTAACATGATGATTGCTCGGCTTACCAAAAGCATAGAGCCGCGCTCTAATAGTATGAGTTTTATCTCGCTCAATGGCTGAAATCAAAGGCTGACGATAGACCTGAGCAGAATTCAGAAACAGAAGATTGTCAACAGAGACGAACGGCGCAAAAGTAACTTCGCTAAGTTGATGCCGCCCAGAGTGCGCAGTCCGATAGGAAATCAACTGTGGCAAAATCTCATGATTGCTACGGTCAATAAGAAAAAACAGTGAAGAGGTTGGGGTGAGACACCAGTGCTCTAAACCATTGATACTCAAGGCAAGAACAGGGAGTTCAGCAAGTTTCTCAAGCGTAGAAACAGATTTGAGTGTGAAAATAGAAAATCGGTCAGATGACTCCGAAACAGCCACAATGTTTGGAGCGTCAGCAAATTGACGAATGAACTTCGTCTTACTACCAAGTGAGAGAGGTTTATACGCCTGCCAAGTTTTGCCAGCCGCCATAAGAAAAACTGATGATTGTGCTCGTCCCAATGCCGCAACCAGCATTTGTGATTTGCTTGGCAAAGTGGCTATAGAAGTGGGATGCGGACAAATCACCAAGCGCTCGTGAAGTAAAGAGGGTTTTTTGTTTTCACGCATGGAAGTGGTGGAGAAAATCACCAAGCGCTTTTCAGTAGGTTGAATAAACACGATTTCAGGCAATTTATCACCGTTGAGGTCTGCAACTCTAAACTGCATAGCCCCATCGATGCCAAGTGTATAGCAGTCTAAAAATTCGCCGTTAGCTTTTCCGAAAAAGATAAAAAGCTGCTGGGCGCCTGAATTCAGGGCGAGAATATCGGTGTATCCATCGTTATTCAAATCTTGTGCAAGCAGATGAGTAGGTGAAGCATCAAGCAAAAGTTGTGCAGGTGCATAGCCTGTATGAATACCAATGTCGTATATCACGCGCAGTTCATGGGATGCAGGGCGTGATGACCCAAAGCCAAGGACAGCATCAACTAAACCATTCTGATTAAAATCTGCTGCACATAGACTTAAAAGCGGACGCTCAAGACGAATAGAAACAGAACCAAGTAACGAATCAGGACCAGTGCGAATAAGCTTTACCGTGTGCTCTGTGCTACTATATGCTAAAAGAGAGGGCAAATTATCCTTGCTGGGTGATTCCAAGAGCGCAATTTTCGAGAAAATACTCTCATGAGCCAAAGTCGACTTTCTTACAAATCCTAAGGAAGGTGAGTATTCTACATAGCCAATACCGCGCATTTGACCATAGAAGAATATAGAGGTATGATGAGACATTGGGAAAAGCATGAGTTTTTCGGCACCAGCATCTACCTCAAGTTCAGCTTTGGGCAAGAGTCGTTCCGAACTATGCCCATAGTAGCAGATAAGCCGTGCTGGCGATTTAGTCAGAAAAATTAAATCGCTGATACCGTCATGATTGACATCGGCAGCTTGAAGGTCTTGCATGGGTGCAGGGAGCATGAAAAACTTTGGAGTAAACTCTTCTAAAGACCCACTGCCATACAAAATGAGCAGGCGATTGAGCAACGGCTCAATCAGTGCGAAGTCACCGATACGGTCTCCATTAAAATCGCCAGTAACAAATTCACTAAGTGAATAACCAAGTGCAAATTCAAAACGATGCATGGTAGGCATAGTGAAATCCTGACCTGCACGCTCTCGTGTAGAGCCATAAAGAAGAGATGGAAATGCAAACAGCAGCAACACAGCAAATTTCATAGTTCGCACATCGATAGGAGGCATTATCGTATCTGCATAGCTAAGTATTGAAAGGATAGCATCATAAAGGTAGAAGATTCGAGCATATCTCAAAGCAAAAACTAATCGGTTTGCCTAAGTTGAAGAATCGCTTTGGATATATTTGGGGCGTTGAACACAGCAGAGCCAGCAATCAGGGCATCTGCGCCAGCTGAGCGTATGCGTGGTGCGTTCTCAAATGTAATGCCGCCGTCAATCGCAATGATGAGCTCGGGATTAAGCGACTCTCTTAGAAGGTGTAATTTACGCACTTTTTCAACTGAAGAGGAAATAAATTTTTGTCCTCCAAAACCGGGATTAACTGACATAATGAGCACAAGGTCTAAAAAGGGTAAAATTTCCTCGAGCAAAGAGACTGGGGTGGCAGGATTCAGCGACACTCCAGCTTTTGCGCCAAGAGAATGAATTAATTCCACTATACGATGCAGATGTGTGCAGGTTTCTTGATGCACAGTGATATGAGTTGAACCAGCCTCAATGAATGCTTTGATATACTTTTCAGGCTCAACAATCATAAGATGTGTATCAATTGGCAGTGATGTACAGCGGCGAACAGCTTCAACGATAAGCGGTCCGAATGTAATGTTCGGCACGTATCGCCCGTCCATCACGTCGCAATGAACCCAATCTGCACCAGCTTGCTCAATCTGTTGAAGTTGTTCAGCAAGGCGGGTGAAATCTGCAGAGAGAATAGAAGGGGCAACGATATTTGGACGCAATTTGGACATAAGACCTGAAACGGGTTATTAGAATGCTTCACCGATTCCAAAATTAAATTGAAAACTGCCGAGTTGCCACTTCTGAATTTGCCATCGATCTACCAGCGGAAGCGAAGGGTCGTAGATACGATACGCAAAGTCGAGGCGAAGTGGTCCAATCGGTGTGCCGAATCGGAAGCCAAGGCCTGTGTTGAAGCCAATTTGCTCAAAGAAGGTGGCAGCCGCAAGGGCATTTTCACCTTGGCGAGCCCAGATATTGCCTACATCAAAGAAGATAACAATGCCAGATGGATATCCGAATGTTCTAAAAAATGAAATGCGCTGCTCTAAACTAAACTCAAGTTTAATGTCAGAGCCGAGTCGTGAGACGGCTAAAGCAGAATCGGCGGGATTATTGCCCGGCCCAAGAAGGTTAAAGCCCCAACCACGCAAGCTGTTTGGACCGCCAGCGTAAAAGCGTCGCTCGAGCGGTGTTGGATTGCCAGCACTTTTCGCATAAGGAAAAAGATAGCCGACAAATATCTTGAACGCTATCTGACTGTTGCCGCTGACAGGAATGCCCAAGCTGCCCAATGCACTTAAGCGAATGAACTGATTGTAGCGCAGTCCCAAGAGTTGTGCTTCCCCTTCGCCGAAGCCAGCCCCAAAGAGATAAGGCAACGCCCCTGAAAGTTCAAATGTAGCATTCAGACGGGCATCAAGGGTGCGTCGGGCTTCGGGCAGATTCGAGAAGAAAAAGTCAATGCGATTGGAAATGTTGCGCGGAAATGTGCGCGGCACGCCACGATTAAACAAGTCTTCTCTGACCACATCACTGACATTGGGCAGCTGAATGTCTACAAACTCTACTTCCAAGAAGTCCAACGTGATTTGCTGAAAAGCATTCGGAAAAATCTGGCTACGAAATCGTAACAGAGCAGACTGCTGGCGGCGTGGTGCATCTTGTAAAATGCTGTATTGAAGCAGTGCAATCAACCGATTGCGAGGACTGAAAAAATATGGTACGCTATATTCAAGGCGGGCATCAAAGTTGTAGACAATTGGGTCGAGCGCAATTTCTTCACCGGAAAAAACTTGGGTTCTGGCACCAAGATTGGGTTGAAACCCACCTGAGACGGCAAACGTGAACGATTCGGCACTGCCAAACAAGTTGCGGTTCAAATAGCTAATAGCAGGTGAAAAATTCGGCGCATTATTACGGTTGTCAATGCGAAGTTCAGGTTTGATTTGATGACGTGGCAAGAGTTGCAAATCAATTGTCGTGTATAGCCGACCATCACGGATGGAATCATCACGTATAGTTGCACCCTCAAAAATGCCAAGTAACCCTAACTGCTGAAGAGTTTCTCGCTTGGCAGTAAGGCTGGCAAGGTAGTCAGGGCGATAAGCAATAGAACGACGAATCAAGTAGGGCTCAATATGCTGCTCACTATACACATCGACTTGAATGCCATCCTGTATGCTACGCCGCAAGGTGCTTGCTGTATCAGCTTGAACAGGATTATGCACCACGGCGGCAATCTCGCCAAAGCGCAGTTGCTGAGGCAGTTTTATGAAAAAGCAGATTGCCGCACTACGATTTTTATCCGAAAGTCGCACTTCAGCGCGGATGCTATCTGGCGACATGAACGCATAGCCGCGCTCTTGAAAAAATGTAACGATACGTGAACGCTCTCGTAGCATATCACGAATAGCATACACTTCACCTGTGTGGATAAAGGCTTCACGCTCAAATAACTCGCGCTCATTTGTATCAAGCGACTCTATACCAACATAATCAATGGAGCGAATTACTGTCGGTTCGCCCTCATCAATCATAAGACGAATCGTGACTAATGAGCTGTCCATGTTGTATTCAAGCACAGATTGAAACGTGGCGGAAAGGTAGCCATTGGCAGCATAGAGTTCCGAAAGGCGTGCAAGGTCATCTTGAAAGGTAAGAGGGTTGTACTCAATGGGTGCTTCACCTAAAGTATTTTGAAAGAAATTGCGCAGGCTGGAAGAGTCAGGAAAAATTTTGCCGAACTGATAAAGTCCAACCCACGGACGAAAAAATGAAAAATACACGGTGTTCTCACGTGTTTTCATCTCGGCAATAAGGTCCTTCTCTTTGAGCGCTTTGTTGCCACTGATAAAAAGGCGGTCGATGAAAGTAACTTTAGGCGGCGAAGTAGGTATGGCTTGTGCAAAAAGTAGCGTAGAATGGGTATGGGTAGAAAAGATGCTTAAAAAAAGAAAAGAGAGCACGCTTGCTTGCAAACGTGCTCTGCTCTCTAAGAAAAGAATGCGCACAACCAGCAAAAAATACAAGCAAGAGCGATGCGATACTTTAGTAGTTGTCGGAGTCGTCGTCGTTGTAGTAAAAGTCCTCGTTGGTCGGAAAGTCAGGCCAAATTTCCTCAATGCTTTCGTAGGGCTCTTCGCTATCGAGCTCATTGAGGTTATCAATGACCTCTTGTGGTGCGCCCACACGATTAGCATAGTCTATAAGTTCCTCTTTAGTTGCTGGCCATGGCGCATCAACGAGATACCGAGCAAGTTCAAGGTTCCAGTACATGGTTAACTACCGAGATGTTTAAGGGTTAATTCAGAGACTAAAATTGCATTCAGGGAAATGATACAAATAGCAACTCTAAATCGTTCAATTTTGCGAGAGCTCTGGTGCGTCTGGCTTGGCTACAGTTGCCTCTTGAAGCTCACTTGGTGAAATCTCATCAAGGATATAGGTCATAGGATTAACTTTTACACCATCTTTAATGACTTCGTAGTGCAAGTGCGGACCGTCTGAAATGCCACTATTGCCAGAGAGTGCAATGTTTTCACCACGCCGAACGACTTGCCCTGGCTTAACTAAAAACTTTGACAGATGAGCGTACAGCGTCTTCAAGCCAAACCCATGGTCAATGATGATGCAGTTTCCATAACCATCATTATACTGCGCGCTTTCTACAGTACCATCACCTGTTGCATAGACTGGCGTGCCAATTGGCGCATGAAAATCTTGACCAGAATGAAATTTCATAATGCGGTAAATCGGATGAAACCGCATACCAAAACCGCTGGTTCTTACCCCATCAATCGGCTTAACGGCTGGTACAGATGCAAAGAAACGTCGGTTTTCTTCATACTTCTGTAAGATGTCGGCATAGCTTGCACTCTGCAGTTCAACTTGACGCATAAGACGATCAATCATCTGCCCAGAGACGGAAATCAAGGAGGCTACCGTATTCGTTTCGTGAATGCGTTCGCGTGTGCCCCCGATACCAAGCGCTTTTTCTTCGGTGCTAACCAAAGGCAAATTCACCACGCGGCGCAGGGAATTATCGCTCTCTGCAAGCTTTTCTAATAGCGCCATGGCATGATTGAGCTTAGCGGAAAGATGAACTACTTCTGCTTCAAGTTGCTGCTGCTGTGCATCTTTAATCATCTGACTCCCATAAAAATGTATGAACCCAATCGTGAATAAAACCGCAAGCAATAACACTAAAGCCGCTTGTCCGAGAAGAGCTGTATAGCTACGTTGGATTTCCACGTATCGGCACTCTTCCTCCGAGTAATAGAAGTATTTATTCTTTGGCATACGCCTCTCTCGCTGGTTTTTTGAAAAAACAAAAGTAGCAGTTAGAGTAAAAGAGTTGATGATAGCCGAATAATGTACTTCGAGTGCGCTAATATAGCAAACCCCGTTTCACTTTCCAAAAGTTTACGCCTCACATTGGTCGAGCTAAGACGATCGTCTGTTTTAGCGTCTCAATAACAGCAGAGTCGGCATTAAGGGCTTCAAGATAAATGACATAGATTCCGATGCGCAGTGCCTGACGACTGTCATCTAAACCATCCCAGATGAGTTCACCTTGCGCCCCAGCGGGCTCACTATTGGCAAGTGTGCGTACCAAGCGACCGCGTGCATCAAAAATTTTAACACGAATACGGTTTGCTGTGCCCTGCAACTGGTAGCGAATGACTAAGAAATCCTCTTTGCCATCGCCATCAGGTGAGAAAGGATTTGGTGAAACCGCCATAGTGGAAGCAGAGCCAGATGGTTCAGGTGAGGATGTAAAGACGCTATTTTTTCGTGCTGGTGTGCCGCCAAACTCACGATTTGTGGAAGTGGTCCAATTGCGGCGGTCGTTGCTACCGCCACTGGGAGTGATGCGCTCGAGCGAAAGTCCGCGTGTAGAAGAGAAGAACGGATTATGCCAATTAGGCTGATAACGAACGGAATCAACGACGAAGCCTGTGCGGTCATGCAGTTGTACAAGGTCGCCGTCATTGTTGAGACTAAGGTCAGAAAGATTGGTACGGCTGGTGGGAGTGGAACGCACCGAGGTAAAAAGTTTGGCGTTGCGGTCGTTGCGCAGGTAGGTGAAAAATTGAACCAGACGAGTACTATCGCGTGTGGCGGCACGGTCTGGGGCAACAACAGCATACTCATTAGGCATGAGAACATAATTTTCCAAAGAGTCTTGAGCGAAAAAGAAACGGTTGAACTCCCCGCGTTCATTTGGCGCATCAGTAAGAAACCACCCGCGCAAATCAACAGGGGTATTGCCACGATTGAAAAGTTCAACGTATTCAGGTTGGTCAGGCACGAAATCATTTGGGTCTTGAATAGGTGCATACATAATCTCGTTGATTACAATTGTATTGCGCGGCGTGCCAGAAAGCAGACGTGTGCGTGCCGTGTTGTTCGAAGTGTCTTCATCGCCAGCGATGGTGAGCGTGAGGATAAAATCAACCGGTTCAGATGTGCGAGGCGTGTAAGTAAAACTTCCGCGTAAGGAATCCCCAGCGGCAAGGTTGCGCGTGAGTGTAAAGGTGCTGATTTGTTCATCGGTCTCACCCATGTTATTGCGGTTTCGGTCTTCAAAAACACGTGTGATTGCCCCGTTGCCAAAGGTCTGTGTACCACGATTCTGAATAAAATAGGGAATGGTAATTGCCGTTTGAGGCGGCGTAGAAAACTGTGCGTCAATGCGCAAAGCAAGGTCACGGTCTTTCGGCGTAACGGAATTGATGAAACCGGGTGTGCCGCCTTGAACCAAACTCGGCGCAAAGTTGGCGGGCGCATCATTGCGATTGAGCAAAATTTTTTCCAGTGAAAACCCTTTGTTGCGGTTGTTGCCGGTGTAGAAAGTACGAGCCACTTCAATTCCATTAGGCGCAATAAGGGTGATGGTATCGCTGGTGTTGGAAAAACTTAGTGAGCCAGAGGCACGCAAGACCAAAGCCCCGCGCGGAATGCGGTTGCGGTAAAATTGACCTGAAGCAAAATAGCTTGGGCTGAAAATTACGGCAAAACTGCGCGGCGCAAGAATGGTATTGCCTGTGCCCGTAGCACCAGAATCTGTAAGTGTCAGATTCACGGTGCCACCAATGCGCCACCCACGAAGGTTGATAGAAAGCGAAGAACTGGTATTATAGACTTCAAGAAATTCATCAGCAGTAGGGTTAGCTTCGGCAGGCGGGTCATACATGATTTCACTGATGATGATGGACGTATCCGAGGGCGTGAGTGTTGGAGGAGCGCTGATACGCAATGCGCGACGCAAGGTGTCATTGCCCCGGCGTTCATCATTGGTTAGAGCGGCTACCGTAGCAAAACGGCGCAAGCCAGCATTTGGTGTAGAAATTGAAAGCTCAAATCGAGTGGAGTCGTTAGGTGAAAGCGTACCAGAAAATGCGCGTGTCTCCAAACGCTCGTTAGGAGAAAGAACTTGATTGCTATCGAGGTCTTCATAAAATTCCACTGAAAAATTCGAGAGAGGTTCAGTGCCTGCATTTTGAAAAACAGATTGAAGCGTAACACGAGTGCCTTGCAAGACGGAATCAGCGGGTAAGAAAGAAAGCCGCGCATTGCGCAAGTCAAAGCGAAGGGGCGAGACGGAATTTAAGCTACCAGGCGTGCCTCCGATGTTGAGACTGGGCGCAAAGTTTGCTGCTGTGCTATTGCGGTTCAGCACGATTTTCTCAAGCGAACGACCACGATTGGCTGAAACGCCAGTGTAGGTAAAGCTCTCGAGCGTATCGCTACCAGCATTGAGCAAACGGACGGTTTCAGCGCCCGTGTTGTTGAATGCAAGACTGCCTACCGTGCGCAAAATAAGTGTGCCGGCAGGAATCCGCGAGCGATAGTAAGCAAAGGCGCGACGAAAATCAGTGCCCGTAAAGATGACAGCGAAACGGCGCGGTGCAAGTGTGGCATTGCCATCGTTGTTGGCGGTCGTATCGGCAATCGTGCGAAGAGCTACAGCATCTCCAACACGCCAGCCCCGCAAATTAAACGACTGTGTAAAACTTGTATTGAACACTTCCACAAATTCATCAGCGGAATTGGCATCAGAAGGTGGGTCATACATGACCTCGCTGACAATGACAGCCGTATCAGGAACATTTTGAGCCACAGTAGCATGCACAGGCAAAAACAGCAAAGAAAAAATCGCAAATCGTAACATATCGGCACGCACAAGAGGAAAAAGTGAGAAAGACTGGAATAACCCTGCTTAACTACCAGACCTTTTGCAGGCTGACTGCATGCAAAAAACCTTCAGCCAAAAAAAGATAGGCAATGATACCTAAAGACAAAAGTTGTAATCAACCGAGAAAATGCGCCGCAAGGTGCACAAGGTTATGGTGCTGACAAACGAAGAAATTCCGGCTCGTGCAAAAGTTATCCTCCTTGTGAAGGCGCATATTCTTTCTTGAGTTTGTGTTTATACTCTTTCTGCAACTTCTGCACCTTAGGGTCAATGACGAAAATGCAGTAAGGATTTTTGGTGCGATTCTGATTGTAGTAATTCTGATGATAGGCTTCAGCTTTGTAGAACACCGTGAGCGGAACAACTTCCGTTACAATTGGATTAGCCCAAATTTTTGCCTCGTTGGTTTCTCGGATAACTTCTTCAGCAATGCGTTTTTGCTCTGGGCTGTGATAAAGAATGATAGAGCGATACTGTGTGCCGACATCATTGCCTTGACGGTTCAGTGTGGTAGGGTCATGTGTGCGGAAGAAAATTTCAAGAAGAGCTTTGTATGAAATTTTTTGAGGGTCAAAGGTAATCTGCACCACTTCAGCATGTCCGGTAGTGCCACTGCAAACTTGTTCGTATGTTGGGTTAGGAATGTGCCCGCCAGCATATCCTGACTCTACTTTCAGCACGCCGTCTATGCGCTGAAAAACGGCTTCCACGCACCAAAAACAGCCACCGCCAACGGTCATCTGTTCCGTAGGTCCATTTGTTACAGGTGTCATTGAATGTGTTCCCTCCAGTTCTGGTTTAGTCTTCTCGTGAGCAAGGCACGAAGTTAGAAATAAACAAGCTAAAGTAAGCGTTCGCATAGAAGAAATTTTTTATTGCAGATGTCCAGCACACTACATGGTGGTGCGAAGTTGTAAAATGAAATGTCGAATCGGCGCAAGGCTACCGGGCTGTTCAACATAGTTGTAATTGAAAAGGTTGCGCACCATAAAATTGACCGCAAAGCCTACGGTGCCAAGCGCAAAGTGCGCGCCCAGCCGAACATCAGAAACATGAGCATCAACCAAGCGATTGCCGTCGGGCACAATCAACGACAGTTCAGGGTCAATAGCATCGAAGCGGCTAAGAAAACGGTAATTCCACTCGAGAGTAAAAACACTGATGTTGGCTTCGGCATTGACATAAAACAGGCGACGGTTCCGGTATCGGAGCCAGCGGATGTTCGAGGCGTCGGTGTAGTCCACAGGGTTCGTGTGGGTGTAAGAGAGCGTAAGCAACAACAGGCGCTGGTTGAAAGCCAATGTGGTGGAAATTTCATAGCCCATGATATTAGCCGATGTAATGTTCTGAAATGAGAATGAGCCAGCAGGTGTCGGACGAACCTCAATCAGATTTTCGTAGGTATTTGAAAACGCTGACACGTCAAGAGAAAGATTGGTCAGTGAAAAATCGGACAAGAGTTCAATTGGGCGGCTGTAACTAAAAAGATAGCCCAACTCAAAGCTCAAACTGCTTTCGGGCTGCAGTCCGGGATTAGGTTGGACTTGGATAAAACCAGTTTGTGTGGCGACAAATCGCTCACTGATGGTGGGGTTGCGGAACGCCGTGCCAAAATTGCCACGAAGCGAGTGATACGAACCAATCGTCCAGTTGAGCCCAAAGCGCGGATTGAAGCGCCCTACAATAGGTTCGCGATTGACAGAAAGCCCATCAGCACGTACGCCAAAACTGGTAATAAAACTCTTCAGCAGAGGTAAATCGCTCTGGAAGTAAAGTGCGGCGCCAACTGCCGAGTGATTGCCATACAAGTTGGAGCGCACATCAGTATAGAAACCTTCAAGTCCGCCACTGAGAACGAGACCTTTGCCAAAATCAGCCAACCACTGCGTTTCAATGCCCGATTGCGAGGAAAGCGAGTTCAAGCCGTCAGTATCTTCAAAACGAGAGCGGTAGTGCCGACTGCGTACGATAAGCTCGGTGAAACGAGAGAGTTTGACATTGAGTGTTGGTGCAATGACGAGGTTGTCGGAAGCAATGCGCGGTCTGGTCGGTGAGCCATCGAGCAAAGCGGCATCGATATTGCGCCAGAAGAAACCATTGCCGCGCTGCTCTTCAGCATATGTGCTAATCACAGACAACGAAGCCATGTCGGAAAATTGGTAAGTGGCTTTCGTGAAGAATCGCCAGCGACGGAAATCGGAATTTTCTCGGTAGTTGTCGTTGATGCGGCGCGTCAGTGAGCCATAGACTGAAAAGTGGCCGAAATTCTGCGCATGTGAAAGTTCAAAGCCAGATTGCAGGCGCGCTCGCTCTGACCAGCGCCAAATGTCGAAGGCAGGATTGTCAAAAATCCCTGCGTAAGTCAGCAGCGAAGTGCGTGTCTGAAAGTCATTTTTGGTGACGATGTTAATTGTGCCGCCTAAGCCTGCTGACCCATAGAGTGCCGATGAAGCCCCCTTAATGACTTCAACCCGCTCAATGAAATCGACAGGAAACATATCCCACCGTGCCGACCCATCATCAGGGGCAAGAAACAAGATATTGTCTATCAAGACTTGAACGCGATTGCCCACGCCAAAACTCACGCCGCTGGAAGCACGGATGTTAGGCGTTTGATTGGTAAAGCTCACGCCAGAGATATGTCGCAGAGCATCGTCGAGCGTATTGCTATTGCGCTCTACGATAAAGTCTGGCTTGAGAATCGAGACCGAAAGCGAAAGTTCTTGAAGTTTAGTTTCGTATCGGTTGGCGCTAACGACAATTTCATGGGCTTCGGAAAGAACAGGCTCGAGCATCATGTCAATTTCGGTAATCGTATCGTTTTTGATGGAGATAGATTTGAAGATAAAGGTTCGGTAGCCGGCAGCAGAGTAGATGATGTCGTAAGTGCCACGCGGAATGTTAGAGATTTGGTAAAAGCCGTTGATGTCGCTAATTGCCCCGAGCGATGTACCACGTAGCTGAATGCGTGCGCCAATTATCGGTATAGCTGTGCGGGCAGGGCGCATGAGCGTATCAGAATGACTCAGCGAATCAGATGAGGAAATACGTTTAGACAGAGCGTAAGATTCATACACAGTACCGCGCAGGGAACCACCTCGCAAAGTGGGTTGTGCAAGAAGGAGCGATGAAAACCCTGCAAGAGACAAGGCGCAAAGGAGTAAAACGCGCACAGCCGCAAGCATAAGCATGCAGGCGTTACGGCTGTGTTCCCAGCCCCATGCGTTTTTTATGCTCGCAGTCTGGCTTGGTGCAGTCAGCAAAAATTTGCAGTGTGTGTTGGCGAATTTCAAAGCCAAGGTGGCGGCAAACGGCTTGTTGCTGCTCTTCAATCTGCGGATTGGTAAACTCAAAGACTTCGCCACACTGATTGCAGACAATATGGTCATGATGTTCATAGCCATATGTGCGCTCATAGTGCAAGTGCTTATGACCAAAACTGTTTTGGCTGACCAAATTGCACTCTACCAGCAACTCAAGTGTGTTGTAGACTGTGGCGCGTGAGATGGCATACTTTTTTTGCTTCAATCGGATAAAAAGCTCGTCGGCATCGAAGTGCCCAGCATCGGAGTAGATTTCGCGCAGCACAGCATCGCGTTCAGGGGTGGCACGGTAGCCCTTCTTGCGCAAGAATTCACGGAAAATTTGCTCAGCCGTCTTAGTTAGAGCTTGTGTGTGTGAAAGTTGCTGTGCAGTTTGTAGCTGCGTGTTAGACTCAGGCTGCGGCGCAGTCGGTGCCTTCTTCTTAGCCGATTTCGTTGTCGATGTAGAGACAGCGGTCTTCATAAGCAGCGCATTAGGTTGAGTTGAAGGTAAAAACAAAAGTTACTGGACAAACAAAAATCATGCAATCATGGTTCAAAATGCGTCAAAAAAACACTGCCACCGACGCAGCCTGCACAACAGCGATGCCAATCATGCAACTGAAAATTTGGCAATCGGGCAAGCCTCACAGCCAAGGCGCAGAGCGCATAGACATTATTTCACCTCGTAAATTGCCTCGACTTCTACACTTGCGCCTAACGGTAACTCGGCTACGCCAACGGCACTGCGCGCATGCTCGCCTTTTTCGCCAAAGACTTCTTTGAAAAACTCTGACGCACCGTTGCCAACGAACGGCTGCTCGGTAAAATCAGGCGCACTGGCAACAAACACCGTAAGCTTCACCACACGCACAACCCTATCTAAGTCACCGATGAGCGACTTGAGTGCGGCAAGCGAATTGATGGCACACACTCGTGCCGCCGCTTTTGCATCGTCTTTGCTAACCGTTGCGCCAACTTTGCCTTTGCCACCCGGCGTGACCAGCGCCCCGCTGACAAGCGGTAACTGACCCGATACATAGACCATGTTTCCCGATTGCACCGCAGGGGTATATGCCGCCAACGGCTTGGTGACGGCTGGAAGGGTGATGCCTAACGATTGAAGTTTCTGTTCGACAGCCGACATGTTTTTTTCTGGTGTAGTTTTTTGTGAGTAAGCGTAATCGGCGTAGCCAAAAAGCCATATTGCAAGAAAAAATGTGTGCAACGTCTTACGCATGCATCATCAAATTTTTGGCGAAACATAGCCCAATTGCTGGGTTTTTGCAACTGCAAAAAACCGTATACCGCTCAAGCCCACGATAGACATGTTACCGCAATTCTTTTGACAAAATAGGAGGTTGTTTGTCAAAAAAACGTTGTTAACTTTACACTTACAGGCAAATTCCAATACCATGAGCAATGAGGATATTTCTGCTGAAATCCAAAATTCATCGTGCAACCGTCACACACACCGACCTGCACTACGAAGGTAGCATTACGATTGATATGGATTTGGTTGATGCGGCAAACATGATGCCAAACGAAAAAGTGCAAGTGGTCAACAATAGCAATGGGGCACGATTTGAAACTTACATCATTGCTGGTCAGCGTGGCTCTGGCATGGTGCAGCTCAATGGTGCCTGCGCACGCCTTGCCGCAGTCGGCGATGAAGTCATCATCATGACCTACGCAGATATGGAGCCTGAAGAAGCGCGCCATTACAAACCCGTAGTGGTGCTGGTCGATAAAGAAAATCGGCTGACTCATCGATATTTTATTGGAGAACCAACCTCTGAACCATACTGTAATGTTAGCTAACGGGCACGCCCCAACGCCACCGCAAGACGCTGCACAAATGCATACGCTTGCCGTCGTCGTCATGGCGGCAGGCAAAGGCACACGGATGAAATCTGACCTTGCAAAAGTATTGCATCCCCTGCTCTCTCGTCCGATGATTGACTATGTGCTGGAGACAGCACAGTCGCTACAGCCCAAAAAAATTGTGCTCATTGTCGGTCATCAAGCCGAAGCGGTAAAAGAAAAAACGCGTCATGTGCGCGTAGAATACGCTATGCAAGAGGTGCAGTTAGGCACAGGACATGCCGTGATGCAAGCTGAAAAAGCCCTTGCCGATTTTGAAGGCGATGTGCTGGTGCTATCGGGCGACACTCCACTGGTAACCACTGCCACGCTGCAAAAGCTGATGGGACACCATGAAAAAGAACAAGTTGTCGCCACCGTGCTGAGCGCGCATCTTGAAAATCCTACGGGATACGGACGAATTATTCGCAGTGCGGATGGCAAACGCATCATAAAGATGGTCGAGCACAAAGATGCTTCGCCAGAGGAGCGTCTGGTGAGTGAAATCAATTCAGGCATTTATGTTTTCAAAAAGCGTGAGCTGTTCAGTGCGCTTCGGTGCATCCGAAACGACAATGCTCAAAAGGAGTATTACTTGCCAGATGTCTTCAATGTTTTTCTTGAGCAAGGCTTGCCGATTACAGCGTTTGTAACAGAGTCGTTTGAAGAAATTTGCGGAGTCAATACACCTGAACAGCTTCAGGAAGCAGAAAACATTTTAAGACGACGCCTTACGCTTCACAACCAGTTAGCGATGTGAGCCGCCAGACGAAGGTCTTGCATAGAAACATGAGCGCATCGCAAAGATGGCTAACCTACATCAAACAGTGGCTACTGTGGCTAAGCCCTGCACTGTGCGCATCGGCGCAAGATACCACGAATGTAGAGCCGCTCTATGAACTGCGCGGCGTGTGGATTGCCACCGCATTCGGAATTGACTTCCCAAAAAGCACAAACCCTGACGAGCAAAAGCGTCATCTCGACTCCATTTTCAAAGACCTCAAAACGCGCAAGTTCAATGCGGTCTTTTTTCAGGTGCGAATTCGTGCTGATGTGGTCTTTGAAACAGAGCTCGAGCCATATCATGAATACCTCACTGGCGTCTATGGCAAAGCACCAGCTTACGATGTGGTGCAATATGCTTTGGAGCTTTCGCGCCGATACGGACTCGAGTTCCATGCGTGGTTCAACACTATGATTTTGCGTGGGAAAAATGCCACAAAAAAATCAGTCGGGGTGCCCTCACTGTGGGAACGGCATCCAGAGTGGATTGATGCTCGTGCAGTGCAAAACCCCAATGAGCCAACAGCCTACCTGAATCCAGCAAACCCAAATGTGCAAGCGCATCTGATTAAACTCATCACCGATTTTGCACGTCGCTATGATGTTGATGGCATCCAGCTTGACGACTACTTGCGCTATCCAACTCCGTCTTTCCCCGACTCCGCTGAATTTCAACGCTATAACCCGCATCGGCTTCCCATAGATGAGTGGCGACGAGCAACCTTGACACGCTTCGTTGAAGCTCTCTATGATAGCCTCATGCAAATAAAACCCTATCTCAAGTTTGGCGTTACGCCAGTTGGAGTATATCGCCGCCTAAATGACGAGCCAGTGATGGAAGGCTATGCGCTCTATCAAGATTCGCGTGAGTGGACACGCCGTAAAGCCTGCGACTACTTGGCACCGCAAATTTACTTCCACATTGGGAAAACTACCGCTGAAGAAACCGCATCACGTCAATTCAACCCAGATTTTGCCGCATTGGTCGCAGATTGGAGCACACACAAAAATTTTCGGCACCTCTATGTCGGGATTGGCATCTATAAGGAAAGCGTCAAAAAGGAGTGGCGGCAGCAACTGGCTCTGGTGCGTCAGGCTGGAGCAGAAGGCTTCATCTTCTATCCATACAGTGCCACAGCAGGTGTAACTGCCTTCCAAAACTACGCACGCATTCCACCGATGACATGGAAACAAAGCACATTGCCCGAAGCGCCGAAGCACATTCATGCTACAGCACATAACGGCATGCTTCAACTGACATGGAAAGCGCAGCCAGACGCTCGGTGGTACAATCTCTATGAACAGCAAGGAAATAGCCAAAAACTCATTCGGCAAAATCTTTCTGCCCCATCGGTGGAGATAGAAAAAATCTCTGGACAAGAACTATTTCTCACAACAATTGACCGCTTTGGCAATGAAAGTTTGCCATCTGCGCCCATACGCATCCCATAGTGCTAAAGAGTGCAAGCCGAAAACTTCAAGCAAAGCTGGCCTCAAACCCGCATGCGTTCATGTGCGAATAGAGCGCAAGCGCAAATGAGAAATTTTCAAAACTTTACAGGCGTGTGTAACTTCTCTTATTAAAAGCAGTTTTCTTAACTCAAAAAGCTAAATCCTATGCGGCTTCTTACTCGGTCAGATTTTGATGGTCTGGTCTGTGCGGTTCTGCTCAAACAAGTTGAACCGATAGACTCCATAGAGTTTTGTCATCCTAAGGATATGCAGGATGGCAAAATCAAGGTAACTAATCAAGATATTATCACGAACCTGCCGTATCATCCAGACGCATCAATGTGGTTTGACCATCACGCCAGTGAAGCAGTGCGTAATGAAGAGTTAAGTTTCAGAGGTCGATATGAACTTGCACCCAGTACAGCACGTGTAGTTTATGATTACTATGCCAATCAGGGCAAAGCCGAAAAATTAGAGCGTTTCAAACCATTGCTGACAGAGGTAGACAAATTTGATTCGGCGCAGTTGGTGCCAGAAGATGTGTCAAATCCACAAGGCTGGATGTTGCTCGCCTACATCATGGACCCACGTACAGGCTTAGGCAAACAGCACGATTACGAGATTAGCAACAAAGAACTGATGTTCAAAATGGTCGACTTAATAGAAAAGCATTCGCTCGAGCAGATATTGGAGTCACCAGATGTAAAAGCGCGTATCAAGCGCTACAGAGAAGATGAACAGATGTTCAAGGAAGCGTTGCTCAAACATTCACGTCAGGAGGAGAGTGTGGTAATTACGGATTTTCGGAATGTGGTAGCACCGGCAGGCAACCGATTTCTCATCTATACGCTATTTCCAACGGCAAACATCTCTGTGCGAATTATGGATGGTAAGCAAGGCGAGACGGTCGTTGTAGCCGTAGGGCATAGCATTTTCAATCGTACATCCAAGACCGATGTGGGAGCTCTGATGGCACGGTTTGGTGGCGGAGGACACCGTGGAGCAGGGACGTGCCAATTGCCAGTATCGCAAGCCGATGAAAAAATTGCACAAATCATTGAAGAGATAAAAAAGAAAGAAAAAGGCTAACTCTGCTCAGTGTTCTATGCGTTCGCTCAAGCGCAAGGCTTGCAGCGCACGCTCGAAATGGTTTGCCGTGATAATCGGTGCTGACGACTGGGGATTCAAGACAAAATCGCGCACAGCAAATGTGGTTGCCTTACGGCAGATGAACTCAATATCTGCGCCAGAACAGCCTTCTGTTTTCAAAGATAGTTCTACGGGCAAATGCTCTGACTCAAGTGGTTTGCCTTTGAGATGAATTTGAAAAATGGCAAGCCGTGCGGCTTGGTCAGGCATGGGCATTTGCAACTGCAATTCAAAACGACCGCTCCGCAGCAGTGCCGCATCAATGAGTTCAATACGGTTAGTGGCGGCAAGGACAATGACGCCGCTAAGCTCTTCAATGCCATCCATTTCGGTCAGTAACTGACTAACCACACGGTCAGCTACTTCCGAGTTTTTGCCACTTCGACGTGGGGCTAAGGCATCGAGTTCATCAAAGAAAATCATGGACGGTGCTGCCTGTTTGGCAATTCTAAAAATGTTGCGAACAGCGCGTTCCGATTCACCAACATAGCGTGAGAGCAACTCTGCACCTTTGACAGAGATAAAATTGACGCTGGTTTGCGAGGCAGCAGCTTTGGCAAGCAAAGTTTTGCCCGTGCCGGGCGGACCGTATAACAAAATGCCCTTCGGCGGCTTGATGCGAAGCTGTTCGTAAATCTCTCGGTAACGAAGCGGAAACTCAATGGCTTCAATGAGTTCCTGCTTAATGGTCTCTAACCCGCCAACATCTTCCCAGCGTACATTCGGTACTTCCACAAAAACTTCACGAATAGCAGAGGGCTCCACATCGCGCAAGGCTTCTCGGAAGTTTTCCATAGTTACTTCTATCGACATCAGGGTCTCATATGGAATCTCGGATTTTTCCAAGTCAAGGGTTGGTAAAATGCGGCGAATGGCAGACATAGCCGCCTCACGTGCTAGGGCTTCCAAATCAGCACCAACAAAGCCATGCGTCAGCTCAGCTAATTTTTCCAGCGACACATCGGCAGCAAGCGGCATGCCACGCGTGTGAATACCAAGAATCTCCAGTCGTCCGCGCTGGTCTGGAATCGGAATGGAAATTTCGCGGTCGAAGCGTCCGGGACGGCGCAAGGCAGGGTCAATAGCATTCGGCAAATTCGTTGCCCCAATCACGATAACTTGCCCGCGTGCCGAAAGTCCATCCATGAGCGTAAGCAGCTGTGCCACTACGCGTTTTTCAACCTGTTTTTCACTCCCAATGTCTTCGCGTTTGGGCGCAATGGCATCAATTTCATCAATGAAGATGATGGCAGGCGCTTTACGCGATGCCTCTTCAAAAATGGCACGCAAGCGCCCTTCAGATTCGCCATAAAGTTTGCCCATGATTTCTGGACCGGAAATGCTGGTAAAGTAAGCATCAGTTTCATTGGCAACGGCACGAGCAATGAGTGTCTTGCCACTGCCGGGCGGTCCGAACAGCAAAACTCCCTTTGGCGCACGAATGCCCAAACGCTCGAAAAGTTCAGGATAGCGCAATGGCAACTCAATCATTTCGCGAATGCGCTGAATCTGATGACCCAAACCGCCAATATCCTCATATGACACACCAAGCGACGGCTCCTTGCCAGATGACTCCTGTTCTAAACGAATCGTGGTGTTGGGTGTAAGCACCACAGGACCGTCAGGTTGGGTAGCAAGCACACGGAATTCCGATGGCTTAATGCCGAAGAAAACCGTTCTAATGCGGTCGCCTTTCAGGACGGGAGTGCCATCGAGAAGCGAGGCAAGATAGCGGGCATCTTTGTCAGTGCGCATCGGACCGGAGAGCGGTTGCAAAATGACGCGTGCGGCTGGTGTGGGAGAGACCTTTTCGACCCGAATTTTTTCATCAAGTCCGACCTGTGCATTTTCCCGTAGTAGTCCATCGATTTGAATAATTTTCTTGCCACGGTCTTCAGCATAGCAGGGCATAACTTTGGCTAACGCCGGGCGCTTGCCATACAGCGTAATAATATCGCCGCCTGCAACACCCAAAAGTTTCATGTCCTCTGGGTCAAGTCGAGCAATAGAGCGCCCGACATCTTTTGCAAGCGCCTCTTTGACTTTGAAAAAAATGGTTAGGTCGGTGGATTGCATAGCCTAATCATGGTTAAAACATGTCAAAAATCAACTTTGTGCATAGACAAATTTATTCACTATTTTAGATTCTACTGACAAAATCCGAGCAAAATAGTGTTGTACTAGTGTGTTCTTGCCTTTGAAGCCATTAAAAACAGGCAAAAGGCAAGAAGTGGCTATTGATTAGCTTGAGAACGCGTTATTAATCTGCGCCGCGTCTATGTCTGAATTGGAAACTAAAGAACAGAGGCTCGAAGAAGAGCAGATAGAGGCTGAAATCGGTCTGCTACGGGTTTGGCAAAATAATTTGAACGAAGCACTCCGCAGACAGCGAGAGTCTCTAATTCGCTGGACACTTCAAAAAAAATATCTGCTGACCTTTTCCTCCATTTTTCTCATCATTCTGATTTATATCATCTTTGCGCTGTTTGCCGCTGAAAAAGAAGAGCTCATTCGTCTCTCGGAAAAAAACTTCATGACGACGTTTCAGACGATGAATAGCATCGGCGCAGAAGCGCTATCGACAGGTGACCAAGATAAGTTAGTGTTACGTGCCTTTGTGCGCGAGGTCTTCAATTCTAAGTTGGAAGGGCTACAAGAAATTTTCTTCCTCGATGCCGAGCGGCGTTTCTTCGTCTATCAAAATGCAAATCGGGAAGAAATCGCCGATACGGTAGTCGCCTCTGACAGCTTGTGGCACGCTCTCGAGACACAATCAGGCAACATCAAAGTCGAAGTTGGTAATAAAATCTACCTCACCAAAAAACTATTTTATGAAGCAAGTGGGCAAAACATTTTTGTTGGCTATAGTCGGCTACTCTTCACTATTGACCATATCAATGAACTCATTGAGCGCAAACAGGAACAAACATTACTGATTGGTGCCACAGGCTTTTTGGTATCGCTGATTGTGTTAAGCATTGTAACAGCGCTGTTTGTCAAACGCATTCAGATACTCAATGAAGGGACGAAGCAGGTCATACAAGGAATCTTTGAGCCTTTGCCAGTCAGAGGCAGTGATGAAATCAGCGAACTGACCGACTCCTTCAACAAAATGATGGTTGCGGTAAAAGAGCGTTTGATGATGAGCCGATATGTCTCGCAGTCCACCTTAGGCATGATTCGCAAAGTCGGAGCAAATGAGATGGCGCAGGAGGGCATGAAAGAGGAAATTTGTGTACTATTTTCTGATGTGCGCGGTTTTACGGCTTTTGCTGAACTCAATGAGCCGCAACATGTTGTGGCACGACTCAATCGGCTGCTCAATCTGCAGGTAGAAATTATCAAGCGATACGGAGGCGACATTGATAAGTTTGTAGGCGATGAAGTGATGGCGATTTTCAGAGGCAGTGCAAAAGAGCAGCGTGCAGTGGCTGCCGCCATTGCCATTCAAGAAAAATTGCAGCCCATCTTCAAAGCGGAAGAAGGACAGAGCCGCCTGCGCATAGGAATTGGAATCAACACTGGAGTGGCAGTAATGGGAAATATCGGTAGTGCAGAACGAATGGATTTTACGGCTATTGGTGATGTGGTCAATACAGCCGCACGTCTGTGCAGCGTAGCCAAGGCAGATGAAATTTTGGTAGCTGAAGAAGTTATCAACTCCTTGCCTAAAGGCAGTGTGAACCTTAGCGAACCTTTTACACTCTTGCTCAAAAACAAACTTTATGCCGTCACGATTTATCGTGTGCTCTACGATACCGTCGATTAAAGGGATGACCACCATCCTCATCCTAAGTGTGTTATCCATAGGCTGTGCGTCGGTCTCAAGATGGGAGAGTCGGTTTACAGAAGAGGAAAAGATTCAGGTCATCTATGAGCGCGCCATGCGTCATTTTGAAAAAGGCAAAGAGACGCTCGAACATCAAATGCTGCAAAAAGCCAAAGAAGATTTTGGGTTTTTGGTAGAAACCTTCAAGTATGAGCCAGCAAAAAAGCAGATGCTGGAAATCGAGCGATTTTACCGCGAAAAAAGGCAAGCCTTGCAAGCAAGCGTAGCAGAAGCGAAAGCAAAGAACGATTTTTTAGCCCAGGTTGGCTTATACCGTAAGCTCCAGCGCCTATTGCCCAACGACGCAGAAGCCAATAAATTCCTAACTGAAAACAAGACCGAAATTCAAACTCAAATCGAGCAGCACTTGGCTGCAGGCAAAAGCGCATTGGCAGGAAAAAATTTTCAAAAAGCAATTGCATCGTTCAATGCTGTCCTGAGCGCTTATCCCGAATCTGAAGAAGCCAAGCAAGGCGTAACCGTAGCCACGAATGCATACGAAGAGGCTAAGCGCATAGAAGCAGAAGAAGCCGCACGCCGGGCCGCCGAAGAAATGGCACGTCGTCGCCGCGCTGCACAACGAGAGAGAGAGGACAAAGACCAACCTGTGCAACTCTCTGCAGAAGAAAAGGAAAGACTCTATCAAGCAGGTAAGGCGGCATTTGATAAAAAAGACTTTCTGACTGCATACAAAAACTTCATGGCAATCGGTGATGAGAACTACAAAGACACACGCATTTATCTGCAGCGTAGCTCAAGCAAAGTCAAGGCGCTGAAGCTGGAAAAATAAATTGCGAAAATTGCTCTAACTTTTCCCTCCCACGCACCTCCGTGGGCTGAAGCCCAATCGTAATCAATTCAAGGTCAGGAAACCTATCCTGCACGCGACGCCTGAAAAGCCAATGTTCCTCATGCTTGGCACGTAGTAGCGCATCGTTGCTGGGATTGAGAATGACCTGATTCAAAATCAAGCGACGCACTGCAATGCCATATTGGCGCAAGGATTTAACAAGTCGTTCGGTTTCAGCAATTGCCATTTCGGCAGGAATGGTAACAGGAATAAACTCACACTGCTGCGCATTTTTGAGCAAGGCTTCAATGCGCTTGACCGCCTTTTTGAGCGAAAGCAAAAGGTCATCACCAGCATCGGGCGAGTATTCACCTTTGAAAGTAGAGACCACCGTACGGTATTTCCAACGCAGTTTGGCAAAAGTTTTCACCCAACTGTCCAACAAATCAGGCATGGCAAGCAAGCGCAGCGCGTGACCAGTAGGCGCAGTGTCGATGATATACTTGTCATACTCGCCTTGCTCGATAAGGTCGGTGATGGCTTTCAGCCCCATAACTTCATCCATGCCGGGCAGGGTCAGTTGCAGAAGCATATCAATGTCTTCTTGGTCGAAGTATGTGCCGGTGTCCATGATAAGCTGAAGTTCCTGCATATGCTGGGTCATGAACGATTTGAAGGCTCGTTCGGCATCAAGTTCATATGCGTAGCAGCGCGGTATGCCGTGAATGGGAACAATGCAATCGCCAATAGGCTGAGCGAAACTATCGGCAAGCGAGTGAGCAGGGTCGGTAGAAAACACAATGGTTTTGAATTGCTTAGCTAAGGCAAGGGCTAAGGCAGCAGCAACAGTGGTTTTACCAACGCCACCTTTGCCGCCAATGATAATGAGCTTGAGTGCCGAGTCGGTAAGTTGCATGGTCAGATGATTGACTTAGGGTTGGCAAGCCAGAGGCTTAGCCAGCGCATGAATGAAAGCTCTACGAACGGTGAAGATAGTCAAAGCAGGAGAATTGTGGCGAGAGTTCGAACGCTTGAAAGAAGGCAAAAATGAAATTGCAAGAGACCTTTTTTTTGCATACATTTACAGCAACTTTTGAAAAATGAACAACCGTGCAGTCAGAGGGTTCTTTGCATATACATTTATGAGCTGACTGTGCTTTTTATGACGAAAAAGAAAAAGGAGTAACAACTATGAGCGAGGTAAAATCAGTGCGCCTCGAAGCCAAAGAGGATGTAACAATTCTATTTGCTGGTGATTCTGGCGATGGAATGCAGCTGACAGGCACGCAGTTTAGTGAAACTGCCGCTCTCTTAGGTAACGACCTCAACACCTTCCCCAACTATCCTGCTGAAATTCGTGCGCCCGCAGGCACACTTCCCGGTGTATCAGGGTTTCAGGTCCAGTTTGGCAGCAAGGAAATTTTTACGCCGGGTGACCAAATTGATGTGCTGGTCGCCATGAATGCGGCGGCACTCAAAGCCAACTTGAAAAATCTCAAAAAAGGAAAGTTCATCATCGCAAATGCAGATGGCTTTGATGAAAAGAACCTCGAACTGGCAGGCTACAAGACCAATCCACTCGAAGATGGCTCGCTGAATGATTATCACGTCTATAAAATCGAGATTGCACGCCTGACACATGATGCACTCAAAGACTCGGGGCTAAGCACCAAGGATATTGAGCGGTGCAAAAATATGTTTGTCTTGGGGCTGCTTTACTGGCTCTACTGCCGACCAATTGCCCCAACGATTAAAAATATTCAAGAAAAGTTTAAGAAAAAGCCTGAAATTGCCGAAGCCAATGTGCGTGCGATTAAAGCCGGCTATAACTACGGCGAAATGACCGAACAATTCACTACGCGCTTTGAGGTCAAAAAGGCAAAGCTGCCAGCTGGCACCTATCGGCATATCATGGGCAATCAAGCGACAGCATTCGGGCTAATTGCCGCCTCAAAGAAATCAGGCTTGCCGCTGTTCTTGGGCTCGTATCCGATTACGCCAGCATCAGATATTTTGCATGAGCTGGCAAAGTATAAAAACTTCGGGGTGCGTACTTTCCAAGCCGAAGATGAAATTGCCGCCATCTGCGCCGCTATCGGTGCAAGTTATGGGGGGCAATTGGCGGTAACAAGCACTTCCGGTCCGGGCATGGACCTCAAAGCTGAAGCTATGGGATTGGCGGTGATGCTCGAGCTACCGCTTGTGATTATTGATGTGCAACGCGGCGGACCCTCGACAGGTTTGCCAACCAAGACGGAGCAATCCGACCTCATGCTGGCAATGTTCGGTCGCCATGGCGAAGCACCCGTCCCAATTATTGCCGCACAATCGCCAGCCGATTGCTTCGATGCCGCATTTGAAGCCTGCAAGCTCGCTATTGAGTTTATGACGCCTGTCATCTGTTTGACCGATGGCTACATTGCCAATGGCTCTGAACCTTGGCGATTCCCGCAGACCGTAGATTTGCCAGAAATTCCCGTGCAATTTGTGCCTGCGCGTGAAGCCAACGACCCACCCTACTTGCCCTACAAGCGCAATGACCGCTTGGCACGCTCATGGGCAATTCCGGGCACAAAAGGCTTGGAGCATCGCGTCGGTGGCTTGGAAAAACAACATGAGACAGGCTACATCTCCTACGACGGCGAAAATCATGAACTGATGGTACAATTGCGGGCTCAAAAAATTGAGCGCATTGCCGACACGCTACCGCTCCAAACGATTGATAACGGTGAAGCACAAGGCAAACTTCTCGTGCTAAGTTGGGGCTCTACCTACGGTGCAGTGAAGACAGCCGTGCGGGACTTACGCAAAGAAGGCTATGTGGTCTCGCATGCGCACCTGCGCTATCTCAATCCATTCCCCAAAAACTTGGGTGAGCTCATCTACAATTTCGAGACGATTCTCATTCCAGAACTCAACTCTGGACAGCTGATTCGGCTCATTCGCGATAAGTTCCTTGTGCCAGCCATAGGCTATAGCAAGGTGCAAGGACTGCCGTTCTCGGTGGCAGAACTCAAAGCCCGAATTTTGGAAATTCTTAACCAAAAGGAGAAGTAACTATGTCAGCATTAGATCTTGGAGCAGCAGCGGCGACCCGCACACCCATGCCAACTGTGCTCACCGCAAAAGATTTCGTTTCTGCACAAGATGTGCGCTGGTGCCCGGGCTGCGGGGACTATTCCATCTTGAAGCAAGTGCAAACCGTTCTGCCAGAGCTCGGTATTGCACGCGAAAAGTTCGTCTTCGTCTCAGGCATCGGCTGCTCTTCTCGCTTTCCATACTACATGGAAACCTTTGGCATTCATGGTATCCACGGCAGAGCGGCAGCTATTGCCTCTGGCTTGAAGATGGCGCGTCCAGACTTAGATGTGTGGGTCGCCACGGGCGATGGCGATTTGCTCTCCATCGGTGGCAATCACTTCCTGCACATCTTACGGCGCAATATCAACTTGCAGATTTTGCTCTTCAACAACGAAATCTATGGGCTCACTAAAGGACAATACTCGCCAACCTCTCAAGAAGGACTTGTTACAAAGTCGTCGCCTTATGGCGTGATTGACCACCCTATGAACCCAGTAGCACTGGCGTTGGGCGCAGAAGGCACCTTTGTGGCACGGACCATGGATAGAGATGTCAAGCACTTGCGTGAGATGCTCAAGCGTGCGCATCAACACAAGGGCACATCACTCTTAGAGATTTATCAAAACTGTGTCATCTTCAATGATGGTGTCTTTGAAGCCTTCACCGAAAAAGCCACAAAAGCGGAAAATGACCTGTTCCTTGAGCACGGCAAACCGCTCATCTTTGGCGCAAAGCAGGACAAAGGCATTCGTCTCGATGGCTTCAAGCCCGTTGTGGTGAATTTGAACGACCCGAATGTCTCGGTCAACGACCTCTGGATTCATGATGAAACCGACCGTGTCAAAGCCAGCATTTTGGCGCGCTTCTTCGATAAGCCGGGCTCCGAGCATTACATGCCACGCCCGTTTGGTGTCTTCTATCGTGAAGAGCGTCCCTGCTACGAAGACCTGATGCTGGAGCAACTGCGAGTGGCACAAGCCAAAGGCGAAGGCAACTTGGATGAGCTCCTGCGTGGCAAGGAAACTTGGGTGATTGACTGACTTTTCGCAGGAGTGATACCAAAAAGCATGCAGTGGTTTGTCATGCTGAACGATGCGCAAGCGAAGTGAGGAATCCGACTTGCAATAGATGCCTCGCTTGCGCCCGGAATGACAAAAAGAAGTGCGCAGAACATCTGTATTCTGCGATACAATGACAGAAAACTTTTGATATAAGGATTCTCTGCTTGCAATGCTTGCAAAACGCCTCTGATGTTCTTTTTGTCACGAGAGGGAACGATGCAGTGTGGGTCGTTCCCTCTTTCCTTTTTTTGTGAACTACGCAGCTTGAGGGGATTACTGCAACTTGGTAAGTGTGCCGTTCTGAAATTTCATGATGTGCATTTTAAGATTGATGTTGCCGCCGCCGAAGAAAATCTCGGAACGATGCCCATGGTAGGGTGGAGCATTGCGAAAAGCATGCGCAATATCGGCTCGGTCGGTGAGCCCTTTTTCTACAGCCGTAGCAACAACAAAATCCATAGCATCGTAGCCGAACCAAAACTGCAAATCTGGTAACATTCCCCAGACGGCTTTGAAAGCCTCAGAGACACGCTTGGTTTCGGGAGCATCAGGAGAAATGTGGCTATCAATAGCATAAATGACGCTATCCCCAATGCTGCGATATTGACTCAGCAAGAGCGGGTCGTGCCAATCCCCTGAGCCAACAATACGAGTCTTGATGTTGTAGAACTTGAGCTGTTCGACAGCAATGGCAATAGATTCAAAGTCTGACATAGGGATATAGACGGCATCAATAGCCGTTTCGGGAAAGCCTTTTTGTGGATGTGCTTTCAATTTGAGCGGCGCAAGAACCTGTGCAATGCCGCGAATCTGCGTAGGCAAAATGCCATAAAATTTCATTTCTCCACCAGCTGCCAAAACCGCTTCCCGAAAGCCCTCAGCCATAAATTTGCCATATGTGCTATCCCGAGCCAAAACGCCAAAAGTCTTTGCACCAAGCACGTCAATAAGGAATCTGGCAATTGCCTTGCCGCGAACTGCGTATGTGGGGTTAAGTTGAAAACTGGTCGTAATGTGACGCGTAATCTCTTCGTCAGTTGCAGTAGGGGTCAGCATAGGAACACCTTTTTCAGCACAGAAACGAGAGACATGCACGGCTTGTCGACTATAAACTGGACCAAGAATCAGATGTACTGATTCGCGCTCGATAAGCTCGTTAAGCATGGAGCGTAGGGCAAGAGAATCATCGCTCATGCAGGGATAAATCAACACATCAATGCGGCTGCCTACGGCAAGCTGGTGATGAGTCGCCACAGCCTGAAGAATGCCCAGCATTATTTTCTCGCCGAGACTCGGTTGCTCTGAACTGTCGAAGATGTCAATACTGAAAGGCAAGAGCACACCGAGCTTAAAGCGGCGCACTGTGCCAGAGCGTGCCTGCACAATATGCTGGTGCATACCTTCGAGCATCGTGCGGTAAGCCGGTGAAAGTGCGGAAGCATATCGTGTCTCGAGCGTGGAGGCAAAGAGGCTCAAGCTGTCTAATGCAGGGTTTGCGCGCACCAATTCACGGTGCAAAAGGGCATTGAGTAGCAAGACGGCAAGATGTGGGCTATCGGTACTGGTCAGCAGGTCAATGAGTTCATGGCGCTTGAGAAAGACCTGCGCAAGGGTAAAGACATACATGGCTGCTCGTCGTCGAAGAGCACTACTATCGGTAGGCGACCATGCCGTGCCAGCGACACCCATAAACCGGCGCGCGGCACTAAAGAACTGACCATCTTGGTAGTCAAGAGCTGCCGCATCAAAATCAGCTTCTTGCCGAATCTCAGCACTGACAGCGTTTAATCGTAACTGCGAGAGTCGTTCCTTTGCAGTCTCTAATCTGTCCATTTTCACCAGCGTCTTAACTTGTAGCAGTTGTGCTAACTCACGCCGTGCTAAGGGTTCATCGCTGGAAAGAGACATGTAGCGCACAAGCAAACTTTCAGCTAAAGCATAATTGCTGCTCTGATACTGCGATATGGCAAGGTTCAAAATTTGGTCTGGGCTTTTGGCAAGCTCCTGTTGCTTTTTGGCGTAAAGTTGCTTGGCGTCGAGTGGTTTAGACCCCTTTGTTACAGAAGCTGGAGCAGGGTCAGCAGGTTCAATGACTTTGCGTTTGCGAGGCTGTGCATAGAGCGGCTCGGAAAACGGCAGCGTCAGAGCGATGTAGCATGACCCCAGAAGAAGTAAGAGTATTCTCATTGCTGTGGTTTTTTGCATAGTTCAAATGAGATATGCACGCCGCAGTTACCGAAATGACTGTCAGTAACAAAGTTAAGCAGATGAATTTGCAAGGTCGGCAAGTGCTTTGCCAGTCATACGGAAAATAGTCCACTCCGACATGGGCACTGCGCCAAGTTTTTTGTAAAACTCAATGGACGGAGTGTTCCAATCTAACACAGCCCATTCTAACCGACCGCACTCACGCTCGAGTGCCAACGCCGCAAGACGAGCAAGTAATGCTTTGCCATGACCTCTGCCGCGATATTCTGGCTTGACAAATAAATCTTCCAAGTAAATCCCACGTTTGCCAAGAAACGTCGAGTAGTTGTGAAAAAAGAGCGCAAAACCTACAGCGGTATCGCCTTCGTAAGCCAAAAGCACTTCAGCGGCTGGTGGTGTACCAAAAAGTGCTTGATGCAAACGGGCTTCGCTAACCTCCACTTCATGAGACAGATGCTCGTATTCGGCTAACGCTTTGATGAAAGCCAAAATCTGCGGCGTGTCCTGCGGAGTTGCAAAACGAATGTGTCGCATAGTGTTACGAGACAGTTTTTTCCCACTCTTGGTAAAGTAACTCTAATTGCGCACTCACCGCACCATATTTCTCGATGATTGACTTGGATTGCGCATGCTTGAAAAAGTCAGCTTTTGCCATTTCAGTCTCAAGCATAGACTTTTCATGCTCCAGTGATTCAATCTGGGACTCGAGTTGATGCAAATTGCGCTTATGCACTTTGGGCTCAGGCGGTTTTGCTTTGGCAGAAGGTTTGGGCATCTCCGATTTGGTTGCAGAGACAGCGGTGGCTTTGGCAGCAGTTTCTCGTGCCAAGTCTTGTTCTAACTTTTCTACAAAATCGGCATAGCTGCCGAGATAAGTACGCAACTTACCGTCTTTGAGATAAATGACCTTACTCACCAGACTATCCAGAAAATATCGGTCGTGTGAGACAATGATAAGCGTGCCATCGTAATTTTCGAGCGCCTCAATAAGCATATCTTTTGAGCGCATATCCAAGTGATTGGTCGGCTCATCGAGAATGAGAAAGTTTGAGGCTTGAAGAAGCAGTTTGGCAAGTGCCACACGGGACTTTTCACCGCCGGAGAGTACTCCAATTTTCTTATTGACGGCATCACCTGAAAAAAGAAAACAGCCTAAAAGGTCGCGCACTTTTTTGCGTGCCTCTGAGTCAGGCGCGTGCGCCAGCATTTCCTCGAGAATCGTGTGATGCACATTGAGATTTTCAGTTTGATGCTGACCAAAAAAAGCCAGACGGACCTGATGACCAAGTTTACGCTCGCCTTGAAAGTCAATTTCACCGGCAATGATTTTGCACAATGTGGATTTGCCAGCACCATTTGAACCAACCAGCGCAATGCGTTCGCCGCGCTCCACTTCCAAATCAATGTTTGAAAGAACAGTCCTGACACTGTGGTCAGGCAGAGTGTATGATTTTGAGACACCTTCGAGTGTAAGAACCATCTTGCCTGACGGCGCTGCTTTCGGAAACCGAAAAGAAATCTGCGAAAGGTCTTGTTCAGGAGCTTCTAACTGCGCTTGAAGTTTTTCAAGCATCCGCACACGACTCTGCGCCTGCGACGATTTCGTGGCTTTGGCTTTGAAACGCTCGATAAACCGACGCAACTCGGCAATTTTTTTGAGGTCATTAGCATACTTGGCTTGCATCTGCTCATAGCGTAGCGCTTTCTCGCGCTCGTAGAAGGAGTAGTTGCCCTTGTATTCAGTAATCCGCTTGAAACTGATTTCTAAGGTCTTTGTGGTGAGTTTATCAAGGAAAAAGCGGTCGTGTGAGATAATGATGTATGCGCCATCGTAGTTGAGAAGGTAGTTTTCCAGCCACTGCAAGGAATCTATGTCAAGATGGTTGGTGGGCTCATCGAGCAAAAGCAGTGTCGGGGCTTGCAGCAAAAGTTTGGCAATCAGCAAGCGCATTTGCCAGCCGCCAGAAAACTCTTTAACCTTCTTCTGAAAATCTTCTTGTGAGAAGCCAAGTCCAACCAAAATTTTTTCTGCATCGGCGCGCATTTTGTAGCCGCCAAGACGCTCAAATTCGTGCGTAGCTTCAGAGAATCTCTCAATTAGCTTGGTGTATGCCTCACTTTCGTGATTGAAGGGCAAAGTGAGCTCAATTTCCATGCGGGCAATATCGCGTGAGAGTGCATAAAGTCGCTCGTTAGCCTGCATGGCGTATTCGAGAGCGGTTTTTTCAAGGTCGCCATCGAAGGAAATTTCTTGTGGCAGGTAGCCGATGGTCGTATCCGAAGATTTAAGAATCTGTCCGCTAACCTGTAGGGTCTGTTCAGGCATCACGCCAGCAAGGTATTTGAGCAGCGTGGATTTGCCAGCACCGTTTAAGCCCACAAGTGCCACTCTATCGCGGTCACCAATCCGAAACGAGCTATCAATCAAAAGGTCCTTTGTGCCAATGGTAAGACTAAGGCTGCGTGCTTCAAGCATATTTTTGAGTTCAGAATTGAGCAGCAAAGATAAGAATCCTATCGCATGTTTTTAGCGCAAAGCAAGTTTCGGCTTGCCAGTGTAGGTGCAGTACCATGTGACTTGGCAGAGTGCCGCAGTTGTGAAAGAAAGTCGCAATGGCACATAAGCAAAAGGGGCGTGGGGGACGAAGCAGGTAGCCACATACTGTAGAAGACTATGCAGCAACTTGTGCAGGTAGCCACTGTTCCATGCGGTAAGCGCTATCCCAAAAGAGCCACTCCAAGCGTGAAGAATAAACGAAGGCTTCGGTCATCAATTTTTTCGTGTGTGGTGCAGCGTCAGCCGCAACGCTTTCGGTAAGATGAATCATTTTATCGACGAGAGCGCTGTATTCTGGGCTGGAATACATGTCAATCCAGTTCTTGTAAGGATGTTGAGCATAGTCTGCACGCTTGCAAGCGCTGTCGTAGATAGTCTGTCCAACCTCGCGGTAAATCCAAAAGCAGGGAAGGAGCACAGCAATTCCCTCTTCGTAACTGCGTAGTGCTGCAGTAGCAAGCATATAGTTCGTGTAAGAAAAGCATGAAGGGGAATAACTGACATCCAAAGTCGTCTTGTAGAGCGAAAAATAAAACTCATGCAAGGCGCGCTCGGCGACGATAGCCTCCTGTGAAAACTTGACGAATTGCACAATTTCGTCGGCAGTTCGGGCTTTTGCGGCAAGCATAGCAAGTGCCTTGGCAAAATCCATCAGGTAGAGCGCATCTTGCTTGATGTAGAACTGAAATTTCTCTTGTGCCAGTGTGCCTGACGCCAGTTCTTGATTAAATGGGTGCGCCAGAATTTGCGCATAGATAGGCTCAATTGCCTGCCAGAGTTCACGAGTAAATGACATGGTTAGTCCCTCCAAAGTTTATAGAAGTGATGTACAGGAGCATGACCTTTGCCGAGTGTGTAAGTAGCGCCGTATTCAATTGCGCCAGTCAGATAGTCTTTAGCATGTTTGACGGCATCGGTTACGGAAAAACCTTTTCCCAAGTAAGCGGCAATGGCTGAAGAGAGCGTGCAGCCTGTGCCATGTGTATTTTGGGTGGGAATGCGAGGCGCATCGAACCAGTGAATCTGACCATCGGCGGTAAGCAAGCAATCCATGCTGCGCAGTGTATCCAAATGTCCGCCTTTGAGCAGAACGTGTTTTGCACCAAGCTGTTGCAAGGCTTTTGCTGCATCTGGCATCTCGTCGAGCGTCTGAATTGGGTGCCCAAGTAGAAGGCGAGCTTCAGGCAGATTGGGTGTGATAAGCGTTGCCAGTCGCAGAAGCTGTTGGCGCAGAGCCTCAATGGCGCTATCCTCCAAAAGTTTGTCGCCGCTTTTTGCGGTCATCACGGGGTCTAAGACAATGGGGCGCAGGTTGTAAAACTGCAGGCGCTCGGCAACGGTCGCAATGATGTCGGAAGTAAAAAGCATCCCGATTTTGACGGCGTCGACGCCAATGTCGGTCACGACAGCATCGATTTGCTGGGCAACAAATTCGGGTGGCACGCTATGAATGGCACTAACACCAAGCGTATTTTGTGCCGTAAGAGCCGTGATAGCGCTCATGCCATAGCCACCTAAGGCGGCAAAAGTTTTAAGGTCGGCTTGTATGCCAGCTCCGCCACCAGAATCCGAGCCAGCAATGGTCAGAAGACGTGTGTAAGTGTTCATGATAAAGAATGACTTAAGGTTGCTTGAAAATTGGTGGCGCAATGAAAGAAAAAGGAGGAAGTTGCTAGAGGAGCGTTGCACACTTCGCCTCATCTTTCCTTGCGTCAGTATTACCTGCGTCAAGTTCCTCGGGTATGTTCTCAGCCAATTGCAAGTGCAATTAGCACCCCGAAGATGATGGCATTGGAAGCAAACATAACAACTCGGTCAGAAATAAGCAATACAAAGAAAGCGCAAAGGTCAGGCAGGTATTGCACTTCCCTCATTTCGTAGTGAATCCGAAAGGCGTATCTTCACATGTTGAACGAACACTATTCCTGTGCAAAACATGGCAAAGCAATCAACTAAGACGGCATCCTACTTTACGCGTATCGGTTCAGCGCAAAAAGTTCATGCGAACCTGCCGCCTGCACTCTGGTCAGTGGCGGAAAAAACAAATTTCAAATCCACTTCGACTTATGAGGATGTCAAGCAGTTTCTCTTTGAGCTCAAGGCGCTCACGCAAGAGATGACCTTGCACACCTTTGGCAAAACAACCGAAGGGCGAGACCTGTGGTTAGCCGTGTTTTCGCGACCGCAAATTTTCTCGCCGCTTCAGGCAGTGCAGTCTGAAAAGCCAGTGGTGCTGCTGCAAAACAACATTCACGCAGGTGAAGTCTGCCCGAAAGAAGCCTCAATGATTTTGATGCGCGACCTTGTGCTGGGCAAGCTAAATGCGCTGCTCGATAAACTCATCATCCTCGTTATTCCCATCTACAACGCCGACGGCAACGAACGCCTAAGCGAAGCGAACCGACTCTCACAACTCGGACCGGAAAACGGCGTAGGCATCCGAACCAATGCAATCGGATTAGACCTGAACCGCGACTACATGAAAGTGGAAGCCGAAGAAACTGCATGCCTCATCAAAAATGTCTATGTGGCGTGGCAGCCCGATGTCATCATTGATGGACACACCACCGATGGCTCACGCCATGGCTACGACCTCACATTCGGCTTTCCACAGCATCCGAATGCCCCAAAAAAGCTCATTGATTTTACACGCGACGTGATGCTTCCTGCCATTGCCCAAAAAATCAAGCGCGACACTGGCATTGAGATGTTCTACTACGGCGATTTCGTCAATTTCCGCAAGCCCGAAGAAGGTTGGGCAACTTACTCGCATCATGCGCGATTTGGCGCATCATATGGTGGTCTACAAAACCGCATTGCCATCTTGATGGAAACTTACTCATATGTGTCGTTTGAGCGCCGCATCAGAGCCGCCTATCACTTCATGCGAGAAAATTTAGAATACACGGCGCGCAATGCTTCACGCATCAAAACCTTAGTGCGTGAGTGTGTAAAAGAAACCATCGCACTGGGAGAAAGTTATGACCCAAAGAAAAATTTGATTGCGATTGAAGTGGCTAAACAGCCCTTCGATAAGCCCTACGCCGTCATTGGCTATGTGGTCAAAGAAAAAATGCATCGTGATGGCACTGTGTATTACCTCCCCACCAAGACAAAAAAGGTGTATCATGTGCCATACTTTGGCAAGTTTACACCGGTGCGAAGTGTGCCGCGTCCTTTGGCGTATCTTTTGCCGAAGTCGGAGCGCCGCATCATTGAAAAACTTATGGTGCATGGCATTGCCGTTGAACAGTTGCTCAAACCTTTCAGTGCCACCGTAGAGTATTTTGACATCAAGGATATCAAACTCTCCGAGCAGTGCTTTCAAGGTCATCGTGAGGTAACGATTAGCGTCTTGCGAGTGCCAGTAGAGCGAACCTTTCAGGTCGATGATTTTATCGTGCCCATGAATCAACCTGCGGCAAATGTGTTGGCTGGACTGCTTGAACCCGATTCAGATGACAGTCTGGCTCACTGGAATTATTTTGACAACTACCTTACAGGCAAACTTCGTTTCGAGAAGGATTTTGTCACAGAATATGAGTATAATCTCATTGATTTGCCGCGCACGAGAGAGATTTATGAAAAGCTGATTGAAAAAAATCCAGCGCTCTCTGAAGAAGAGCGAGCACATGAAAAAATGAAATTTTTTATGACTGCGGTTGGATACGAAAATGAATTTGTAAATCACATTCCCGTGTTTCGCTTGATTGAGAAAAAGCCATATTCAGCGAAAGTGTATGTGAGCGAGTTCGCCACAAAAGCGCGATAAGAAAGCACGCAAAAACCTCAAGATGCTGTAAGGGTCAGAGAAGCTATTGACGAACGAGAGAACGGGTTGTATCTTTCCTGTTCGAGGAATAAACGAGGCGCTAATTAAATGAAAGCCAAATCAGAGAGCGATATTGCCGCACAAATCCATCAGCTGTTGGAACGCTCAAAGACATCTCCATCGGCGACACTGAGGCTTGCCGAACTTCTCATTCGACAAGGCAGAGCCGCAGAGGCGGTTACACGATTGCGTCCCCTTGAATCTGACTACCGCGAGTCCTATCGGTTCCATGTCGTCTTGGCAAGAGCTTATCGTGCAATCGGTAACACAACCATGGCGAAAACCCTGCTGGCTAAAGCATGCCAGTTAGCGCCGCAAAATGAAGTGGCACTGCATGAGCTCATCCGTCTCCATGCGCCTGCATTACTACAAAGCACAGAAACAAGTGCAACACGACGCGCTGGCAAGCAAAGCACAACATGGGCACGGTCAGATTTTGCATCACGCGCGCAGCAAGCAAAATCGCCGCCATTAGAGTCTATTCCCAGAGCGGAGCATGTTACTGAACCCTTGCCGCAAGCACAGTCGACACAGGTGAGATTGCCACAAGATTTGCCTCTACCATCTGCCACAGAGCAGCTGACCAAAAAAGAAAATGTGGTACGCTCACCAAGCGAAGATAAGCCAAAAACTGAAAGCCTGACAGCAAAGTCACCTGAAGCAAAAGCACCAGAACCAGAGGAAAAACTTTTGACAGAGAGCGACATCTTTGATGAGAAGGGCATGCTGCTGGGTGAATTTGCCATAGGAGCAGAAGAATCATCTAAAGAGATGCCAGAAATTTCTTTTTTGCCAGAGTCAAAGCCACTGCAGAAATACGATAGCATCCTTGACCTGTCGCAAATTCCAGCACCAAAAGAAGAGCCACCAGCAGTTGAACTCAATGAGCCCAAAGTTGCATTAGACCGTGCCAAACTCTCCCAAGTGCTGTCGCGTCTTTCTCTGAAAGAAGAAAGAGAAGTCAGTACGCCACCAGCACAGCCGGCACAAAGCGACACACAAGCATCAACCACTTCTGCTGAAAAGAGACCAGATGAAAATGGAAAGTCTGACATCAACCACGGAGCATATGCACAGGTTTCTGACGCAGGAGGCGTGAGTGCAACCTACGTGCCAGCTCACGGTGCGGCAAACGAGACGGCACGAGAATCAGCTGCACAGACAGCTGAAGCAACATCAAAAGAAAAAGAAATTGATGACATTGAATCCTTAGCGGCACAACTTGCTAACTTCAAAGCGCCACCTGTGCAGGAGACGAATGACCCGACGCCAATTGCCGAACAACGAAAACCTTTCGATGACGATGAAGAAATTAAAATGCCAACACGGCAACTGGCGGAGATTTTTGTGGCACAAGGTGCATACGCAAAGGCAATTAAGGTCTATGAAGCGCTGGCCGAGAAAGAGCCCCACAATGCCTTTTTATTCAACATTATCATCAATGGCTTGCGCGCGCAAATAAAGTAACTCGTTCAAGGCTACATCTTTCAGGAGCAAAACATGAGGTAGAGAAAATTTCGGTGAATAGGAACGTTTTTGAAACATCAATATCGCCGTATCGTTTAGGTGTGCTGTTCGTCACAGTATCCTGCAATCGCACGTTTATTGCACATTTAATCTGAGCTTTTTGGAAATATAGCTTCTTCATCTACACAAGATAACCTTTATCCATGAGAAAGTGGTTACTGGCTTTTCCCGCTTACCTTTTTATCATCTGCAGATTAGCAATTGCACAAGATGCCGCCATACCAAGCACCATAGAGACGCTCACACTTGAAAAAGTCATCAAGATAGCTATCGAAAATGCCGTGGCGACAGTGCAGGCGAAAAACAACTACGAGCTAACTGGTGCGCAGCTATTGCAAGCATATGGGCAGTTTTTGCCAAGTCTGACCATATCGGCAACCTATACCCCACTGAACTCTAATCAACGTATTAACCCAACAACCTTACCCGGCGGTCAAGTAATTTTCCCGCTATTCGGTCAGCAAACCACATCAATTGGGTTCAGCCTGAATTCATCGCTCAATCTCTTTAATGGATTAGCTGACCAAGCGGCACTGCAAAATGCGATTCATGCAAAAGAGGGTGCAGGCTACACGCTCAAACGTGCAAAGCAAGATATTGCCTTCAGTGTGGCGCAAGCGTATTTGCAAATTTTGCTCAATCAGGAGCTGTTGTCTATTGCCCAAGAGAATTTGAAAGCTTCGCAGGAAAGATTGCGCCAGTTGCAAGAGCAGACGCGCTTGGGAGCACGCGCTATTGCAGATCTCTATCAGCAAGAAGCACAAAAAGCCGCCGATGAATTAGCCGTCATTCGTGCCGAAAACACCTTGCGCAATAGCAAACTGGCACTCATTCGTCAAGCTCGTTTAGACCCTGCAAAAGAATACAAGTTTGAAATCCCGCCGATTGATACCGCATTGCTCGGTGCAGAGTATCAAGATGAAGCCAAGCTCATTGCAGCTGCACAAGAGCAGCGTGCTGACCTCAAAGCCGCTCAAGAAAATCTCACGGCAGCCTCATGGAGCATTGCGCAAGCACGTAGCACCTTCATGCCTGCCCTGAACCTGAACTTTGCACTCTTCACAAACGGCTTCAACGTCTTTAATCAAAGCATTGACGGAAACGCTATCCCGAACCCCGTGCTGCCGACAGTAGCAGAGCAGTTAAACAAACAGATTAGCTTCAACATCGGTCTGCAGCTAAGTTGGACGATTTTTGACCGCTTCACCACCAATTTGAGAGCGGAGCAATCGCTCATCAACTATCGCAACCAAGAACTGCAATACGAGGATTTGAAAATTCGTGTGGTCGCAGAAGTGCGTCAGGCACTTGGCGATTATCAAGCGGCGCTTAAGCAATTGGAAAGCACAAGCAAAGGGCTTCTATCGGCAAAGCAAGCCTACGAGACCATACAGAAGCGCTACGAAGTAGGGTCAGCTACATTCGTAGAAGTTGCGGCGGCACAAGCCGCACTGGTGCGTGCCCAATCTGACCGAGCACAAGCCTTGTTCAACTTTACCTTTCAGAAAAAAATCTTGGAGTATTTCTTGGGAAGCGTCGACATTGATGACTTCTGATTTTTTACTTAACCTCAACTTCAAGCACTATGGCAATTGAGACACTGCCCTCGGAAAAATCAACCCGCAGCACAGCGGTACCTGAAAATGCACCGCAAAAACCCAAGAAAAAGTCTCGCCGAACGCTGTGGCTGACAGTCGGAATTGGTGCGGTATTAGCAGTACTGATGATAGTCGTCGTTGTGCAGTCTAAGAAAGGGGCAAAGCCCATCACAGTGACGGTTGAGAAAGCGGCAATTCGCACCATCACACAAATTGTTTCGGCTACGGGAAAGGTGTATCCAGAAACGGAAGTCAAGCTCTCGCCAGAGGTGAGCGGTGAAATTGTAGAATTACCTGTCAAAGAAGGCGATGTGGTAAGACGAGGGCAGTTGCTCTTCAAAATCAATCCGCAGCTTTCACGCACGCAGGTCGAGCAAGCACAGTCGGCATTAAGTGCAGCCAAAGCCGCAAGCCTGCGCGCCAAAGCCGAGCAATTGCGCACAGCTGAAGAATATCGACGGGCAGAGCAACTCTTTGCACAGAAGTTAATATCCGAAACGGAATACTTGGCAGCAAAGACTAACGCAGAAGTTGCCAAGGCAAATGCCGAAGCCGCCTTATTTGATGTAGAGCGCCTGCAAAGCCAACTCAAACAAGCTCGTGAGCAACTTTCGCGCACGGTGGTTACATCGCCAATTAACGGCACGGTAACCGTGCTATCGGCTAAACTCGGCGAGCGTGTCGTCGGCTCTATTCAAATGGCAGGCACAGAAATTTTGCGCGTCGCAGACCTAAGCGTCATGGAAATGCGTGTCGATGTCAATGAAAATGATATTGTCAATGTCAAGCTGGGTGATACGGCACGCATCACGATTGACGCCTATCCAAACCGAAAATTTACGGGTATCGTGCGCGAAATTGCTAATGCCGCCAAAACCAAAGGATTGGGCACACAAGAAGAAGTCACAAACTTTGAAGTCAAAATCCGCATTCTTGACCATAATGGACGCTTGCGTCCGGGCATGAGCGGCAGCACCGACATAGAGACTTTTACGGCAAAAGATGTGCTGAGCGTGCCAATTCAGAGTGTAACTGTGCGAGCATCCGAGAGCGGCATGACTACCGATGAACTGGCTCAAAAGCGCGCGCAACAACTCAAACAAACCGATGGCGACGTGGAGTTGATGAATGAAAAAATCAAGCAGCAGCAAGAAAAAATAGACCGTGCAAAATTGGTGCGCGTCGTCTTTGTTAAACAGGGCGACATTGTAAGAATGGTGCCAGTAGAGACAGGCATTGCCGATAACGCTTACATTGAAATCAAAAAAGGTAATCTCAAAGCTGGTGATGAAGTGGTCTCGGGAAGCTATCGTGCCATTAGCCGAGAACTTAAAGATAGCTCCAGAGTGATGAGTGAATCTGAAATGACGAAAAAATCACGATGAAGATGGAACGGCAGATACTTAGACCGAAAGGTAACCTGGTCATTCGCATTGAAGGGGTAACGAAGGAATACAAAATGGGTGAAGAAATCGTCCGTGCCTTGCGAGGGGTTTCACTTTCTATTCACCGCAATGAATATGTGGCAATTATGGGACCTTCTGGGAGCGGTAAATCAACCATGATGAATCTGCTCGGTTGCTTGGATACGCCAACTTCAGGCAAGTATGAGTTCAATGGTAAAGATGTGGCGACAATGGAAGATGACGAACTTGCCGAAATCCGCAACAAAGAAATTGGTTTTGTCTTTCAAACTTTCAATCTCCTGCCGCGCTCAACAGCCTTGCAAAATGTTGAATTGCCCCTGATTTATGCAGGTGTGCCAGCAGATGAGCGCCGAGAAAGAGCCTTAGCGGCTTTAGAGAGCGTCGGCTTAGGCGACCGTATCAACCACAAACCAAACGAGCTCTCGGGCGGTCAGCGTCAGCGTGTAGCTATTGCGCGGGCATTGGTCAATAATCCCTCCATCATTCTTGCCGATGAACCTACAGGCAACTTGGATACAAAAACCAGTGCCGATATTATGGATGTCTTTGAGTCACTCTACATGCAAGGCAATACGATTATTGTCGTTACGCACGAGGAAGATATTGCACGCCACGCTCGCCGAATTGTGCGCCTGCGCGATGGCTTAATCGAGAGTGACAAGATGATGCTCGAAGAGGATTTTGTAAAAGTCTAACCAGACTCACTCATGATAGCACTGCGCCGATTTTTTTATGAGTTTTCAGAAAGTTTCAGGATTGCCTACGCCCAAATTATGGCAAATAAAATGCGCTCGGTGCTGACTGCACTTGGCGTCATTATCGGCATCTTAGCTGTAACGCTCATGGGCACGGCGATTAACGGCATTGACCGAGGGTTTGAAAATAGCTTGGCGATGATTGGTTACGATGTGCTCTATGTGCAGAAATGGCCTTGGGCAAACGTTGATGACTGGTGGACTTACCGCAATCGCCCACGTATCAAAACCGAATACGCTGAACAGATAAATAAAATCATTGAGTCTTCACGCACGACCGAACTCGTGGTAGCTGTGCCGCAAAATGTGCACATCAAAACAACAAAGTTTGGTGAAAATCAAATACAAGGCACATTTATCATGGGCACGACAGATGAATATCCGCTGGTCGCACAAGTTGATTTGCAGGAAGGCAGATTTTTTAGTTCAGCAGAATCGCTGACGGGGCGCCCAGTCTGCATCATCGGGTATGATATTGCCGATGCGCTCTTTCCGGGAATATCGCCGATTGGCAAAACCGTGCAGATTGGTAATGCGCAAGCTCAAGTCATTGGCGTACTCACCAAGCAAGGCAAATTTTTAGGCTTGTTCAGCTTTGATTCGCAAATCATTGTGCCAATTGCCTTCTCCAAAAAGTATTTCGGGGAAACAGAAAACGACCGAGTGGTAGTGCGAATGAAAGATAAGACACGTGTGCTGGAAGCTAAAGAAGAACTGACGGGCATCATGCGGCGCTTGCGTGGATTGCTACCTGACCAAAAAGATAACTTTAGTATCAACGAGCAACAGGCGTTCAAAAATACGATTGATCCAATTAAGTCTGGGATTGCTTTGGCTGGGCTGTTCATTACGGGACTGTCACTCTTTGTCGGGGCGATTGGTATCATGAACATTACATTTGTCAGTGTCAAGGAGCGCACACGTGAGATTGGCACACGCAAAGCCTTAGGTGCACGTCGCCGCACAATTCTTATGCAATTTCTCATCGAGGCAGTATCGATTTGTCTGGTAGGCGGCGTCATTGGGCTCCTGTTGGCATATGGTCTCAGCGTGCTCATTGCGTTTACTGCACCAGACTTTCCGATAAGTTTCTCACTTGACTTGGTGCTGGTTGGAATGATTACATCGGTGCTGACGGGCATTTTTTCAGGGTTTGCACCAGCTTACTCTGCCGCAAAACTTGACCCTGTGGTCGCCCTGCGCTATGAGTGAGCATACCAGCTCATGCACGACTATAAAGGCAAGTAAAAGACATAAATTCGTTAAGCGACATCTTAAACCAGATGCGTTATGAGGCTCAATGAAATTCTCTCCATGGCGATTGTATCACTGAACGCAAACAAGTTGCGCTCAGGGCTGACCATATTCGGCATTACAATCGGTGTCTTTAGTATCATTGGCGTCATGACCATCATGAACGCCTTGCAAAGTTCCATTGAGAGTGGACTATCATTTTTGGGCTCAAACACTTTTCAAATCGCAAAGTATCCCTCCATTCAATTCGGCGGCTCCATCCGTGATAAATACGCCAATCGGCGCGACATTACCTACGATGACATTCAACGGCTGCAAGCGCTGTTGCAAGGACAGTATGAGGCTTTCTGCCCGAAAATCTTTAACGGTGGCAAGCAAGCAGTGTATGGCGGCTATAAAACAAACCCTAACCTATCCATCGTTGGCACGAACAAAGATTTTCTAGCAGTCAATCAGCACAATATTGAGCTGGGGCGCAATTTGAGTGATGAAGATGTTGAATTTGCGCGCAGTGTGGTTGTCATTGGGCAGGATATTAAAAAGCGACTGTTCCCGAATCCGAATGAAAATCCTCTCGATAAACTCATCAAAATAGGTGGAAAAACTTACCGCGTAATTGGTGTGCTGGCAACAAAGGGGGGCGCTTTTGGCACCAGCGATGACAATCTTGCCCTCATTCCCATCACACGCTACTTTGTGGATTATGGCAAATACAACCGCTCTATCAATGTGGCTATCCAAGCCAAGTCGCAAGCAGAGTTTGAGAAAACTATGGATAAAGCCATAGGGGCAATGCGCATTGTCCGTGGCTTAGAAGCCGATGAAGAAAACGACTTCGAAGTCTATTCCAATGATTCCCTTATCAATACATTTGACCAAATTGCCAGTGTGGTGAAAATTGGGGCATTCATCATCAGCTTCATTGCGCTCATCACGGCAGGTATTGGTATCATGAATATCATGCTGGTCTCCGTAACAGAGCGTACCAAAGAAATCGGTATTCGCAAATCGATTGGCGCAAAAAAGAAAAATATCTTGACGCAGTTTCTCATCGAAGCCGTGATTCTATCTGAACTGGGTGGCGTACTCGGAATCTTACTCGGGGTCATTGGTGGCAATGTGGGAGCTATGGCATTAAATGCAACAGCGGTATTCCCATGGGATTGGGCAATCATCGGTCTCGTGGTCTGCTCCCTGATTGGCATTGGGTTTGGCTTCTTCCCAGCCATGAAAGCCGCCTCACTGGACCCCGTCGAAGCCCTGCGGTTTGAATAATGCTACACAAGTCTACCTTACAAGCACAGCTTCAAAACCCCATCTATGGGGAACTTACAGCCACGTAAAACTCTTTTCGCCTTTCAATAGGAGTCGAACTCTGAAAACCATAGACTGACAAAAGAAGTTGACAAAGGGGCAATCAAGCAGGGAATGACTGACTTTAAATTTCTTCATCTGCTGCGCTCATTCCTTTGGGCATCGGTGCCCATAGCACTGCAACCCAAATTCTTTGCTGAACTTTCTAAACACAATTTCCGATATGCAGTCACATTAGCTATAACGCTGGGTATCATTCACATTGGACTCATCTGGCTGAACTTTTCCCAACGGTTTCAAAATGGAGTATGGCAGAATGATGGCTACGAGCGGCTGGCGTATTTGCACTTTACTTTGGAAGGCGTGTTAGCAGGTCTGCTGCTGACGGCATTGTTTGGTCGCCCACTGTCACCGACTGCCCAATATCACTGGGCGCTGATATTCTCCGGGTTTATGATGATGTGGTGTGCCGCACTAAGCGCCTCTGACCAAGAAATTCATGGGCAAATCACGGTCTACATCGTTGCCATCTTTGGCTTAGCTGTGGCACAGTATTATCCCATAGGTCCCAGTTTGGCAATTTACGGCTTGGCACATCTGATATTGCTGTTGGGGATTTCGCATTTCCAGCGCGATGCAGAAACCGCCAGCGCACATTATGTCAATAGCACGGCTTCGGTAACACTGGCTTTCCTGCTTTCTCGCTTGGTGTATGGCAACTTCGTGCGGGAATTTACTTTGCGTGAAAAGGAAAAAGAACTTTTGCAAGAGCTAAGCAGCCAAGCCAAACATCTTGCCGCAGAAAAACAGCGTAGTGACCGCTTGCTGCGCGAACTTGGTGAAGCAAATTGGGAACTGGCTTTAGCTAATGAATCTTTGCAACGCACCTCTGCGCTCAGAGCAGAACTGATGGAAATTGCCGCCCATGATTTGAAAAACCCGCTTCAAGCGATTGTCGGCTTTTCGTATCTGATTGCTGATTCAAGGTCTATTGAAGATATAAAAGAACATAACAAAGTCATTTACCGAAATGCCGAGCGCATGTTCAATATCATTGCTGACCTTTTAGAGCGTAACAATGCTGAAAATGCTGAAGAAAAGGCACAACACTTGGAATGCAGTTTAACCAACCTCTCTGTGCTCATGCAGCAAACGATTACACAGTTTGAGCAGCAAGCTAAGCTGAAAGAACAGACGCTCATCGTGCAAATTGAACCGGGATGCTATGCCCATGTCAATAGTGCGCTCATCAAATCAGCGTTGGAAAACCTTATCTCCAATGCCATCAAATACTCCCAAGAAAGTGCAAGGATTTGGATTGAGGTTTGTAAAAAAGACGTGCCTGATACATCAAGTTCGCAAAGTGCAGAACGCACAGGAAAGTGGATTCGTATTGCCGTCAAAGATGAAGGGCAAGGGCTATCGGAAGAGGATATGAAGCGCCTTTTCGGCAGATTTCAACGCTTATCGGCAGTGCCAACTGGCGGTGAAAGCTCAACAGGTTTGGGTTTATACATCACTCGTCAGGTTGTGAAGCGACATGGCGGGCGTATTTGGGCAGAATCCGAAGGCAAAGGCAAAGGCTCAGCATTTTTCATAGAGCTACCAGCCAGCTTAGAAAATGCTGGAGGCAAGGGCAGCTCGAGTTGACCGGGCAGGAGCTATGGCGGTAAAAATTCAATGCTGAATCTCAACCTTGTAGTGCGCACGAAGCGCTTGACCTTGAGCATCTACAAAAGATTCAATCTCTTCTTTGGTCAAGTTCAGCGGTTGAATCATGCCTAACTCGGGAGCAAGTTGCACACGCAAAACCTGAGCGGTGCTATCCAATTGCCCAAAAGGTTGGCCGAAGACCCCTTCCTCTGGCAAATTTTGACGATAGTATGCCTCTCCATTAAGCTCAATCGTGATGGTGCGCTCGCCTTTGCGAGTTTTCTGGACATAGACACGCGGTGCAAATAAAGATTCATCCGCATAGACAAGTGCAGACACATAGAACAAAGGGGGAGTAGAGTTTGCAACCGCATTTTCACAATGATGCTCAATAAAATTGCCGATAAGTTCAAACTCTTTGCGTGTGATGTCATTCGGCGAAAGCCACATCACCGTACCCATCAGCGTCGAAGTAACATATTGCATAACTTCATCTGGCGAAGAAGAAGACGGGCGTGGAGAGAGAGCTGTAAGATGGCGAATCGCTACAACCTGTTTCAAATCTTCAGGAAAGACGGGCAAAAGATAGTGCTGTGTGCCTCTAAAATTTGGCTCAATGCGTTCGCCAGCACTCCACACATAGCGATTGTTGAACAAAAGTAGATACTGATACCCTGTATGACCGACATGCACTTTTGCAAGTTTTTCATATCGAATGCGGGCGCCATGGAACAGTGTATCAATCAAGACTTGACGCTGGGGCGGCTGGTGCTCCAGACGCAGGGCAGAGAAGATGAAAAAGCCAAAAAAGAGCAGAACAACGACAATGCCAACTGCCACCATAGCAAGGGCTACCATGCCTAAAAATTTGAGGATATGATCCATAGAAAGCAGGTAAATAGGTTAAAGAATTGTCCAAAGGGAGTCTTCTAAGCTAACGAAAATCATAAGCAGTATGAAGTATGCACGGTGAAATATAAATTTATGATGATGCACGAAAGATAAAAGATGAGGCACGCAATAAAGCGGAACACTTGCTTCTTTCAACACGAAGTGCCCTAACACATAGCAGGCGGCGTGAACGGCACCAGCATGAACACACAAGTTAACCCATTGTAAAATTAGGCATTGATGAAGACCTTCGAGACAAAAAAGCTGTATTACTCCATTGGTGAAGTAAGCAAGATTACTTCAGTGCCAGCGTATTTGCTCCGCAATTGGGAACATGAATTTCCACAGCTTTCTCCATCGCGCAATGCCAAAGGCAATCGTGTCTATACCTACAAGGATATTGCCGTCGTGCTTGCCATCAAGAAGCTCATCTATGAAGACGGCTACACTCTGGAAAAAGCGCGTGCCATGATGCAAGGCTATACCGCTCCGAACAATGTCATCAAGGAAACCAAAGAACTTTTGAGCCAACAGTCATCCCCGCCGAAACTGCCGCCTAAGCACAGTGAAAGACAGCGCCAGACGCTACTGGAAATTCGTGCCGTTATTGAAGAGCTGCTCGAAAAACTCGGATGAGTGTGTGCATGATACTTCAGAAAGCCTCTTTCTGCAAGATGTCCTAAAGCCTGAACATATTGCATGCTGAAAAGGCAGTTTTAGCACATTTGCGGTTGTGTGTGAAATGTGTAATTTCTAAGCCCAGAACCAAATAAATATCGTAGCAGGAGAACCTACCATGGCGGAGTTGATTACGATTGAGCGTCATATTCTTGAGCAGCAGCGCAAATTTCCCAGCGCAAGCGGTGAGCTCACCCAGTTACTGTCTGACGTCACGTTTGCCGCAAAGTTGGTGCGGCGAGAGGTGATTCGTGCTGGATTGGTGGATATTTTGGGTTCGGCAGGGTCGCAGAATGTGCAGGGTGAGGAAGTCAAAAAGTTAGACCAATTTGCGAATGAAAAATTCATTCAGGCTATTGGGCACCACGGGCGTTTTGCCGTGATGGCGTCTGAAGAAAATGAAGACATCATCATTCCACCTACGGAAAAATCAGGAAAATATGTCCTGCTGTTTGACCCGCTGGATGGCTCGTCCAACATTGATGCTAATGTCAGCGTAGGGACAATTTTTTCAATCTACAAGCGCAAATCAGCTTTAGGGACAACCGCCACGGTGCAAGATTGCTTGCAAAAAGGCGTCGAGCAAGTGGCGGCAGGTTATGTGATTTATGGCTCATCGGTGATGCTGGTCTACACAACCGGGCAAGGGGTGCACGGGTTTACCTTAGACCCAACGATTGGTGAATTTTTGCTCTCGCATCCAAATATCACCATCCCCAAGCGTGGCAAAATTTATTCTATCAATGAAGGATATTACCGCTATTTCTTTGACGGTATTAAGAAATACATCAAGTATTTGCAACAGGAAGATAAAGCCACCAACCGTCCGTATTCAGCGCGATATATTGGCTCACTGGTAGCGGATTTTCATCGCAATTTGCTCTATGGTGGCATTTTCATCTATCCACGCACCAAAAAAGCGCCAGAAGGTAAATTGCGCTTGCTCTATGAAGCCAATCCATTAGCGTTTGTGTGCGAGCAAGCAGGCGGTCGAGCCACAGATGGATACAAGCGAATCTTGGATATTGTGCCTGAAAAGTTGCATCAGCGGACGCCGCTATTCATTGGTAGCGAAGAAGATGTCAAAATCGCCGAAGAATTTGAGCAAGGGCTGCGCGAAGTGGAGCACGACCGTGAGCTCATTCCAAGTATGCTGGCGGAAGTATCGCGTGCGGAATCGACCCTCATGCGCTAAGGCAACAGATAAAAAATTTCAAAAAGGTTTGGCATTTTGAGCCTTAAGCTCTATTTTTGCGGGCTCTATTGCTCTATTCATAACCAAAGTTTTGGATTTTGCACAAGGCATGAAAATCGATACGCAAAGTTTTCGCACTTATTCTGCAAAACCGCTTGAAGTCGAGCGCAAGTGGTATCTTGTCGATGCAGAAGGACAAACACTGGGGCGAATGGTCTCCAAAATTGCCACCATCTTGCGTGGCAAACATAAGCCTCAATACACGCCCCATGTAGATACTGGCGACTTCGTGGTCGTCATCAATGCCGAAAAGGTAAAGCTGACCGGTGCAAAGCCGCAAAAGAAGATGTACTATCACAATACGCTCTATCCCGGTGGCGCACGCTGGGAAAAGTTCGCCGATGTGCTGCAAAAGAGACCCGAGCGCATTATTGAAGATGCAGTGTGGGGCATGTTGCCAAAGGGTAATTTAGGCAGGCAAATCTACAAGAAACTTAAAGTCTACGCCGGTCCTGAGCACCCGCACGCTGCACAAAAACCGCAGAAACTCGAACTTGCATAACGATAAAGTATGGCAGAAATTATCTCTACAGTGGGGCGACGAAAAACAGCAGTAGCACGTGCCTTTGTCAAAACAGGCACTGGCAAAGTGATTATCAACAACCGCCCTATTGAAAATTATTTCACTATTGCAGAACAGCGTAATGATGCACTCAAGCCCTTGGCAGTAACCGATAGCATGGGCAAGTTTGATGTGATGGTCAATGTGAAGGGAGGCGGTATTAGTGGTCAAGTCGGTGCTGTACGTTTAGCGATTGCGCGTGCCATGGTAGAATATGACGAGAATTTGAGACCCGTTCTACGCAAAGAAGAGCTCTTGACACGTGACCCAAGAATGGTCGAGCGCAAAAAATATGGTCGCCGCAAAGCTCGCCGCCGCTTCCAGTTCTCAAAACGCTAAGGCAAGCCTCCTCTGGCAGGACAAGCTCGCAATAGCATGATGACCTAATGAGTTTTCTATCACGCATACTTTGCACGGAGCAACCGCTTCAAAATCGAGTGGCAGTGTCTGTAGAGATCCCCTCGATAGTAGCAAAGTAGAGGTTCAACTAAACTAAACAGCAAATACACTATGCCCAGACTGCAAATTGAAGACCTGCTCAAGGCAGGCGCGCACTTTGGACACCTGACACGCCGATGGAATCCGAAGATGAAACCCTACATCTTCATGGAAAAAAATGGCATTCACATCCTTGACCTGAAAAAAACGGTGCAGATGGCTGAAGATGCACTCAATGCCGTTGAAGCTATTGCAGGTACAGGTAAGGATATTCTCTTTGTCGGCACAAAAAAACAAGCCAAAGCAATCATTGCGGAACAAGCCGAGCGATGTGGTATGCCATATGTGTCGGAGCGTTGGTTAGGCGGTATGCTGACAAACTTTGCAACCATTCGGCAAAGCATCCGACGCCTCAATGCCATTGAGCGCATGGAAAACGATGGCACGTTCGACATTATCACCAAGAAAGAACGCCTCATGCTGACACGCGAAAAAGAAAAATTGCTAAAGGTCTTAGGAGGCATTTCTGAAATGACCCGCTTACCCGCAGCACTCTATGTGGTGGATGTCAAAAAGGAACATATTGCCGTCAAAGAAGCAAACTTACTGGGCATACCCATTTTTGCGATGGTCGATACCAACTGCGACCCAGAGCTGATTACCCATGTAATTCCTGCAAACGACGATTCCATCCGTTCAATTGAGTTGATTACAACGGCTGTTGCGGATGCTATCATTAATGCCACAACGGCACAGAAAGAAGAAGACACGGAAGAAGTAACTCAAGAAGAAGGAAATTAGTCTCCGCAAGAACCGTGAAGCCCTCACGGTTCTTTTATTATCCGACAATTAAAAAAAATTATGGCAGAAATTTCAGCAAAATTAGTCAAAGACCTGCGCGATAAAACGGGTGCAGGCATGGCAGATTGCAAAAAAGCACTTGAAGCCGCAGGCGGCGATATGGATGCCGCTATCAAATGGCTACGTGAGCGCGGAGCCGCCGCTGCCGCCAAACGTGCAGACCGCGAAGCTAAAGAAGGCATTATTGCTGTGGCACAAACAGCAGATAAAACCGCGGCGGCAATGGTAGAAGTCAACTGCGAAACCGATTTCGTTGCACGCAGTGAAGGATTTGTTGCCTTCGCTAATGAAGTGGCGGCTTTAGCACTCCAGCATCGCACAAAAACCCTAAAAGACTTGCTGGACTTGACCATTGGGGGCGAGTTTAATACAAGCGTGGCAAAAGCTGCTGAAATCATGGTGGGCAAAGTGGGCGAAAAAGTAGAAATTAGTCGGATGGCTCTGCTGGAAGCACCTAATGGCATGGTGGTAGCCTACATACATCCTGGTGCAAAACTGGCGTCACTGGTGCATATCACAGGTCTAAACGGCAAGGATGACCCAATTGGCAAAGATATTGCCATGCAGGTTGCGGCAGCAGCACCCGTTGCACTCGAGCGCCATAGCGTGCCTAAGGAACTCATTGAAAAAGAGACGGAAATTTATCGCCAACAAGCACTCAACGAAAAGAAACCTGCCGCCGTCGTAGAAAAAATCGTCGCAGGCAGAGTTGAAAAAATGTATCAAGAGGTCGTGCTCTTAGAACAGCCCTTTATCAAAGATAACAGCAAGACCGTAACGGAAATTCTGAAAGAAGCATCAGAACGATTGCATGCACCACTTTCAGTCAAAGAGTTTGTGCGTTTTCAACTCGGAGAAAGAGCATAAGAAGAAGGTCTCGCCACAGCGAGACCTTTTTGTTGAAAGCGAAGCACACAATAGAAAACTGACCAAATCATGGCAGCATTAAAATACAAGCGAATTCTACTCAAACTAAGTGGTGAATCGCTCATGGGCGATAAAGGCTACGGCATTGATGGAGAAGTATTAGATAGATTTGCTTCAGAAATTGTGCAAGTGCATGAGTTAGGCGTAGAAGTAGCTATTGTGATTGGCGGCGGCAACATTTTTCGCGGGCTCTCCAAAGCCGCTGAGCATATGGACAGGGTGCAAGCTGACCAAATGGGAATGCTGGCTACTGTGATTAACGCACTGGCGTTGCAAGATGCGCTTGAGCGCAAAGGCGTCTTCACGCGGCTACAAACCGCTATCAAAATGGAACAGATTGCCGAGCCCTTTATCCGACGCCGTGCCATACGACACTTAGAAAAACGCCGTGTGGTGATTTTTGGCGCGGGCACAGGAAACCCATACTTTACAACCGATACCGCAGCAGCTCTACGTGCAATTGAAATTGAAGCCAATGTCATCATCAAAGGCACACGCGTCAATGGCATCTACGCTGAAGACCCTGAAAAAAATCCAGCCGCTCAATTTTTTCAGAAAATTACTTACCTCGATGTTCTAAAGAAAAATTTGCGAGTGATGGATTTAACCGCTATTACACTCTGCCAAGAAAATATGCTGCCTATTGTGGTGATGAATATGAATGTGGAAGGCAATCTCAAGCGTCTGCTCATCGGAGAAGAAGTCGGCAGTTTGGTCAATTAACGTTCAACCCATAAAGAACATCACGGCACCAACGCCAGCGACAAGGATACCGCTGCCTAAAACGCTGAGCCAAACCAATTTTGGCGCCCAATGCTCCCATTCCGTTTGCCGAGAATACTGGATAGCACCGATAACAATGCCAAGCAGACCGCCAAAGAGCAACACGTACGAAAGAATCTTCATATTTTAGAATCAGGCAGGTTTGCAAATCAATGCAACTTAGCAAAATCTGGGCAGAAAGCGATGCAGAAACTCCTAACATATTCTCCCGTGAGGCAGCTTAGGTGGCTAAAAAATCTGTTGCTGTTAGCCTGCGGTATGCTGACCGTATCCCCACTTACTGCGCAAGTGCTAGAGAGTCGTTTCCTGCGGGAAACTCAACTTTTGCAAAACACACCGCTCTCGAGCATAGATACAGCCTTGCTTTTTGGTGGCATGAGAAGTAGCCCCACAACATCTCTGAGCTTGCCACTATCTTCGCAAGCACTGGCGCCACCGAACTATACGGTCAGTGCAGGCGATGGAATTTTTATTGGCATCGCTTCGCAAACTTACACATCATATCAACTGACAGTAACACCTGAAGGGAAACTTATCATCCCGCGCATCGGTGAGGTAAGTGTGCACAGTCTCACTTTGGCTCAACTCAAGGAGCGCCTGAAAGAAAAGTTCAGCACGGTCTATCGGCGTGCGGAGGTCAGCGTAGCCTTGCTAAGTTTGCGCACCTTCGAAGTAGAGGTGTTAGGTGAAACACTCTACCCAACCAAAGTCAGAGTAACTGCAGCAGAACGTGTATCGGATGCAATTGCAAAAAGTGGTGTGGTTCTCAAAACTGCCGCCCTGCGTCAAGTCAAACTCAAACGCACAGACCCTGATACGACACTAATTTTGGACCTTTTGCCATACTACAAGATTCTCGATGCGCGCAGTAACCTCTATCTCAAAGAAGGGGACGCCATTTTCCTCACACGCCGAATCGATTCAGTCAGCATATTAGGAGAGGTGAAGTATCCGGGTAACTATGAATATCTGCCAAGCGATTCGCTTTACCGCATGCTGGAACTCGCTGGCGGCACCTTGGAGACTGCTTACCTTGATGCCGTGGAGATTATTCGGTTTTCTGACGACAAGCTCTCGCGCAAAAGTCTTTATGTCAATCTTAGCGGCTATCCAAAAGAGTCAAATGTGGCCTTACGACGTGGCGACATTGTCATGGTGCGGCGGATTCCGAAAATCTTCCCTGAAGAGACAGTAGAGGTGCGCGGCGAATTCAGATTCCCGGGCGTTTATCGTATTGAGCCCAAAAAAACACGGCTGCGCGATATCATTCAGTTAGCTGGTGGATTGACAGAAAAAGCTTCGCTGGAAGAAGCGGTGGTTATTAGAAGCTCTGCGGCACGCTTCATTGACCCCAGAGTATTTGCAAGCGATAATCCCGAAGATGATGATGCTCAATACCTGAAAGCCCGCTTGCGTGAGCGTACTGGAAGAATGTCGGTCAATATCAAAGCTCTTGTCTTGGAAAATGCAGAGAGCGAAAACATCCTCTTGGAGCCAAATGATATTATCGAAGTTCCACGTTTTCGCAATTATGTCAATGTAATCGGACGGGTGATTGAGCCGGGCAATATCGAGTATCAGAGCAACTTAACCGTGAAGGACTATATTCGCCTTGCTGGCGGTTTTGGAAAGCGTGCCGATGAAGGGCGCGTGTCTGTGATTAAGCCCAACACAGGCGATGTCATTGAAGCCAGCAAAGTAAAGACATTAGAACCGGGCGATACAATTCTCGTGCCCGAACTGCCGCGCAAACCTTGGCTGCAAGCGGCATGGGAGATAGTCAGAGATGGCATTGTCGTGATTGGTAGCATTGCAACCACAGTATTGGTGGTGTTAAGTATCATACGAGGATAGTCATGAGCAATACGGATTTTACAGGTAATGGCGCAACACGGCAAAAACCGACTCTGCTACGTCATTACCTTGAGCTCATCCTTGAACAGCTGGGCTTTATTACAAAATTTACGCTGACAGCAACGGTTGTGGTCATAGTCATGCTCTTCATCATGCCGCGCACATACATCGCAAAAGCCGTCCTCATGCCGCCTGAAGACCCAAACAAACAAAATGCACTGTTGCAAGCCATCGGCAATTTAGGGCTAGCAGCACTTAGCGGCACGAGCACGGTAAATATGACCGAAGTGTTGGTAGAAGTGCTCAAAAGTCGTACCGTAGCCGAAAGTCTTATTGTAGAACAAAATTTGGAAGTGCTCTGGCTCAGTGAAAAAGAGCGTGAAAAAAGCGTTGCTGAAAAATGGGAGAAACTGCGCAACCTACTATCCGAAGCCACACGCATCAGTGCCAACAAGCAAGGGTTTATCACAATCGAAGTGCGATGCAGTACCCCGATATTTTCATTTGAATCAGCAGATGATGACAGTGCCAGAGCACGAGCGGCTCGGCTTGCTAACGCATATGTGAGTGTGCTGGATAGAACAAACCGCCGATTAGCCAATGCAAAATCGCTCTACAATGCAGAGTATTTCAGCGCGCAACTCAAGCTGGCAAAAAGCGAACTCGATAGTGCATACTCAAAGCTGGAAAACTTCCAAAAGTCCAATAAAGCTGTGGCGATTTCAGAGCAAATGAAGTTGCAGTTAGAAACGCTCTCCAAACTGAAAGCCACCATGATAGCCGAAGAAATTAACTTGGATTTGCTCTTGCGCGACAGGCAGCAAAATGATTTACTTGTAATAGAAACCAAAAATCGCCTGTCCGAAATGCAACGCAAGTACAACGACATGCTGTTGGGAAAATCTGACAAATATGCGATGGGCTTAGAACAAGTGCCAACACTGGCGCGTGAATATGCTAACTACTACCGCGAGGTAAAAATCAATGAGGAAGTCTACGCTTTGCTCAAACAACTCTACCACAAAGAACGCTTGCAAGGCTACCGTAATACACCCAGTGTGATTGTGTTAGATGAGGCACGTGAACCCATCAAACATGCCAGTCCCAAGCGGCTTGAGACAACACTGTTTGCCGCACTGCTGGCAATGGTGCTCGCCATCAACATCGTCTTCATGCGAAACTTTCTGCAGCGCACGCGTGAAGAAGAAGGCTACGCCAGACTGTGGGCGCTCTGGCAGCAGCAATTTGCGATATTTAGGCGCGGGGGAACAAAAGCAAAATCTGATAAACCCACAGCAAAGTAAGTGAAAAAGTGAATGAAGTAAGTCGGTGAGCAGTTAACGACATCGCACTACAAAAAAGCGGCATCATGCAGAGCATAATAAACCTATAAACTCTTTGTTTCGTCAACTCAAACCTCGGAGACAGCCATGAATTTTATTCGCAGCACTTGGCAAGAAGCCTCGTTTATGGAAAAAGTTGCGTTAATCGGCTCGCTCACCTACTTCATTCTGCCAATTGATTTGATTCCTGAACTCATGTTTGGGGTCTTTGGCATTGCTGATGATATGGCGGCACTGGCACTGCTCTTCAGCACAGTGTTACGTATTCGCAATCGCATGAGCGAAAAGGAGCGCCAAAAAACTCTACCGACATTCAGCAAAACTGTCGACTAAAAAGTGTGAGAGCAAAGTCATGTAGTGCATGTACCCTCTTAGTGCGCGCCGCTCAAGAGCCACGAGGAGAGAAACGACAAGGAAAGCAACATTGCTATGCAAGGAAATTTTTTAGACTGGACATATTCAGAGAATGCACATGCGCATTTTCGCTACGTGGCTTTAGGCAAACCCTCTTCACATACGCCTATGCTATTCATCCACGGCTACGGCGCAATGATCGAGCACTGGAAACATAACCTACACATTTTTGCAAAGCAGCGTCAAGTGTTTGCCATAGACCTCTTAGGGTTCGGTGAATCCGAAAAGCCGAATGCGCTATATGGCTTGCCGCTCTGGGCAGAACAAATCCGATTTTTTCTGCAGATACAGCAACTCGAAAAGGTCGTGTTGGTCGGACACTCTATGGGCGGGGCAACATGCGTATGGTTTGCGCATCACTACCCAGAGGGTCTCGAGTCATTGGTCTTAGTTGATGCATCAGGCATTTTCCCTGATGAAATCAATCCGCTCGAGAAACTGCTCTATCGTGCGGTCGGCAGTCCAATAATCGGCGAAGCCATGTTTAGCTTATTTGCCAATGCCTTTGGCGCGCGCCAAAGTTTAGTGCCAACCTACTACGATGTTTCAAAAGTAACGGATGAATTGGTCGAGCAGTTTGCAAAGCCCCTTCGCTCATCAGGAGCAATGTATGCCTACTTAGCACCTTCACGCTATCCTGAACGGTTCATGCTCAATGCATTGCCACGACCTTGCAATTTCAAAGGGCGAACTTTAATCATCTGGGGCAGATACGACATGGCATTCCCACCCGAAAAAATTTTGCCAAAATTCAAAGAACTTTTACCGCAAGCTCAAGAGGTGATTATTGAAAAGACACGTCACTGCCCGCATGATGAAGACCCTCATACCTTCAATGCCGTGTTAGCTGACTTTCTTGCCACAGCCAGCGATTAAAACGAGTGGAAACCAAAACGCGCAAAAATACCTTTTGGGGAGCAAGAAGGTCTAAACTCACTATTCAAGTGCAAGTATGAAAATTGCAATTTTCGGCGGCGGCATTGCCGGCTTGAGCGCGGCAATCCATTTGCTTGATAAAGGCTACGAAGTCTCACTCTACGAAAAGCGTTCCGTCTTAGGCGGCAAAGTCTCTGTCTGGAAAGACCGTGAAGGCGATTCAATTGAGTCGGGACTGCATGTCATTTTCGGCGGCTACAAAGAACTGCAAGCCTTGCTCAAAAAAATTGGTGCAGAAAACAACTTTGAGTGGAAAGATTTGGCGCTGATTTATGCAGAGAAAAATGGCGCACAAACACGCTTCGAAAAGGTAAAAGGTCTGCCAAGTCCACTGGCAGAGCTCATGGGCGGTTTGAAAACGAACGTCATCACTTGGCGCGATAAACTCTCACTTGTTCGAGGATTGCTCCCACTCTTACTCTTCGGACATGAAGAGTATTTCCGCTCACAAGACTTCATGACCTACTCCGAATGGCATGCGCGTCATCACTGCACGGAACATTCACTCCAGCGCCTTTGGCGACCAATTTCTCTTGCATTGAACTTCATTGAGCCAAATGTGATTTCCGCTCGACCCATGATTACAATTTTCAACTACTTTGGTCGCAATTATGAAGATGCACGCTTTGGCTTTTTCAAAGCGAACCCGGGCGACAGCATGATTACGCCCATGAGAGAGTATATCGAAGCCAAAGGTGGAAAAATTTTTCTTAGTGCACGCCTAAAAGAATTCAAGCTCAATGAGGACGGCACAATTTGTAGCGTAGCCCTAAGCGATGGACAATGGATTGAGGCGGATGCCTACATTTCTGCATTACCTGTGCATAGCTTGAAAAAACTCATGCCAAAAGCATGGCTCAAGTATGACTATTTCTACAACCTGTTCCACTTTGTAGGAAGTCCTGTGGCAAATTGTCAATTGTGGTTCGACAAAAAAATCACAGATACGAACAATTTGATGTTTGCACACGGCACGACCTTTGCCACATTTGCTGACGTCTCTATCACCTGTCCAGAAGACTACCAAGCTGGGCAGGGCACCGCAACAGGCGGCAGCGTATTGAGTTTGGTGCTGGCGCCAGCGCATCACTTGATGGAATTGCCAAATGATGTTATCGTTGCGCGTGTGTTAGAAGAACTGCGCGCCCTCTTCCCTAAGGTGCGTGAAGCAAACCTGCTAAAAGCAACTGTCGTGAAAATCCCTGAATCGGTCTATAAAGCCGTGCCGGGCGTTGATAAATACCGTCCTGACCAAATCTCACCAGTCGAAAATTTCTTCCTCTGCGGCGACTATACCTACCAGAACTATCTGGCTTCAATGGAAGGTGCGGCGCGCTCTGGCAAAAGTGTGGCAGAGAAACTTGATGCCAAGATGAGACGCAGAGCTCATGTGGAACATCAGCCAGCATGAGATTGCCTTTAACGCTCGACATGAACCACATCATACCCGATAGAACATTGTGCGTAGCCTTAAAACTCTAAACCCTTTGCAGGGAAGATGTTGCCCAAGAGGGGGAAGAGCAAAGGCGTGGAAATGAAGAGCGAGGCGTGTGGCAAAATCAACTGTGGTGAGAGAGGGACTTGAACCCTCGACCTCAGGGTTATGAATCCTGTGCTCTAACCAACTGAGCTATCTCACCAAACGATAACGCAAAAATATAACATTTCCGTGAAAATTTACGCGGGACGTTAAAAGGAAATTTGACCTCACTTTGTTTTGGATTAAATTTGCGGCGCAAAAATATAACATGGCGGCAAGCGCACACTCATTTCAACTCAATCCATGGGCATTTTCGACTTTTGGTCAAAAGACATTGCAATTGACTTAGGCACAGCAAATACGCTGGTGCATGTTCGCGGTAAAGGGATTGTTTTAAATGAGCCATCTATTGTAGCGTTCGACAGAGTAACACGCCGTGTGGTTGCAATTGGACATGAAGCCCGACAGATGCACGAGAAAACACACCGCGATATTATCACGGTCAAGCCATTAGGTGACGGTGTGATTGCAGACTATGAAGCGGCTGAAGAATTGATTCGCGGGCTAATCAAAAGGATTCTGAAAGATTTCTCGGGCTCATTGCGCCGCATGGTCATTGGTATTCCCTCTGGTATTACTGAAGTGGAAAAACGCGCCGTACGTGATTCAGCCGAACATGCTGGCGCAAAGGAAGTCTACCTGGTGGCAGAACCTATGGCAGCAGCCATCGGGCATGGGTTAGATATTGAGGCACCATATGGTAACATGATTGTCGATATCGGTGGTGGCACATCAGACATTGCTGTGATTTCACTCTCGGGTATTGCGGCAGGGGAGTCCATTCGTGTAGCTGGTAATGAAATTACCAATGCTATTTTGCAACACTTCCGCAAAACATACAACTTGGCGATTGGTGAGCGCACCGCCGAAGAAATTAAAATCAAAATTGGCTCAGCTTTTGAGCTCGAGGAAGAACTCATTGCCACCGTGAAGGGAAGAAACTTAGTAACCAGTTTGCCCGAGCAACGCGATGTCAGTTCTCCTGAAATTCGTGAAGCCATTGCCGAGCCAATTTCACAAATTGTCAATGCCGTTCGCCGTTGCTTGGAGGCAACACCACCAGAACTTTCGGCAGACATTCTCGACAGAGGCATCATTCTTACTGGCGGTGGGGCACTCATCAAAGGATTAGACAAACGCATCAGCCACGAAACCAAACTCCCAGTCTATGTCGGTGATGACCCCTTGACTGCTGTAGCGCGTGGCACTGGCAAAATTTTGGAGGACTTAGAGAAATATCAGAACATTTTGGTGAAAACAAAGCGCTAAGCAAAAGTTGTGCGAAAAAAAGTTGTGGTGATTGGCGCAGGGTTGGGCGGACTGGCGGCAGCCATGCGTCTTGCCTATCACGGCTATGACGTTCACATTTTTGAACGCAATGCCACAGTAGGCGGCAAGATGCAAGAACTCTCAGCGCCCGATGGCGTCTATCGCTTTGATACAGGTCCGACGCTCATTACCATGCCGTTTGTCTTCGAAGACCTCTTCAAAGATGTTGGCAGGCAACTCTCTGACTACCTTACGCTTGTGCCATTAGAAGCGGCATGCAAATACTTCTTTGCAGATGGTTCTGAATTTACCGCCTACTGCGACCTCCATCGCCTACGCGAAGAAGTGGCTCGAGTCTTTCCCAATCAAATAAAAAACTTCGAGCGCTACTTTGCTTACATCAAAAAAATCTATGAAGCCACAGCAGAAAATTTTATCTACAACCCGCTAACTTTCTCAAGACTCTTCAAAACCAATCCCTTCCAGTTTTTCCAAATTGATGCCTTTTCTACTGTGCATCGAAGCAACGCAAAATTTTTTAGTGATAAGCGCTTGGTGCAGTTCCTCGACCGATTTCCAACGTATGTAGGTGCTTCGCCTTATCTTGCCCCGGCTACGCTCAATGTTATTCCCTTCGTGGAACTGGCTTTCGGAGGGTTTTATGTGCGCGGCGGCATGTATCGTTTGGCGGAAGCCTATCGACGCGTGGCTGAAGAATTAGGTGCAACCTTGCACCTTGGTCAAGATGTAAAGCAGATTCTTCTCAAAGAGAGAACTGCCATCGGCATTGAGCTCGCAAGTGGAGAAGTGGTCTATGCGGACGCTATTGTCTCAAATGATGATGCCATGCACCTCTATCAGACACTCCTGCCGAACGGAAAAACGACACCATGGCGACTCAACACATTGGAAGCCTCCTGCTCTGGATTCGTGTTATGCTTGGGTCTGGCAAAAACTCATCCACACCTTTTGCATCATAACATTTTCTTTAGCCGTGATTATGAAAAGGAATTTGCAGATATTTTCACACATAAGATTCCGCCACACGAACCCACCATTTACATCTCTATTTCCTGCAAGAGCGATGAAGAGCATGCGCCAAGAGGCAAAGAAAATTGGTTCGTGCTGGTGAATGCACCGTATCTTTCCGATAAATTTGATTGGACGCGCTGCAAAGATGCATACCGCAACGTGGTCATTGAACGGCTAAAAGCATTAGGGTTTGGCGATATTGAGTCTTGCATTGAGTTTGAAGCAATGCTGACACCGCAGGACTTAAAACTCAAGTACAATGCATATCGCGGTTCAATCTACGGCATCTCGTCTAATTCGCGCAGTGCGGCATTCCTGCGTCCGCAAAATCGCTCTCCATTTGTGAAACGGCTTTACTTAGCCACAGGCAGTGCGCATCCGGGTGGCGGCACGCCCATGGTAACCCTGTCAGGCAAGTTTGCCGCAGAACTGCTCATGCAAGACCTCCGCTGAACCTCATAGCACGGCTATAGGTGAGACTGGGAAGGAAACGACTCAGCGTAAAAAAGCATTTTGGCAAGGGAAATACAGGCTGAAAAAGGAATGCATGAAGAGCCGATTAAATCGCTACTCCTGCGTGAATTAGGAACGCTAAGTTATCGGGAGCGAATTTATCTAAAAGAAAGCTTGGATATAGGGTTCATCCGAGAAGAACTTCAGCGTTTAAATCGGCGCATCAAGCGCATTCGTTGGGCGATAACAGGCATGTGGGTACTCTTTGTAGTGGTGATATTTATGTGGGTGAAACTGGGTGTGCCGCAAACGCCAGCGCTATCAGCCTCCATACTTTTTACCATTTTTGTCAGCGTCGTAATGCTTAGGGCGCGCTTAGAACGCATGCGCCGACGAGAACTTATCTTCCGAGTGTTTCGGCGTCTTGTTCGCAATGAGCCATTTGAAACTGAGCCACAAGACTGAAAGGCATGAAAAATGCAAGAAGAATTTTTACTTAACAACTTAACTCTAAACAAACTATGGCAACCATCACAGAAAGACAAATCGTCGATGCGCTTCGCAATGTGATTGAGCCAGATTTGGGCAAAGACCTCATTTCGCTCAATATGGTCAAGAACATTAAAATTGACGAGCAAAACAATGTCTCGTTCACGGTTGTGCTCACCACGCCAGCCTGCCCACTCAAAGACCTCATCAAGAATGCCTGCACCAATGCAATTCGGCATTTTGTCAAAGAGGCGCAGAGGGTTGAGATTGAAATGACCGCAAATGTGACGAGCGCCAATCCGATGGCAAGTCAGGCGGCAAATCCCAACAGTCCGCTGGGTCGGGTCAAGAATTTGATTGCAGTCGGTTCAGGCAAAGGCGGTGTAGGCAAGTCGACGGTGGCGGTCAATCTGGCGGTAGCACTTGCTCAAAGCGGAGCAAAAGTAGGTTTGATTGACGCAGACATCTATGGACCATCAATCCCGACGATGTTCGGCTTGAAACATGAAAAGCCTGCCATTTTAGGCAAGACCATTGTGCCCATTGAAAAGTATGGGGTGCGCATGATATCGATTGGATTTTTGGTTGACCAAAAAACAGCCGTAGTCTGGCGCGGACCAATGGCATCGTCTGCACTGCGCCAATTTATGACCGATGTGCAATGGAACGAGCTCGACTACCTGCTGTTTGATTTGCCGCCCGGTACAGGCGACATCCAGCTGACCTTGGTACAAGCCGCACCGCTAACAGGAGCAGTCGTCGTTACAACTCCGCAGGATGTAGCGCTGGCAGATGTGGTCAAAGCTATTGCGATGTTCGAGCAAGTCAAAGTGCCAGTGCTGGGTGTGCTGGAAAACATGAGTTACTATGTCTTGCCCGATGGAAGCAAAGAATACATTTTCGGACAGGGTGGCGGTGCAAAGTTAGCCGCAGAATACCATCTGCCCTTCTTGGGAGAAATTCCCATAGCCAAAGAGGTGCGTGAAGGTGGCGACGAAGGCGTGCCAGTCATCATCCGCAACCCTGAATCGCTGCAAGCGAAACTCTTCAAAGAAGCGGCAGAAAAACTGGCACAACAGATTGCGATTCGCAATGCTGGTGTGGGCGCAGCAAAAGTAGAAATCGAGGTCTAAATTTTGATTTTCAAACCAGCGTTTAATACTTTTAACACAAGAATCAAACGAAAGGATATACAACAATGCCACAGCAACCTGAAGTTGAAGTGAAAACGGAAGCCACAGAAGTAAGCTATCTGCCTTCCGAGCATCCAATTTATGCCAAAGTCCAAGAGGTATTGGATAACATCCGCCCGTATTTACAAGCCGATGGCGGCGATTGCCAGATGATTGGCATTCGTGAAGATATGACCGTAGATTTGCGCTTGGTGGGAGCGTGTGGCTCTTGCCCAATGTCGACCATGACGCTCCGTGCTGGCGTCGAGCAAGCTATCAAGCGTGCCGTGCCAGAAATTGTCCGTGTCGAAGCCACAGCTTAATGGCTAAGCGCAACGCTAAGACGGTTCTTCCCTACGAAAGCCCGATGTTACTATCGGGCTTTTTAGTTTTTGGGGTCTGCAAGAACGGTCAATGTTTGAAAAGCCCTGCGCTTAGGCTAAATTGTGTGCAGTCATTGACGACAGTGCAAAAGAAAACTGCACGAACATTGAAAGGAGAATAAGTATGTCCGCAGTTAAGACGGTGCGCCAACCAAAGTTGGCACGCAGCAATGAGACATTAAAAGTCCCAGACGAACCCGCCCAAAACAAAACAATATCTACACTTCTCTCCGCAGAATCGTTAGTTAAACCCAATGGCACGCAACGACGCCTGTATGTCTTAATAGCCTGTGGAGTGATATACTCGGTTGTCTTTTGGTGGCTGTCGACGGCAGCTATCATTTACTTTAACTTTCAACCCAACTATCGTGCCGTCGTCTTTGGTGTGGCATTAGTGCTGATGCTGGGAGCAATCTATACCCTGTATGTGCATCGGCAATCTGAAACAGTAGCCAGCGCATTTTTAACTTTTACAGCAGGCTCAATCATCTGGGCATTTGTAGAAGTCAGTTTTTACACGGGCTATATCGTTGGACCGCAGGTGCGTCCCATCTTCACCGTAGGACCGTCGGTCATCGGATTCTTTAAGGCAATTCATCGAAGTCTCTACCACGAAGGATTGGTATTGAGTTTGATTGGATTGATGATTGCACTGGGCATTGGCGCAAAAAATAAATTCGGGGTCTATACATTTTTGATGTATTGGTTTATGCACCAATCTGCAAAGCTGAACATTTTCTTAGGTGTGGTCAATACAGGACGCGAGTTCGTGCCAGATACCGTAGCCGATATGACCCAATACATGACCATTGCGCATATGAATTGGCTCTTTCCCTTCTCGATTACGTTTTGCACGCTGCTGGTGGCACAGTTGCTAAAAAAATCAGCGATGGCGCAAGAACTTCCATGGCGGCGGGTAGGATTTGCAATCATCGGCACAATGGCGCTCATGGCACTGCTTGAGCATTGGCTACTGGTGCTGCCGCTCAATCAATCCCTGTGGGATATTGTTATCAAGCGCTTGCACTAAGCTGAATGCAACATGCTAAGCACGGCGCTCGGCAAACTTCCAGCATCAGCAAAGAGCCAGCATTAGATGAGCTGCCGAGAGCGATACCACGAAAAAGAGCGGGCAATAGTCTCGACGAATGCATCACCTACACTGCGGTGGTTATCGAACCCTAATTCGCGCTTAGCTTTTTCAGAAGTGAAGTAGAAAAACTTGGTGGCAGAGAGCAAAATTTCTCGGTTCGCCAGCGCAGTAATCCGATGCAGGCGGCGAGCTTTGGCGGTCAGTGCAACGAAAATTTTGACAATGCTTTCAGAAAGTGGAATGAGCACTTTGGGCGCACCGACTACCCGACAGATGATGTCAAAAACCTGCTTGTAGGTTAGATTTTCTCCACCTAAAATATAGCGTTCACCGCACTTGCCTTTCTCCATAGCCGCGATGTGTCCTTCCGCGACATCTTCAACATCTGCAACGCAGATGCCGCCAGTCGGATAGACGGGGATTTTGTGATGATACAAATCGCGAATAAGCTGACCGGCGTGGAAGTTGACATCTCCAGTGCCGAAGACATAACTTGGATTGACAATAACACAATCGAGCTGCTGCTGTGCGGCTTTGCGCACTTCCTCTTCAGCAAGGTGCTTGGTGATATAGTAGGGGACGTTCAGCTTGTCTAAATTCCAAGACTGTGATTCATCGGCTGGCTGTTTTGTCCCTGTAATGCCAATCGCCGAGATAGAGCTGGTATAGACCAGCCGCTTGATGTTGTGGCGTTCCGCGGCGCGTAGCACATTTTTCGTGCCTTCTACATTGATGCGATAGAGTTCTTCAGCTTTTTTCGGACCGATGTAGGCTTTGCCAGCACAGTGGTAGATGTAATCTATGCCGCGCATGGCAGTGTGCAGAGATTCCAAGTCGGTTACATCGCCGTAGCGTAGCTCAACAGAGTCGAGAATGTCTTCAATGGCGTGGAGTTTGGATTGCCGACGCACAAGCAAGACAACTCGTTCTCCGCGGCGAACCAATTGTCTAGCGAGTGCAGACCCAATGAAGCCCGTTGCTCCCGTAACAAGAACACTCATACTTTCTCCTTTTTCAAGGTTGAGCCTCGCTCACCGATATTCGTTCATTTTGGAAAGCGAGACTGAAGGTTTTGCCTTGCATTCAAAAAGACCAATAAGAATACTACTTTGCTTTGCGTGATTTCGGGCGTTGAGGGGATTGAGCAGTTTCAACAGCCTGTGAGGCGCGCTCAAGACTGTCTAATTTCTGTTCATAAAGTTTAATCTGCGCTTCAATCTCTTCATGTTTTGGCATAAAGTTACTTAATTCCTCGCGAAGTTTCTCGGCTTTTTGCTTAAAGCCATCAAAAGTTTTGCCCTCATGCGTGCCACCTTTGAAATCTTCTTCAATTAGCCGCCTATCGAAGGCAAATGAGCCGTCCAAGAGCTTTGGAACAAGCTGCTTGCTGGCTTCTACCAAATCTTTGAGCTTGGTCAGCTTGCTTTCATGTTCATCGACGATTTTTTGGTGAGCTTTGGTTAGCGCATTGTAAGTGGAATCATTTTTCCCAAACTTTTTTTTGAGAGCCGCATTTTTTTCATTGTATGTTTTTTGCTCGGCATTAAGGTAGTTCTGATTGCCATCGAACTTGGCAATCTCTTGCTCGAGAGCGCTGACAAACTGCTCAATTTCAGAGGTAAGAGCCTTGTTCTCAGCAGGAGGTTGGCAGCTCATTAAAAACCCAGCGCAGATGCACGCAAGAAAAAAACCTGAAAAGTAAGTGGTTCTCATGTTCATGTCGGTCTCAGCGGACTGAGAAAGTTAAGCGCATAATGTGTTTTTGATATCGAGAAAGCATGGCAAATCAAAGCACACTGCTCACGCTGACTATTGCTTCGATCTACAATGCTTTCCCGAAAGATACGAACTTGATGAGACTATTTTTTGCCCTGAGCGGCGGCTGGAGCTGATGCACTGGCGGCCGCCATTTCATCAAACTTTTTGTGGTCAGCATCAATCTGTGCATGCTCTTGCATGAGCTTGTCATGCGTGGTTTTCATTTCCTCAAAGTCTTTCTTCATTTGCTCAAGGGCTTTCTTCATCTCGGAGAGCTCACCGATTTTGGCGGTGTATTTTTTGACAACTTCATCAAACGATTTGATTTTTTCCATTTGGGCGTTCATTGCGGTCTCATGCTGCGAGAGCAAGGCTTTATGCGCGGCAACCATGGAATCTAAAGCGGGCGTGGATTTTCCAGCTGCCTTAAGGGAGTCATACTTCCTTTCCATAGCTCGGTGGTCTTCATCTTCCTTCTGATGTGCTTTCATGAAGGTCTCGTGTGTGGAGGCAATTTCACCGGCAAGTTTCTTGAGCTCTTCAAGAGTTTGAAGTTGCTCTTTGCTTGGACCGCAGCCAAACAAGCCAGACAGACTTAAAACAAGTGAAAAGAAAAGAAGTTTTTTCATAGTCGTGTGGATTTATGGTTTTATTGAGAAGAAGGTAGAAGTGGTTGAATTTCACCGCTGATAATTTTGGCACGCAGTTCCTCAACTTTTGTGCGCACATCATCAGGGATAAGAGACTTATTTTTTTCGTTATAGACATAATCAACCCCTTTTGAGGCTAAGCCCAAGATGAGAGGGCGACCGCCCTTAAATGTGCCGTCTTTAACTTGTCGTGCCGCTTCATAGACAGCGTTGTCGACAAGTTTCACCATGCTGGTCAGCACAAGTCCGGGCGCCGCATCTTCTTGATTCATATCGACGCCAATAGCGAATTTTTGCTTCTCACGGGCGGCATCGAACACTCCATCACCAGTTTTCCCAGAGGCGTGATAGATAATATCGGCATTGCGTCCGTATTGAATCAGAGCAAGTTCTTTGCCTTTGACAGGGTTATTAAACCCTTCGCCGCTCAAGCCAGCGTAGCCTACTTCGACCTTAATGTCGGGGCGCACATACTTTGCCCCATTGATGTAACCGCGCTCAAACTTTTTGATAAGTGGCGAATCCATTCCACCGACAAAACCGATGACCCCAGTTTTGCTGGTCAGGGCGGCAATGGCGCCCACCAGAAATGAACCTTCCTCTTCCTTGAACAGAATCGGCAGTAAGTTGTCAGGAATTTTGCGTGTGGTGTCTAAGGTGTAATCAATGCAAGCGAACTTTTTGTCAGGGAAAGCTAAGGCGGCGTCGGTAATATCGTCTGTAAAAATAAACCCTGCGCCCACAATCAATTTGACTTCGGCTTGTGAAGCCAGTTGCTCAAGAGCGGTTTTGCGGTCTGCGCCAGCACCGGGCTCAATGTATTCGAGCTTGAGTGAGAAATCTTTTGCGGCGCGCTCCAAGCCGGCGAAAGCCGCATCGTTGAATGATTTATCGCCCCTGCCGCCCACATCAAAAACCAATCCAACCTTGAACGCCGCCGCGCCAGAAGGTTCGATTTGCCGTGACCCATCTTTCTTCTGCACACAACTGGCAATGAAAAGCAAAAGGCTTAGGAAAAAAAGTAAGTGGCTGACTTGCATGTATTTCAAGAGGTATGGAGTTTTTTCTTAGATAAAACCACAGCACCAACAATTGCAAGGAGCAAAAGCACAGAGACAATTTCAAACGGAAAGAGAAAATTCGTCAGAAGCTCGCGCCCAATGAATTTGGCTTCGCCAATTTGAGCCGCAGTGAGCGTGCTGTGCTTAAGCGGTAAGTCGAGCTTCAAACTCAAGATGTAGAGCATTTCAACGAGCAATGCAGCAGAGAGCAGCACGGCAAAGCCTTTTTTGAGGTCAAAATTTTCAGAAAGCGCCGCTTCGTCATCCAGATTAAGTAGCATGATGGTGAAAAGAAAGAGCACCATGATGGCGCCCGCATACACCAGCACTTGCACGACAGCAATAAACTGTGCTTGCAAAAGCAAGTAGAGTCCGCCAAGGGCAAAGAAGTTCAAAACCAAAAAGAGCGCACTTGTAACAGGATTGCGCGATGCAACTGTGCCAACAGATGCCACAATAACCTGTGCACCTAAGAAAACAAAAAGAAAACTGCTGATATCCATGTTTGCTCAAGCGGCTTGGTAGGTTTTTCTCCCGTGTAGCGAACGCAAGTTAGCCAAAATTTTGGTAATGAAAAAGATGCACGTGCAGGGCTTACTGGACTTCCCATTGATGTGCATTGATTAGCACCGCCAGCATATTGACCTTGACATGTTTGAGGCGAGCGTTAAAGCCTTGCAGTTCATCGTAGTAGTAAAGGAAGGTGCGTGGCTGCTCGTCGTGAAGGATTTCCTGAAACTCATACCAGTACTTGCGGACAGTATCGGCAGGAAGCGGTTCGGTAAGTCGCATGCAGAGTGTGTCTAAGCGTGCGTGTTGAAAGCAGGAGGAATTGAAGGGCGTGTTTTTGAAGTCGGAGTTCCAAATGGTCAGCTGAAAAGGCAGAGTTTCAGCAGAAAGCCCAGAGAGTGCCGCATCGTAGCGCAGTTGATTTTGATTTTCGTTGAAGACCACCGCTTCAACGGCGGAGAGTGAGCACTCAATGCCAATCTCTTTCAAGTTCTGTTGAATTGCAGTAGCCGCATATGCCCGACGCTGATTACCAGCTGGATAAGCGAGCGTAATCACAAAAGGCTTCCCATCTTTTTCCAAAATTCCCGATTGTGAGCGTCTCCAGCCTGCGGCATCAAGCAAAGCAAGGGCTTTTGTAGGATTGTAGTCGTAGCCATGTAAAGACGGGTGCAAAATGCTCTTGTAAGCAGGCGAAAGCGAGGTATTGACGATGGTCGCATGGTCTTTGCCCATGAAGCCTTCGGCAATCGCTTGACGATTAATCGCGTAGGTCATGGCTTGGCGGACGCGCTTATCGCCAAAGAAAAAGTTTGGCACAATTTTGCCGGTGCGGCGGTAAGTCTCACCATCGATATTGAGCCAGACCATGCTATCGAAACTGCGAAACCGCACGGGAAGGATGGTAAGGTTCGGATTTTGCTGCACTTCACCGACATCTTTCGGACTAATGCCACCAGCAGACATGATGACATCCACTTCACCAGTTTTGAAAGCCGTAAGGCGGGTCGTGTATTCGGGAATAATCCGAAAAACGATGCGCTCGGTCTTTGCAGGGTGCGGCAAAACTGAACGCGGGTTCGAGACCAAGACCAAAGATTTTTGCCGTTCCCACTTTTCCACTTTGAACGGTCCGCCGCCAACAATAGGCAGTTCGGCAGATTTGGCGCGCAAATCCTTGGGGTCGATTTTTTCAAAAATGTGTTTGGCAACGGGCATCAGGTCGTAGAAATGGTCCAAGATGACGAGCGGCGCAAGCGGTTTGCTAAAGTTGAGAATGAGGGTCGTATCATTCGGAGTTTGCACACCTTGCTCGAAGTCGAGATTGCCATTTTTATCACGGGCGAGGTCTTGAACATACTGCTGGCGGGTGCTGGCGACGGCAGGATTTGCATAGAGCTGGTAGGAAAATTTCAGGTCAGCAGCCGTGATGGGGTGACCGTCGTCCCACTGTGCATCGGAGCGCAGGTAAAATATGGCGCGCCGCCCGTCAGGTGAAAACTCCCAACGTGTGGCAAGGCAAGGCAAGTAACGCACTTCGCCAGTAGCATCATCGAAATCAGCCTGAACAAGTTTGGGAAAAACCTGAATGCAGACTTCCCGAGAGAGCGAGAGCTGAATGAGAAGGGGATTAAGGTGGTCGAAATCATTAGCAATGGCAATCACAACTGGTTTTTTGGCAGAAGCACGCTCTTCACTTTTTTTGCATGAAAGACCAAGCAAGAGTAAGCCTGCGCTCACTATCACGCTAAGCAAAAACCGTGAAGGTGAAGGCATGAGCACTGGACGCAAATGAGGCTGTGTTAGTTGTTAAGACCATGCAATGACCATTGACCGTTGGTATATTGCAAATGCAAGATACCTCCGAACGCAATATCGACAGAAAAAGCGCGCTGAAGGGGTAAGCCGATAGCGTGGCAAAGTGCGGCGCGCATAGGACCGGCGTGCGTAACAATTACAATCCGCTGCTCGGGGCGTTGCAAAAGTAAATCCATTTGCAGGCTAATGCGGTAGTGAAGCGATTGGAAAGATTCGCCATCGGGCGGGGCAACCCGCACAAAGTCTTTCATCCATGCTTGAAGCACGATACTGTCATGAGACTCAATATCCTCCCAAGTGCGATTTTCCCACTGACCAAAATCGGCTTCACGCCAAGCCTGCGTGGCGTCAGGTTCAAGTCCAAGTTGGGAAGCTGTGGCTTTGGCAAGTTCAAGGCAGCGTTCAAGGTCGCTTGAGACGATAAGCTCAGGCTTGAGTGTAACCAAGCGAGCCGCCACAAGATGGATATTTCGCCGACCAAGTTCCGAAAGTGAAACATTGGTTTGACCAATACAACGTGCCTGACCATTCTGCTCGACTTCCGTATGACGCACTAAAAAAACTTCCATGCTGACAGTTGCAGATTTGGAGCGTTTTTGAAAACCAAGATGACAAAATATAACGAAACTTCACTAATCTGATTGGCGGCGCCAAGCACATCACCGGTAATTCCACCAATGCGCCGTGCTGAAAATTTGGCAGAAAGAACACTCGCAAGGAAAGCAACACCCACAATGCCAAGAGCAAACTCGTGAAAGCAAAGAAAGCTAATCAAGCCAAAACTTAGTAGAGCCAGCCAGAAGCGTGGAGCCGTAACTGCACTGGCAAAGGGCTTTGAAGTTGCCGATTCAGCCCGCACATAAGGCAGGCGCCAGATAAGCCAAAGGCTCGACCAGCGTCCAGCCGTATGCGCCACAATCAAGGAAAGCATCGCCGTCTCAATGTTCAAGCTACTGAGTTGCACAAGCAGTGTCCATTTTGCTGTCAGTAAAAACCATAGTGCAATCGCCCCATATGTGCCAATGCGGCTATCGCGCATAATTTCCAAGACACGCTCTGCGTTGCTGGCACCGCCGAAGCCATCGGCACTATCGGCAAGTCCGTCTTCATGAAAAGCCCCTGTGAGCAGAACGGTACTCAGCATGGAGAGTAGCACAGCAAGCGGCAGTGGCAGAAGCATAGCACATAACCATAACACCCCTGCACCAAAAGCCCCAACGCCCGCACCAACTAACGGGAAATACACGGTGCAGTGCGCCAGCAAAGACTGCTCATAACGCACCCAGCGACCGACTGGCAGGCGTGTCAGAAACATGACCGCTATCAAAAAGATATTCCACTGTGCCTTCAACACTCATGCGATAGGTTGAGATTTATGCTCGGCAATGAGATAGAGAAAGCCTCTGAGCAGATTTTCTGAAAATGCATTGTTGAGTTCGGGACGTTGCATGCTCTGCGCCTCAAGCCACATGCGCTCGGGATGCCACTGCACCAACAGAAGAATTTGTTCGGACAAGGAAGATTCCATTGCTTCAATGATGCCGTCAGGCGAAAAGCCAACGGGTTTGAGCCCATCGCCAAGTTTTGCAACCGCTTGATGATGACGCGAGCTCACATGCTCTGCAGATACCGCGCCAGTAAGCTCATGGAGTAGCGAAGGCTTGTCTAATGTAACTGTATGATAGCGGCTATGCTCTTGGCTAATTTTCTTGTGTGTAACGGTGGATACGGCTTGCTTTTCAATATCCAAGTGCAGCGTGCCGCCCATGACGACGTTGAGCAGTTGCATGCCGCGGCAAATTCCCAAAATGGGCAAGCGCTGTGCCAAACTGGCTTGAGCCAATGCCCATTCCATCTCATCACGCTCTGGAACCGAAATGACCTCCAAGTGTGCAAGGTCTGCATCACTAAGCTGCATACCAAAACGATGGGGCTCAACATCTTCGCCACCTGTGAAGACAATAGCATCAAGGGTATCCAGCGCATCAAGGTTTTCTTCAAGAAGTTCGTCGTGTGGTTTGCCTTCAAAGTGCAGTTCAATGCACTCGATACGATAGCCAAATTTTTCGCCGTAACGCAGCCAGCTGATGTATTGGGGAGTTTTAGGGCATGAGGTAACGCCAAGCCGTATGGTTTTCATAGAAACATGGGTTTAGTTTAGTTTTCAAAATAATTTGCAAAAATACAGCATTGCAGATTTTGGACAACGGGATAAGTGCCTTACGGAGCTTTCTTTGCAGTTGCCTAGTCTCATGCAGAACAAATCTACGCACAACGCAAATCCATGGTGAAAATGCAACATCTACTTTTTGTCGGGCTTGCCTTAATGGCTGGAGCAATTTTGCCCATGCAAGTTGGAATGAATGCCACGTTGCGCCAGAGTGTCGGCAGTCCAATTTGGGCTTCGCTGACGTCCTTTAGTGTAGGCACACTGTGCTTGGGTATCTATGCACTGTTGAGCCGCTTGGCTGTGCCGTCTATTGGCATGTTATCGGCGGCGCCAGCATGGTCGTGGTTTGGCGGCACGATTGGTGCCATGTATGTGACGCTCTCGATTGTGCTGGCGCCAAAACTTGGTTCTGCTACACTGATTTCAGCAACAATTGCTGGACAAATGCTTGCATCGGTGTTGATTGATCACTTTGGTTGGTTAGGGTTTAGCCCGCATCCTGTTGGCGTAGAGCGGTTGCTGGGCGTCATGCTACTGTTTGCTGGCGTGTTGCTTATTCAGCGTGGATAGACAGAGCTCTGCGTGGTAAGTTGAGCTGTGCAAGTGTGGCGTCAGTTCATCGTGAAGTCAGAAAATCGGCGGGCGGCAACCCTACAGGTTTTCGGATAAATCCAGTATATTGAATGTTTTCTGCAAAAGAGCCTTTGAGAGCATGTCTTCATCAACTCAACTTCACACTTTGGTATGCAGCGAGAAAGAATTGTCCCCATAAACATTGAGGACGAAATGCGCGATTCTTACATCGACTATTCCATGTCGGTGATAGTGAGTCGTGCATTGCCTGATGTGCGAGACGGTTTGAAGCCGGTGCATCGGCGTGTGCTCTTTGGCATGAGCGAACTGGGGTTGCAAGCTGGACGTCCATACAAGAAAGCCGCTCGTGTGGTCGGAGAGGTCTTAGGTAAGTATCACCCGCATGGTGATAGTGCCGTCTATGATACGATTGTGCGAATGGTGCAAGATTTCTCACTGCGTTATCCATTGGTTGATGGACAAGGCAATTTTGGCTCAATTGATGGCGATGCGCCAGCGGCGATGCGCTACACAGAAGTCCGAATGACGCGCATTGCCGGCGAACTGCTGCGAGATATAGACAAAAATACTGTTGACTTTGCTCCAAACTTTGATGATTCGCTCGAAGAGCCAACGGTTTTGCCGTGTGCAATTCCAAACTTGCTCATCAATGGGTCTTCGGGCATTGCCGTGGGTATGGCAACAAACATTCCGCCGCACAATCTATGCGAAACCATAGATGGACTGATTGCGCTCATCGATAATCCCGAAATCTCGATTGAGGGACTCATGAAGCATGTAAAAGCACCAGATTTTCCAACCGGCGGTATTATCTACGGCTACGATGGGGTGAAGGAAGCCTACACGACAGGGCGCGGCAAAATCACGATTCGTGCGAAGGTGAAGATTGAAGAAAATAAAAGTGGGCGAGAGTCAATTGTCGTCACAGAGTTGCCCTATCAGGTCAATAAAGCCAAGTTGCAAGAGCGTATTGCCGAGCTGGTCAATGAAAAGAAAATCGAGGGCATTGCGACAATTCGTGATGAATCAGACCGTGAAGGCATGCGGCTTGTCATTGAGCTCAAGCGAGATGTGGTCACAAAAGTGGTGCTCAATCAGCTCTTCAAGCATACGCAGATGCAAGAGACGTTTGGCGTCATCATGCTGGCGCTGGTAGATGGGCGTCCGAAAATTCTGACGCTCAAAGAAATGATGCACCACTACATCAAGCATCGGCACACTGTGGTCATTCGCCGCACCAAATTCGACCTTGCCGAAGCTGAAAAACGTGCCCACATTCTCGAAGGCTTGAAAATTGCTCTTGATAATCTTGATGAAATCATCACGCTCATTCGCAAAGCCAAAGACGGCGAAGAAGCTAAAGACGGCTTGATGAAAAAATTCAAGCTCTCTGAAATTCAAGCCAAAGCCATTTTGGACATGCGCCTACAGCGCCTGACAGGTTTGGAACGCCAAAAAATTGAAGACGAATACCGAGAAGTCATCAAGACCATTGAGCAACTCAACGCCATTCTGAACAGTGAAAAATTGCAAATGAAGCTCATCAAAGACGAGCTGAAGCAAATCAAAAAAGACTATGGTGATGAGCGCAGAACGGAAATCATCTATCAAGCCAGCGATGATTTCTCAATGGAGAGTATGATTAAGGAAGAAGATGTGATTATTACCATGACGCACAATGGCTACATCAAGCGCACTGCCGTAGATACCTACCGCCGACAAGGACGCGGCGGCAAGGGTATTACAGGAGCGGCAGCCAAGGATGACGACTTTGTCGAGCACATGTTCATTGCTTCGACGCATCACTACATTCTCTTTTTTACCAACTATGGCAAGTGCTACTGGCAAAAAGTCTATGACATTCCTGAAGCTGCGCGCACAGCGCGCGGTCGCTCGCTCAATAACCTTATCGAGTTTGAGTCGGGCGAAAAAGTCATGGCATACATCAATGTCAAGGAATTTAGTGAATCACTTTTCGTGGTGATGGCAACCAAGAATGGTATCATCAAAAAAACTGCACTAAGTGAATTTTCTAACCCGCGTCGCACAGGTATCATTGCTATCAACATTGAAACAGGTGATGAACTCATCGGAGCAAAACTCACCGATGGCAATCATCAAATCATTTTAGCTAAGAATAGCGGATACGCTGTGCGTTTCCACGAATCCGATGTGCGTCCTATGGGCAGAAATTCAGTGGGTGTCAAGGGCGCAGAACTTGACAAAGACGAAGCCGTGGTCTCGCTGGTAACCACACGGCGCAATGACATCACGCTCCTGACGGTAACAGACTTGGGCTATGGCAAGCGCAGTGAATTGGAAGAATATCGCATGACCAAGCGCGGTGCTGCAGGCGTGATTACCCTTAAAGCCAGTGAAAAAGTCGGACGCCTTGTGGCAATGGTAGAAGTTGCCGATGCCGACGACCTGATTCTCATCACGAAGAACGGTATCATCAATCGTCAGCACGTGGCGGATATTCGCGTCATGGGGCGCAACACATCGGGTGTGCGCCTAATTCGCTTAGAGGAAGGAGACTATGTCAGTGCCGTAGCGCGTGTGCCAAAAGAAGATGAGGACTCGGAGGAAAAAAGTGAGGAGCGCACGGACGACAGCGAACACACCAACGGAAAAGCCTGAAGTGAAAAGCAAAAATCATGCTACGCCTTGAAACGCCTTGCGCCGTCCACCTAAAATGAATCAGTCTGCCACGCTCTACGTCGTAGCCACACCTATCGGAAATCTTGATGACATTACGCTGCGTGCATTAGAGGTGCTGCGCCAAACCCCGATTGTCGCATGTGAAGACACGCGCCAGACACTCAAACTGCTTCGGCGATTCAACTTACCTGAAAAAGAACTGATTAGCTACCATGCCTTTAATGAGCGAACGGCAACCGAAAAAATACTGGCGCATCTTGAACACGGTCGAGATGTCGCACTGGTCAGCGATGCAGGCACACCAGCGATTTCAGACCCGGGCTTCTACTTGGTGCGCGCTGCCTTTGAGCGTGGTGTGAGAGTTGTGCCCATTGCAGGAGTCTCGGCATTGACCGCCGCAATTTCAGTGTGCCCCCTGCCAATCCATCGTTTCTACTTTGAGGGATTTTTACCGCACAAGAAAGGTCGACAAAGCCGCTTGAAATTTCTTGCCTCACTCTCTCTTGAAGCCATTATATTTTATGAGTCGCCGTATCGATTGCTGAAATTGCTCGAGGAATTGCACACCTACTTCGGCGATGTACAAGCCATGATTGCAAGGGAACTAACAAAAGTGCATGAGGAAATTTTGGTCGGCACGCTGGGCGAACTGCGCCAAAAATGCGCCGCAAAAAAAATTTTAGGCGAATTTGTGGTGATTTTGTCACCGATGTCGAAACCTACCGAGCCAAGCAATCCTGAAAATGAGTGACACTGCAGCGTTACAAATTATTCGTGAGCCCAAACAAATGCAGCAATGGGCAGAGCACCTGCGCCTATCTGGCAAAAGGATAGGATTGGTGCCAACTATGGGCGCTTTGCATGAGGGTCATTTGAGCTTGGTCAAATTGGCACGAGCCCATGCCGATGTGGTGGTCATGAGCATCTTTGTCAATCCTTTGCAATTTGCGCCGCATGAAGATTTTGCGCGCTATCCTCGCCCATTTGCGCGCGATGTGGAGCTGGCAAGGCAAGCCGGTGTCAATGTGCTGTTTCATCCAGAGATGCAAATGCTCTATGGCGAGCATTTTGAAAGTTATGTCTCACTGGAACGGGTCTCAAAAGGGTTTGAAGGAGAAAGCCGTCCGACACATTTCCGCGGGGTGGCAACCGTGGTGACCAAACTCTTTAACATCACCAAACCACATGTTGCCGTCTTCGGCGAAAAAGATGCACAGCAACTTTCACTGGTTAAAAACTTGGTGCGCGACCTCAACTTTGATATTGAAATCATTGCCGCACCAATCGTCCGAGAACCTGATGGGTTAGCCATGAGCTCTCGCAACATTTATCTTTCACCAGAAGAACGGCAACTGGCACCAGCGATTTACAAATCCTTGCAATTGGCAGAATTGCAAATTGCACAAGGCGAACGCCAAGCAAAGGTGCTCGAAGAACTGGTTACACAGTCTATGGTCTCAATGGCAAAACCTATTCAGATTGACTATGTGGCGGTGGTCAATGCCGAGAGCTTTCAGAGAGTAGAGAATATGCACGAAGGTCAAGATTACTACATACTGGTAGCCGTGCGTCTTGGTAGCGTGCGCCTTCTCGATAACTTGCATGTTCGGCTCTAAAATGTTGAAAGTGTGGTGGAGTCTGCTGCTGTTGTGCCTGCCAACTGCGCTGGTTTGGTCACAAGTCCGCCGCGATGTAGAAATGCTGAGCGCCGTAGATGTGGTGCAGTTTCGTGTAGACTCCGTGCAAACTGCCGTAGAGTTTGCCATTGCACTTCCCAAAGCGAAGTTGCCTTACGATGAAATCGCCACCGAACTGTATCGCACACAGCTTGAGCTATCGGTAGCGGCTTATCAAGGTGAAAGGCTTGTGCAGAAAAATGCAGTCAAAGCTAGCGCTGTCGATAGTGCAAGCGCTCGTGAAAAAGGACAGCTGGTCTTACTTGTACGGCTAATTTTACCACCAGAAAAATACCGAGCGGTCTTGACCTTGAAGAGTTTGGGTAGAAAGGACTTTCAGCTCGAGACCGAGCGCCCGCTGACCGTCAGAGCCTTTGATGCCACACAACCTGCAATGAGCGATATTCTCATCGGTGCGCAGGCATACCGAAGCACGATAAAAAAATCTATGTTTTACAAAAATGGCTACGAAGTGGTGCCAAACCCAAGCGCACTGTTTGGCACTGGTTTTGACACAGCACTCTTTTATGCCGAGTTCTATAACCTCAATGGCTTGTCTAAAGAAAACAAATTTTTTCAGCGCTCTTTTTTGATGCGCAGTGGGCAAATGCTTGAGGGCACAGAGCGGCGTTTAGCACGCGAACCAACTCACGAGACAGTTGCCTTTGTCGAGCGTATTCCCATAGAAAATTTGGCAAGCGGTGGCTATGAGTTTCATCTCCAACTGGTGGACACTGCCGCAAAGCCCGTGCTGGCGCAAACCAAGAAGTTTTTCGTCTTTAATCCATCCGTCAAAGTAAATGCTGCACGGGCGACAAGCTCCGATGAGAGTTTTACTTGGCTAACGGAAGAGAATGCCAAAGAAATGCGTGTGCAAATAACTGCACTCATTACGCCTGACGAAATCAAAGCATATGATACGCTGAAGACCCTGCGTGAAAGGCAGCAGTTTTTCCAGCGGTTTTGGGCGGCTCGCGGCGGCGCAAGCGCACGGCGAGAATTTATGAACAGAGTCTCCGAAGCCGATAAACTCTATGCCTCACGCTCTCGAAGAGGGTATGAAACCGACAGAGGCAGAGTATTTCTCAAATATGGCAAACCTACGCAGGTAGAAAGTGTGGCAGGCAGTCAGCAATCGCGTCCATATGAGATTTGGACATACCTCAACTCATCTAATCAGACTGAAGCCATATTCGTCTTCATTGACAGGGGCAGCTTTGGAAGTTATGAACTCGTGCACTCGACCGCACAGGGTGAGCCACAAAACCCGAATTGGCGTGCATTTTTAGCACAACCCGCACGGTGAGACAAGAAATGACCTTCAGGAGATAGGCACCCGGTTTTTTTCTTCCAACAAAAAACGACATATTGAAAGCAATCTCACAATAAACCTATCAAAACATTCCCAATATGCAGCGCTATAAAACGGCTCTACTGCTTCAGCTCTTTTCTCGGCAGCTCTTTATCACACTTCTTGTCATACTTTCTAATAGCGGATTTGCACAACTTTCCTTCAATCCAGATACCGTCAAGGCAGGACGATTTGATAATGGCAAGATGTGGACATTTGATAATCCACCTACGGAGTTCTTTGCAAAAGAGTATGGCTTTCGCCCAGATGAAGCATGGTTTGCACGTGCAAGACGCGCCGCCCTGCGCTTTACGGAAGCCGGTGGCACAGGCTCGTTTGTCTCGCCAAATGGGCTGATTATGACCAACCACCACGTGGCGCGCGAGGTTGGCGCACAAGTTGAAAAAAAGGGAGAAAATTTTAACGACAATGGCTTTTACGCTGCCTCGCGTGCCGAAGAGCGACGCGTGCCCGGACTGTTTGTCGATCAATTAGAAAAAATTGCCGATGTTACCGAGCGTGTACAAGCCGAATTGGCAAAAGCCAAGAACGACAATGAGCGTGTGCGACTGCGTGAACAAGTCTTACGGCAACTCGAAGACGAATACGCAGAAAAGCCAGAATGGCGCAATTTGGTCATTCAAGCCATTACGTTTTACAGCGGCGCCAAATACTCACTCTATGGATTTAAGCGCTACTCTGACATTCGGCTGGTCTTTTTGCCAGAGTTGCAACTGGGCTACTTTGGCGGAGACCCTGACAACTTCACCTATCCACGCTATGCGCTCGATGTCGCCTTCTTTCGTGCATATGATGAGGACGGCAAGCCCTGCAAAACACCAGACTACTACAAGTTTAATACAGATGGCGTAAGGGAAAACGAACCCGTGTTTGTGGTCGGCAACCCCGGAAGCACCGAGCGGCTAAGCACAATCGCACAGTTGGAGTATAATCGTGATGTGCTCTTGCCCGCTCAACTGCGCTTTCTGCGTGCCCGCTCTGCAATTCTCAAGGCATACAATCAAACTGCAAAGAGCGATAGCATTTTGAACGTCATCTTTAGCTATGAAAATAGCATCAAGGCATTTTCAGGACAGCTACGCGGGCTACACGATGCGTATCTATTTGCACGCAAAAAAGCCTTCGAGAAAGAGTGGCGCGCCAAAGTGGCGGCTAATCCAGCCTTGAAGAACGAAGAAAAAATATGGGACGAGATTAGGAACATCTACGCTGAACTGCGCAAAATATCGCCAGAACGCTTTGGCTTAAACCCACAAGGTGAAGGGTTACAAACCGCATTTCTTCTACTGCGCTTGGCAGGCTTGAAAGAAGCAGGCGATACTGACCGGGTGGCGCAAGTGCAAACGCTGATACTCTCGGCTGAACTACCAGAAAAATCGCTGGAAACCGCGCTATTAGCTGCGCATCTCGAAATCGCTCGCGACTATCTCGGCGATGCCGATGAGTATGTAAAGACGGCGTTACAGAATACATCCGCCACTGAGGCGGCTAAACGGCTGGTGTCATCATCTAAGCTCTATGACCAAGAATTTTTGAAGAACTTGATAACGAAAACGCCTGCAGAGATTAACGCTACACAAGACCCACTGCTGCAACTCATGAAAATTGCTCTGCCTCGCTTCCTTGAGGCTAACCGCAAAAACTTTGAGCTCTCTGCAAAAGCCGATGGCTTAAAAGCACGCCTTGCAACATTATTCTTCGAGGTGTATGGCACAGACACACCACCAGATGCCACGTTCTCACTGCGTATTAACGATGGTATCGTCAAAGGCTATGAGTATAATGGCACAGAAGCTCCTGTAAAAACCACGTTCTTCGGACTCTATGACCGCTACTATTCGCATGACAAAAAGTATCCATGGTCGTTGCCAAAGCGTTGGCTGTCGCCGCCGATGGAATTGCTTGCTATGCCGCTCAACTTTGTAACCACAAATGATATTATCGGTGGCAACAGCGGTAGCGCCGTCATTAACAAAAACCTTGAAGCCGTCGGACTTATCTTTGATGGAAATATCGAGAGTTTGCCCGGCTCTTTCATCTATACCACAGAAAGCAATCGAGCTGTGGCGGTGCATGTCGGCGGAATTGTGGCGGCGTTAAAGTATATCTACGGAGCATCGGCGCTGGTCGAAGAACTTACAGGGGAGAAGCCAAAAATGCAGGTAGAGCCAAGACCGCAAGATGCAAGGAAGCCCGTACCGAAAAAGCGGTAAGACGAGCTTCGCGTTGTGAGCCAGCAGATTTTAGTGCACCTTGTATGCTGAAGTTTGTACCAACACCAAACTTGCTAAAGCCATGAAACGAACAAAAATAATCTGCACGCTCGGACCATCGACCAACACGCTGGAGAAAATCATTGAACTCATTCACGCTGGAATGGATGTGGCACGACTCAACTTTTCGCATGGTAGCCACAGTGACCATATGACACGCATTGAGTTAGTCAGAGAAGCCTCAAGACGGACAGGTAAGCCCGTTGCTATTCTGCAAGACCTGCAAGGACCCAAAATTCGCATCGGAACACTTGAAAAAACCGTGCTGCTCAAACAAGGTGAGCGGCTCACGATTACGACGGATGACATTGTTGGGACATACGACCGTGTATCAACAACCTATAAGGAAATTGTCCGCGATGTCAAGCGTGGTGATAGAATTTTGATGGATGACGGTCTGTTGGAAGTAAAAGTGTTAGACAAAAATGAGCGAGAAGTGATTACAGAAGTTGTGGTCGGCGGATTGCTAAAATCGCAAAAGGGCTTGAACCTGCCGGGCGTCAATATGTCTGTGCCATCGCTGTCTGAAAAAGATATTGAGGATGCGCACTTTGGCTTGGATAATGAAGTGGATATGATTGCCCTCTCGTTTGTGCGCACCGCTAAAGATATTGAGCAGTTGGCTGACATTATTCGCTCGCGTGGCAAAACGACATGGATTGTGGCAAAAATTGAGCGTCCAGAAGCTATCGAGAATATCGATGAAATCATTGCAGCTGCCAACGCAATCATGGTTGCACGTGGCGATTTGGGTGTCGAAATGAAAACTTCAGCTGTGCCCGTGTTGCAAAAACTCATCGTTCAAAAATGCAACGCCGCTTACAAACCCGTGATTATTGCCACGCAAATGCTTGAATCCATGACTGAAAACCCGCGTCCCACAAGAGCTGAAGCCAGCGATGTGGCAAATGCCGTCTTCGATGGCACCGATGCCGTGATGCTCTCTGCCGAAACTGCCTCAGGCAAGTATCCCATAGAGACGGTCAGAACCATGTGTGAAATCATCAACAACGTCGAAGCAAAGGATATTCATCACCTGCTGCTGGCAGAGCGAGAAACATTTGTGCCGCAGTCTAAAAATCATGCAGGCATGGTGGATTTGAGCGAAGCAATTGCCACGTCCGCTGTAGATGTCGCCAATAAAATTCATGCCAAGGCAATTGTGGTTCTAAGCCACACAGGGAGCACGGCAATTAAGGTCTCAAAACAAAAACCCTCTATGCCCATCATCGTGATTACCGATAATGAAAAAGTACAGCGGCTAATGGGGCTGGTATGGGGAGTAGAAACCATCTACACACAAACGATTACTTCAACAGACGACAGTTTCCGCACCATTGAAACAAAGCTCGCTGAAAAAGCGATTGTCAAGCCGGGCGATGTAATTGTCTATACCATGGGAATTCCTATTCTCAAACATGGTACCACCGATACCATCAAGGTAAGCCGCATCGGATAAGTCAGGATAGATCAATAGCGAAAAGCGTACTGCGTTCCTTGACATAGTACAGCCGATTATGGCGTACAAAAAAACCATCCACCAAAAGTCCACTCATCTGTATTCCTAAAAGGTCGTTATACAGCACGCGGCGCTGTAGGTCAAAAACAAAGAGGTGGTAATTCAGCCCAAGAACTTTTGCACCAGCGGGCGTGCTAACCATTTGGTTAGTCTGCTCATGATAGCCTAAAATGATTTTGTCTTGATGGGTAAGCACATCTATGCCACCAATCACACGGGCATTAGGCGTAGCTACCTTAGCCAAACTTACAGCCTGCGCAAATTCTGGGGATAAATCAGTCAGATGCTCGGGCAAAACGACTTCCTGTTCAACCAAAAGATTAGGGGCACGCTGACGCAAGGCGTTGACGGTATTGGCATCCTGACCAAAGTCTTCAAGCGTTTCGCCAGTCATGGGGTCTAACGTAAGAAAAGCCCGTTCGGCATAGCCCTCAATCATGATGTTGCGCAGCACGACCATCTTGTTATCGGTCATGCATAGATACCCTAAATCTGGATGAGCCCATTTAAGGGTGCGTGTAGAGGGGTCAATCGCCCAGATGCCCAAATGTTCAGGGATGTTCGGGCTGTAGTAGCCGTGAAAATACACCAAGCCATTGTAAGCTGTTTCCATGCCTACCCACCAGCCATCGCCGATGGGCTTCTGTGAAGTCATATCGGTGAGAATGAAATCGTCCCAGAGCAGGGTGCCCGTGCGATGATTCAGCAAGAAGAAAGAAGCCTTGCGCTGATTGCTTTGACGAAACTCACAGAGAAGAGACTCATCACCAACAAAGAGGGCTCTCCAAATCCATCCGTTGGGCTTACTGAATTGCCAAGCTGGTTTGAGCCGTTTCTTAAAAAGTCCAAGCATATTTTTTTGAGCTATGGCGCTCGTGAAAGCTCGTAAATATCAATTTGCAGCGCTTGACCTAAGAGCAAAAGCGGTTTCGTGATGCACCGTGTGTCAAACTTGTTTTCCTGTGCTAACACCAAAAAATTTTTAGCAATTTCACGGCAAGGGGTAGCAATCAAGGCTTTGCCATCATCTTTGAGCAAGTGGTCGAGAGCGTTGAGAATGGGCAAAAGGTTGCGACGCTCATAAAGTACATCGGCAGCAAAAACCACATCGAAGCGCTCATCGAGTGAAAAAGAATTCCAGTCTAATCGCATGGTGCGGAGCTGTGTGCCGTTGATGAGAGCGTTGTATTCAATAAAAGGCAGCGCTTCCACAACATAATCCGTTGCCAAAACACTTGCACCAGCTTTGGCGGCAGCCACACTGACAACCCCAACACCTGCGCCCAACTCAAGGCAACTTTGACCAACGGGACGCAAGTCATCCAAAATATATTCGGCAAGCACAAAAGAAGCGGGCCAAATTTCTGCCCAGTATGGCATAATCTCGTGCGCAATGCAGTCTTCTGAAAGCGAGTCAAGTAATTCGTAGCTATTGGCGACACTAAGAAAACTGAAACGATGCTTGCCAATAAAGTAGGTAGCCTGCGAAAGAGAGTATTGCTCGCAAAGCGTATCGTATAATTTTTCCAATGGGTTGGGCATGAAGGAAAAAAGACAGTAAATCAACGCGTCAGGTATGTGAGCAGTTCTTGAATGACGCGGTCGGCGTCTTCAGCTTTAACTTTAGTACTACCAACCGTCTTATGCCCGCCACCGCCGTATTTCTTCATCAATTCGCCGACATTGATGTTCGCCGTTCGATTGAAGATATTATACCCGACACCGATAGAGACCATACCCGGGCGTTCACGGTCAGGTGTGATGCGCATGGAGAGATTCGTCGCCGCTTGGAAGGCATAGACAAAGTAGCGATTCCCGTTCGGCAAATTCTCACCATAGCTGCGCAGGTCGGTAACCAGTACATTCTTTTCGACACGAGAGTGCTTGCGAATGGCATCGCGGAAATTGAGGTCATCTTCGCGAAATTTATCACACTTTTCCACCACCTGAGGGTCTTTCATAATCTCATCCAGCGGTTTATCCTTGAGCAAGTCAATGAGATGTTGCCAGTATGGCTCATCTTCATGGTACTTTCCATCAATCGTCATGGAGAGAAGAAGGTAACCTTCAGGAGAGAGTACTTCGTCGTAGGTCAGGTCAGCCATATCAATGCGGTCAGTGTAGTGCATCAGTTCCTCATACTTCGAGAGATGCGGAAATCGTGGCAAGTAGTAATCATAAACCACGCGTGCTGCCGAAGGGGCGTTCTTAAAAGCGCCCTTAAACTCTTTCGGGCGACTGTTAGCAATATGGTGGTCAAACCACATTGCACAGTTGGGATGGTAAGGCAAATTTGTGATAATGTCGTTGGGATAAACTTCAATCTCGCGGTCTTGTACAAACTTTGGCTCGGAAAAGCGGACCTTGTCAATATCCTCAGTATTTTTCAAGATAACCGCACAGACCAACCCATCAAGGTCTGCACGCGTAAGAACATTGTACTTCATTTCGCTTATTGATGCTCGTACACGATTGGTTGAATTTCTGAAAAGCTCTTGTCGATTTCTTCAGAAATAATCATCTCTTGGAAGACACGCATAAGGTTTGGGTCCCACTTGTGCTCTTGTGTTTCTTGGCTCATAATCTCTAAACACTGTTTGACATCGAGCGCTCGCTTGTAAGGTCTGACAGTCATCAGCGCATCATAAAAATCGACAATAGCGATGATGCGTGCTGTCAGTGGAATGTTCGTGCCAGAGAGCTTGTCAGGATAGCCAGAGCCGTCCCAGCGTTCTTGGTGCCCACGAACAATAGGCAGCACGTGATGAAGAGATTTGAGAGGTTTGCAGATATTTTCGCCAGCTTCGGGATGAATCTTCATAATTTCATATTCTTCAGGGGTCAGTTTAGTAGGCTTGAGCAAAATAGAATCGGGCACAGCGATTTTGCCAATGTCGTGAATCACGCCGCCTTTGCGAACCGCATCAATTTCCCACTCCCCTAAGCCAATTTTTTTGGCAAGTTTCATCCCGTAATCGGAAAGACGATGACAATGTCCGTTGGTGTAAGGGTCACGCCCCTCGATGGCAAGAGCAAGCGAGAAAATGACCGTTTCAGCGTTCTCAAGCTGGTCAATATACATCTTGGTTTTCAGCAGGGCACGAACTTTGGTGATGAGCTCTACACGATTGAACGGCTTACCTAAGAAATCATCAACACCAACTTCTAAGGCTTTAACCTTGTTATCGAAGTCAAACAGCCCGGTCAGCATGATGGTTGGGATAAGGCGCGTATCAGCCGATTCTTTGAGCTTAGCGACCATGTCGACCCCATTCATCTTCGGCATGAGCATATCGGTGATAATAAGGTCGGGCTTTTTCACGCTAATAGCATTGAGGGCTTCATAGCCATTGGTCGCCATACGCACGCTATAGCCCTCGTTGCGTAGCGTTTCCTCTAAGAGTTTTAGGATAATTTCTTGGTCGTCGACAATCAGAATATCAGCCAGCCGTTGCTCGCTGAATCTGGAAAAGCCATGCTTGGCGGTCGGAACTTGCAACACTTCAGGCATAATCCAAAAGATTGATTTCAAAAATTATCTGTGTTAAACCGGCTGATGCTGCTTTTCTTCCTTTTTGTCATCCTTGTTGCTACTGTGACCCGGGAAGAAGGACGCATGTGGGTCAATCACCGTTTTGGCATGATTGACAGCAATGGCGGCTTCCCCGAAGCCCGTTGCAATAAGTTTGAGTTTGGCTGGATGCCACGCAATATCACCTGCAGCATAAACTCCTTTGATGTTTGTTTCCATTTGAGCGTTAACAACAATACCATTGTTATGAATTTCCAAACCCCAGTCTTTGATAGAGCCAAGGTTGGTGTGAAAGCCTAAGTTGCACAAGATGGCTTCCACTTCAATGGTATCTTCTTCTTTGGTTTTGTTGTTGAAAATCACCGCATGGGTGATTTTTCCATTTTCTCCACGAATTGATTTGAGCTCCCAGAATGTGCGTATAGGAATGCCCATCTCCTTAACTTTTCTGACACTGTCTTCATGCGCCACGAACTTATCGCGCCGGTGGATAAGCATCATATCGGTCTTATCGCCGAGCGCCATTGCCCAGTCCATAGCCGAATCGCCACCACCAATGACCAAAATCTTGCGACCGTAAAACATCGTCGGGTCTTTAACAAAGTAATACAGTCCTTTGCCTTCCCATGCTTGAATCTCGGGCGACTCTAACTTGCGTGGCGTGAAAGCTCCAACACCTGCAGCAATCAGCACGGTCTTAGACCAGAAAACTTGACCGCTTTCAACCGTCAATTTGAGCAAGTCGTTTTCGCGCTCAAGCTTATCGACACGCGCTGAGGTGATAATTTCAGGATTATACTGTGCACACTGCTCATAGAGGCTTTTCACCAAATCTTCGGCAAGCACTTTCGGATAGCCAGCCACATCATAGATGTTCTTCTTAGGGTAAAGCGCCGTGAGCTGACCGCCAATTTCGGCCAGACTTTCCAAGATGCGGACGCGCATCGTGCGCAAACCAGCATAAAAGGCAGCAAAGAGCCCCGTGGGACCTGCACCAATGATGGTAATATCGGCAACATCATGAGCGGAGGTTGCTTGGGCATCACTTGAGAGAACACTTTGTTCAATAGTTACACCTGACATGGTCATGTACAAAGAGGTTTTACAAAAGAGACTGTCTACGGTTTTTCCAAAATACCTTGAATGCTTAAAGTTCGTTCTGGGTGCTAAGAACAGCAAGTAGGAAAATAATTCATTTTTCTTGAAATGAAAATCAAAAATCGGTGGAGGACACAGATTGCTCCAATCACATGAAAGTTAGAACAAGGGTTGTATTTTGAGCTCGTGTAAAGATCGACCGATGAAAAAATTAACCGACATAGAGCATCGCCTTGAACTGGCACCTGAAGGTACCGAGAAAGTGGATTTACTCAATGAATACACATGGGAAATCAAGGACATCAACCCGCAGCGTGGGTTAGACCTTAGCAGTGTGGCACATGCTATTGCCAAAAAGTTTGGCTATGAGAGAGGTGCGGTGCATAGTCTCTATCACCGCGCCATTTGCAAGTATATGCTCTCTGACTATGAAAACGCCCTAAGTGAGCTACTCTATGTCCTTTCCGCCTATCAAAATCTCGGTGATAAAGTCTTGCAAGGTCGCGTGCTGAATTGGATTGGCAACATTCACTACCGATTGGGTGATTATCCCGTTGCCATCAGTTATTACATGAAAAGTCTCAGACTCAAAGAAGAAGTAGGCGATAGGTTGGGCGAGGCTTATTCATACAACGATTTAGGCTGTGTCTATGGGCGGCTTAACGATACGGCAAAAGCCTTTGCCTATTTTTCTAAGAGTTTGGCACTCAAAGAAGAACTGGGGAACTTGCAAGGTCAGGCTCACACGCTCAATGAACTTGGAGATGCCTATCAACGCATTGGGGATAGACGACGGGCATTAGACTACTATCAAAAAGCTCTCGATATTCGCACACGAATTGGCGACAAACGCGGTCAAGGCGTCACGCTCGCCAACATTGGGTCGGTGCATCAGCAGCAGAATGAGATGGATGAGGCTGAAAAGTTTTATCTGCAAAGCCTCAACATTTTAAGAGAAGTCGGACACAAATATGCCGAAACTTCTACACTGACACGATTAGGCAAGCTGTTGATAGAAAAAAATGAATGCGAGCGCGCCCTCCAATACCTTTTGCCAGCATTGGCTTTGGCAGAAGAAATCAAATCGAAAGAATGGACATACAAAGCCCATGAAGCCTTAGCCCAAGCATATGAGCGACTCGGCAATCTGAAAAAAGCACTGTCTCACTTCAAGGCGTTTCATGCTCTCAAAGAAGAAGTGATGACCCGAGAAACTGCACAGAAGTTGCGTACCATGTCCATTCAGCACGATACCGAAAAAGCCCAACGTGAGTCAGAAATTTACCGACTAAAAAATGTCGAGCTTGTCAAAGCCAATGAAGAACTGCAAAGGCTGATGGAGAGCTTGCGTGAAGCGAACACACAAAAAACCGCGCTGCTCTTACAAGTGCAAGAACAAGCCAAAGCCCTTGAACGGCAAGCACGAGAAGACAGTCTGACGAAACTCTTCAACCGCCGCTACCTTGATGTTCAACTCGAACAAGAACTCGATCGGGCAAAACGCTACGCAAGACCGCTAAGCGTGGCAATGCTGGATATTGATTTCTTCAAACAAGTCAATGACCGATTCTCGCATCAGGTCGGTGATGAAGTGCTCCGAGAGCTGGCAAAAATTCTGCGGTCAGAATCGCGCAGCAACGATATTATCGGCAGATACGGCGGAGAAGAATTTGTCATCATCTTTCCTGAAACCCCGCTGCTCAAAGCCGTTTCCGCCTGTGAGAAAACGCGATTGATGATTCAAGCCTACAATTGGCAAAAAATTCATCCTGAACTATCCATCACCGTAAGCGTCGGTGTGGTAGAGCTGACTACACAAGACAACATCGACCAACTGCTAAGTGCCGCTGACCAAAAACTCTATGAGGCAAAACGCACAGGGCGCAACAAGGTGTGCTTCTAACTCTAAAAGCAATAGAGCAAAGAGGAATCAGGGAGCCGCTCACGGAGCAAATTTCTTGCGAAAGCGATAGCGAATGAGAATTGCCGTTAGGTTCAAGACGAAAGTGAGAAAAAGTAGAACAAGCGTCGTGGCATATTGAATCGGCAAAGTTAGCTCGACATTGACCGATTGCGTTGCCATCACATAAAGGTGGTAGCCTAAATGCATAAACTGGTCATCAAGCGAGTTAGGGAGCTTGGGCAGGAAAAACGCCGCACCTGTAAAAAGCAGTGGTGCAACCTCACCAGCGCCACGACTGACTGCAAGAATGGCACCAGTTAAAATGCCACTGACCGCATTAGGCAAAACCGTATGCCAAATCGTCTGCCACTTTGTAGCACCAAGCGCATGTGAGGCTTCACGATATTCTATGGGCACGCTGCGCAAAGCTTCTTCGACGGCAACGATGACGACAGGAAGTGTCAGGAGCGCCAGCGTGGCGGCAGCCCAAATAAGCGCAGGCTTCCCCCAGATGACTTCATCTTTCGGCGCAAGAACACTATCAAGCCCAGCACCAACGAACTGCACGAAAAAGCCTAACCCAAATAGTCCAAATACGATGGAAGGCACGCTGGCTAAATTGCTGACAGCAAAACGCACCATGCGCGCAAACCGATTCTGTGAGGTCGTGTATTCAGAAAGATAAATTGCCGTGATAAGACCAAACGGTAACCCGACGATAGACATCAGAATCACAAGAAGAAATGTGCCGTAAATCGCAGGAAAAATTCCGCCAGCGGTCATGCCTTCACGAGGCGGAGAAGTCAGAAATTCCCAGCTCAACTTGGCTAATCCGCCCCGAAAAATGTCGAACAGAATAATGGCGATAATCAAAATGATAAGCAGAGCGGCAAATGCAGTAATAGCTGTGTAAAAATGCCCCAGAAACTTTTTTCTTGTCAGCATTATTCGCCTTTGAATTTTTTCATGAGCCTTGCTTTGATATAAAACTCGGCAACACTATTGAGGATAAATGCAGAAAGGAAGAGCACAGTACTGATTAAAAACAGCACACTGTAGTGTGGGTCGCCGAAAACCACTTCAGCCATTTCCGCACCGATTGTAGCAGTAAGGGTACGTACGGAGTCGGTAAGAGTCCAAGAAGAAATCGGCGCATTGCCCGTAGCCATGAGCACAATAAGCGTCTCGCCAATGGCACGACCGAAGCCAAGAAGTGAAGCGGCAAAAATGCCCGGATACGCCGCAGGCAAAGTGATGTAAAATGCCGTTTCCCAGCGCGTAGCACCAAGCCCATAACTGGCTTCTTGAATAGATTTCGGTACTGCCGAAAGAGCATCTTCAGAAATGGTAAAAATGATGGGAATTGCCGTCAGGGAAATGGCAACACCGCCGACCAACGCATTCAGTCTCACTTCTGCATGAGTCAAGGCTTGTAAGACGTCAGCCAATACAAACAAGGCAAAAAAGCCAATGACCACCGAAGGAAATCCCGCCAGCACTTCTGCGGCAGGCTTAATGACTTCTCGAAGCCATGCAGGTGCAAAACACGAGGTGTAAAGAGCCGCAAGCACACCAATCGGCACGGCAATCACCATGGCAATCAATGTGGTTTTAAGTGTGCCAATCAGCAAGGGCACAATGCCGTATTTGGGATTATCCGATACAGGTTGCCATGTTGTGCTAAAGAGCGTGGGCAGAACTTCGTGGCGCGTATCGGCATCAAAAAAAACATCCTTTGCTTCTTTGAACGTGAAAATGAAAATGAGAAAAATTATGGAGAGTGCAACACTTGCGACAGCCACGATGAGGACTCGCATGATGCGATCGAGCCATTCGGCACGCAAGAGATGCGCCGTTTTGGTATAGGTGTCCATAGACGGGTCAAAAAGCAGTTTTCACACCTGCTGATTGCAAAGCAGTTTTTTTGATTGGAAAATATCCCTGTTCAGCAACGATAGCTTGTGCTTCATCGCTTAACACCCAGTCAATGAAGTGTTGGATGCCATCGTTGGGCACTTTTGCAAGGTAAAAATACAAGTTACGTGAAATCGGATATTCTCCCATGGTGATGGAAAGTTCATTGGCTTCTATGGCTTGCGAGGTGTCTGTGCGACTGACAGGCAAAATGCGAACGCCCTGTGAGTAAGCATTGCCGCCGTAGCCAATAGAATAAAGGTCTTTGCTCACGGCATTCACAACGGCAGCAGTTCCCGGCAGGGTTTGAACATGGTCAGCAAAGTCGGCACCTTTAAGAACTTCCTTTTTGAAAAATTCATACGTGCCAGAACTATTTTCTCGACCATAGACGATAATGCGGCGGTCTTCGCCACCAAGCTCCTTCCAGTTTTGGATTTGCCCAGTATAAATCTTGCAAAGTTGAGGGATGGAAATTTTAGAAATCGGGTTATCCTTATGCACATAGATGACGATGCCATCTTTGGCAACAGGGATTTCAATCACTTCGCGACCGAATTTTTCTTGAATTTTCTTGCGCTCACGAGCTTTCATCGGGCGAGACGATTGACAAATGTCAGCTGTACGGTTAATCAGTGCCGCAATACCTGTACCGCTACCGCCGCCATTGACTTGCACGGTCTGACTTGGAAATTTGTGCATGTAAATCTCTGCCCACTTCTGCCCAAGGGCAACCATAGTGTCAGACCCACGCACGGTGATAGGACGGTCAGGAGCGGCACAGCCAAAAACGGCAAAAAGTAAGCTCATCAAAAAAATGTGCGTTCGCATATCACTTGTGATATGCAATAAACTTAGCATGGGCATCACGCTATCAAAATAGCGTAACAAAAACTTAACATGAGCAATCAGCGCGGGAAAGGCAACGGATTCCAGAAGTCGACGGCGATATCGACACTATCGGTGAGCGCATTAGGACGCACTACGAGGGGTTTGCCACGCGGGTTTTCGCGACTGCCACCATAGACACCCACAGGACGCCAGTCATTAGGGTTGAGCACAAAGCCACGAAAGTGCTGTGCGACGGCGACATACTCATACGTGCCTGCCGCAATTTCACGTTCATAGCGCAGCAGTGGAACATAGAACGGTCGCAAGAAAATTGTGTCGGCAAGAGTGTTGAGGTCAAAAAAAGTTTCAGGACTGGGCGCAGTGCGATAGACAACCAGCAGAAGTTCACGCAAGCTATCGGGGCGCGTGCTATCTGGAACAGGCGGTGGAAAGTTTTTGAAGGTAATCGTACCACGAAACCGCCCACGCGCCTCTGGATTTGCATTGCGGTATTCAGGTTCCAGACCCTGACCGCATGAGGAGAAGCAAAAGACAATTACGGCACTTACGCCAACCCAAAAAAGCCATCTCCACATTATTCCACCGCATTTGAGAGAGGCACAATTTTCATGGAAATATCCATCGCTGTAACGCTGTGCGTCAGTTCACCGGCAGAAATAAAATCTACACCAGTTTCAGCAATTTCAGAGAGCCGTTCTTTGCATACGCCGCCAGAGGCTTCCAGTAAGACTGTTGAGGATTTTGAGCGCACAAATCCCACAGCCTTCTTCAAATCGGGAAGTGAGAAGTTATCAAGGAGGATAATGTCTGGAGAAAAGCGCAAGGCATCTTGCAATTCTTCTTGCGAACGCACTTCGACCTCGATTTTGACAGCTAAACCTTTGCGCTTGCGATAGTCTTTGGCACGGCGAATGGCTTCGCCCACGCTGCCCGCGGCATCAATATGGTTATCCTTGATAAGCATCATGTCATACAACCCAAAGCGATGATTGAGACCGCCACCAATTCTGACGGCTTCTTTGTCAAAATAGCGTAGAGCAGGTGCGGTTTTGCGTGTGTCTAAAAGTTTGGCTTTTGTATGTGCAATGAGCGCCGTCCATTCGGCGGTCTTGGTGGCAATGCCAGACATGCGTTGCATGAAATTGAGCACGGTGCGTTCACATAGCAAGAGTGTTTCTGTACTGCCACTAATCTCGGCAATGACATCGCCAGACTTGACGCGCTCCCCATCAGGCTTGCGGATGCTCACCGACATTTTATTTTTTGACATGGAAAAAATGCGTGTCATGACACGCACGCCGGCAATCACACCATCTGACTTAGCACGAATGATACCCTTACTGCGGTGAGTTTTGGGAATAATGGCTTCGGTGGTTAGGTCGCCCTCGTAGAGGTCCTCGAGCATGGCAAGTTCAATCGCCTCCGTTTCGCAATGGACATGAAACTCTGCAAAAGCATCTGACGAGAGCGGCATTTGACGGTTCATCTCAAGGTGCTCCCCCAGCGAGCTTACAAGTCAAGAGAACGCAGATTTTTGAAATGACCGTTAGACCGCACGCGGCGTTTGATTTCTTCGGTGCGTTCAATATCAGGGATAATTTTCTCAAAATGCTCGATGAGCAATTCAAGACGCTTGTTTTCGTTGGTCATCTCCAAAACTTTTTGCTTTTGCAGGACATCAAAGCCAGCAGAGTGAGCTACACGAAATGAGACGCGTTCGTTGAAGTCGTAGTCTTCAACGGTGGTTTCGCCTTGAAGCAGTTCAATGAATTTGAGATGCAGGGTAATCACACGCTGGCGTAAGGAAGGGTCGACGGGTTCGCCGTCATCATCAAAAAATTCTACAGCTGCACGCAAGTAGGGTTTATCCTTGTATGTCTCAAGCATTTTGTAACGCATGACGCCGACCGTGATAATATCCAAGCGTCCATCAGGATATTCATTGACAATCTCTTCGAGTTCTACGGTGCAGCCTATGGGATAGAGTTTGTTGTTGTAAGCCAGCGATACGCCGAAAGGCTGGTGCTCTTTGCGGCAATAAGCAATCATCGCCTTGTAGCGCTCCTCGAAAATATGCAATGGCAGAGTCTCTTCGGGGCAGACGACAAGCGGTAGTGGAAAAAGAGGTATGATACTTTTCTCAGCCATTTTTCAGTCCTCAATCTTCATCAGTCGTTGGAAAGAACTACAAAGCTAACCAAGAACGCTTGTAATATCAAACATCTATGACAGGCATATTGCTATACCAGCACCGTAGTCATTTGGCAAAAATAACCTTAGAAAAAGTGTATTTCCGTTTTGGAGAGAAAGACTTCAACCAGATTTTCTAAACCAGCTTTATCTTCTTCATCAAAGCGTGCAAGCACGGGACTATCGAGGTCTAAGACGCCAATCAATTGACCGCCTTTAATCATCGGGACGACGATTTCAGAATTTGAGGCTTGGTCGCAAGCAATATGCCCGGGAAATTCATGCACGTTTGCCACGACAATCGTTTTGCGCCGTTCGGCGGCAGTACCACAGACCCCCTTGCCGATAGCAATGCGGGTGCAAGCAGGTTTGCCTTGAAAGGGTCCTAAGACAAGTTCGCCTTGCTTGTAGAAGTAAACGCCAGCCCAATTCAGCTCGGGCATAGTATAAAAAAGTAGCGAAGAAAAGTTAGCCGCATTAGCAATCACATCGTGTTCGTCCCCCAAAAGAGCATAAAGTTGGTTGGTGAGTGCTTTGTAAAATTCAGTTTTGGTAGATGTTGAAAGTTCAGCAGGTTCAAACATGTTTCTGCAAAGTTTAGGTTTTGAAGTAAGTACGTTTGGTAAGCTTTTAGCGCATGTAAACCAAAGTTTGTGCTAAACGTTCGAAGTCAGTTCCGTAAGAAGTTTGCGAATGTTCTTGGAAAATTCAAAGCGAGAGACAACACGCGTGCAGCCTAAGGCTTGGGCTTGCTCATAGAGTTGCGTTTGCACGTGTGGCAAAAAGGCAAGAGTCGGCACATCAGGGAATGTTTGGCGAAAGCGCTGAAGCGCATCAAGCTCGCCAGAGCTCAAATCAAAGACAGCCAGCGCAGGTGGGTGCGCAGTGGAAAGAGCGTCAGGCGAGCTAAGAAACTTTAATTCATGCGGCGCACCCTGCATGGCAACTCTTACTTGAGTTTGAAATATCAGGTCTGAGATGAATAGTGCGATGTAGCTTGTCATAAAACAACAGGGCGTAAAGTTAAATTTCATCAAAGACGATGGCGCGTGCATCAACAACGCTACCATACTGGCAAAGCAATTCGGTGCGCACATTGCCAGCCTCATCCCGCACTCGAATCGGACAACCGTAGCAAATCCCAATACCGCAGCCCATCATGGATTCAATCGACACTTCGCACGCCAAATGATGAGCATGACAAAATTTACAAAGTGCATCCAACATTCGATTTGACCCGCAGCCGAAGACTCTCACGCGTGTGCCACGAAAGCGCTCCAAATGCTCCGACAGCAGTGCCACCACATTGCCTTTGTAGCCGAGTGAGCCATCGTCGGTGGCAACAAACACATTGGAAAGATAGCGCGTAACCACATCTTCCGCAGTGCGAGCGCCGACAAAGTTGTAGACGGCTTTACCACGAGCCCGCAAAGCTTCTTCAAGCATAGACATGGGCGCTACACCAATGCCGCCAGAGACCAGAAGTGCAACTTCAAAATCCTCACGCTCATAGCTGAAGGCATTGCCAAGCGGGGCAAGGGTTTGAAGTCTATCGCCTTGGCGAGCATGATAGAGCTGACGTGAGCCAATGCCAAAGACTTTGACCATAATCTCAATGCGTTCGCCAACCACACGATGGATACTGAACGGGCGACGCAGCAGTGGCACAAGCGAATCACTTGTCTTGATTTCAAGGAACTGACCAGCCCGAAGTACCAATGCAAAATATGGCGCATGCAGTGAGAGGATACTAATGCTAGGCGTCAGATGCTGATTATCCACCACTTCTAAGAGGACATCACGCACCAGTGAAGTTTGAGAGGTGTATGCAGTCATATCTATCGAATTTTTGATGAATCGCGTAGTGCGGCACGCTTCAGGTTTGGCAGAGCCAATGTGGTATCTTTTTTTTCTGCATCTGTCTTACCGATGTGGTTTGTGCCCTTGACGGTAGCTGAAAGAGAATCTGTTTTTGCCGCTCGCGCTTGCAGTGCCGCATTTAGCTTTTCCTGAACAGACTTTGCTTCTTCAGAGTTTGGGAAAAGTTTGACCAAAAGGGAATATGCCGATATAGCAGAATCGGGCAAAGCAAAGGCTTTTTCGAAGATAAATCCTTTGAGCAGGAGTTTTTTGGGATGCAGAGCAGAGTTGGGAAAAACACGCATCAGCGAATCCAAAGTCTGCAGGGCAAGTGTGGCTTTGCCATGCTCGAAGTCTAAGACCGCAAGTGCGTAGAGTCGTTCTTCATCGGCTATCGTTTGCACCAGTGGTGGTAAGCCAAAATACTCACGAATGCGTTCGGCATATTTGCTATTAGGAAATTTCTCCAAAATCAAGTTGTAGAGCGAATCTTGCGGTGATTTCTGCCCTTCAGCGCGATAGACTTCAGCCAGAGCATAAAGCAGTGGTGCCTTTTGGTCATGTAATTTCTTTTGCAAGGAGTCAGGAAAAGTGTGCAGGCTATCGTCAATGAGCTTGAGCGTGAGGTGATACCATGCTTTAGCCGAATCGGCGATGTAGAGGTTCATTTGGTAGAAGTTGGCAATAGCTGCAGAATAATCAATGTAGTCGAGTTTGTATTTAAGATATGTCTGTGTATCACGTGCTGCTTCAAAGGTGATTTTTTGACGTTTTACCGTAGTGCGGGTCTGCGTAGAATCGCTGAAGCTATCTATACCACCGAGTTCAAGAAAGACCCTGCGCCGGTAATCACGGCGGGTACGCTGCGGTGTGCGACCCTCACGAACCGTAGTGGTATCAGGGCGTTTGCGAACAGCTTGGCGTTCTGCACGCACAATACCTAAGCGCAATGTGCTATCCATAGCCCGACGGCTTTCATAGAGTTTTAGGATTTTCTCCATACGCTGGGATGCTGTCGCAATGAGAGTGCCAACTTCACCTTGATTAAACTCGACCTTAGCACTGTCGTAAAAGGCAAGCGCTGCAGCATAATCGCGCGAAATCTCTTGCTTGATAAGTCCTAAGCGCAAATAACTGCGCGCTGAAAATTCTGTCCTCTTATGGCGACGAATGATTTCAAAGTAAAGGTCTAAGGCTTTGCCCAGACGGTCTTGCATCTCATAGCATTGCGCCAGTTCATAGCGCACTTCAGGAAATTTGGAAAGGTATTTGTCATCGCCAAGAATGCGTTGAAAAGCACGTTGAGCTTCATCATAACGACCTTGTTCGCGCAAATCAAGTGCATAGCTCAGCATAGCGGCATATTGCAATTCAAAATCAGGGTTAAGACTGAGCACGGCTTGATAGGCTGAGGCCGCACTTTTGAAATCGCCAAGCTGGTCGTAGATGCGTGCCAAAACGAAAGTGGCACGAGCTTTTTGCTCAATATCCACAGCAAAGGGCAGACCCAGTTCAATTTGCTTAATGGCTTCCTGAAGCAGCTCGTCGCGTATGGCAAGTTCAGCGAGGGCAAAGTGAGCGTCAGCACGCACTGCATCGGTGGTTTTGGGCGAAGCAATGACCGAACCCAAGACTTCTTTGGCTTTCGCAGTCTCCTGCTGCTGCGCAAGACAGCGACCATACCAGAATGTAGCTGCATCTAATACATCACTGTCGGTGTAGTTTGAGAGTACTTCTTTAAACTTGCGTTCAGCCGCTTCAAACTCGCGTTGGTAGTAGTAAGCTCTCCCCATGAGCAGCAGGGCATTATCGGCAATGGAACTATTAGGGTGAGCTTTGAGAACGAGAGCAGTTTTTTCAATGACGCGGTCAAAAAACTGCTTGCCTTGCGCCGCATTTTCAAGCGAGACAAAGATTTGTAGGCGAGTATTGCGCTCGTAACTTACCGAGCTTTTCATGGCTTTTAAGCCTTTGTCATACTCGACGGTGGCGTTGTAGTAGGCGTTGAAGTATGCCGTAAATTCATGGTAAAATTGAGCAATTGGGCTTTTGTCGTCAGGGCTACACGCACCTAAGGCAAAGGAAAACAGCAGAAAAGCAAGAGCTTTGCAAAAACCATCGTGCGCAAATTGCTTCACACTCATTAAGTTGAGTTAAAGCCCTATAATTCAAATTTTTTCTGAAAACAGAAAGAGCGCACTTTTTCCGATGCGCCTTCAGCAAATAAGCATAGGAGAAGGCATTGACAGCGCAGCGGTAGAGCGACCCTTCTTGTAGCGCTTGCGCAGAGCATAACGCTTGCGATAGCGAATACGGTAGCGTGCCTCACGGCTATCGTCAGAAAGCTCGTAGAGTGAGTAACTGAACGTTTGAGAGAGTTCTGATGTGGTAGGAATCATCACCACGCTACCCTTGGGCACAGTCCATGTCTTTAGCTCGTTAAACTGCTTGAGAGCGTCAGCAGAAACTTTGTATTGTTTGGCAAGTGCCAGTAAGGATTCTTCCCGCTTGGCTTTATGTGCAATGAAATAAAGTCGTTCGCTGGCTGGGATGTTTTCAATCGCCGCCGCCATATTTGAAGCACGACCTTTTGGGACGCGTAGCTTGTAGCCTTTGTAGGCTGGCGGAGTCATGTTCTTGAAGAGCTCTGGATTTAAAAATTGGAGCGTATCGACATCAATACCAGAGTATTCAGCAAGCGTCGAGAGCGTGATACAATCAGGCACTGTAACTTCATCGTACTCTATAGGTTTGGCATAGCGCATGGGCTCAAAGCCGAATCGTTCGGGATAAAGCGCAATGATGGTCGCCGCAATGTAGCGTGGGACATACTGCTGAGTTTCTCGGCGGAAATACTTACGCAACGACCAAAAATCACGCTTGTGCGGAGACTTGCGTAACGCTCTGTTGACACGCCCGGGACCGGCATTGTAAGCAGCAAGTGCAAGATACCAATCGCCATAGAGCTGATAGAGGTCTTTGAGATGACGCATAGCACTGCGCGTAGATTTGATAATATCTCGCCGTTCATCGAACCACTTGTTGCCAGCTAACCCATAGAGCCGACCTGTCCCCTTCACAAATTGCCATGTTCCAATCGCATTGGCACGGCTGCGAGCATGAGGATTTACACCACTTTCGACGAGAGAGAGGTAAATCAATTCAGGTGGGGCACCTTCTTCGGCAATCGCACGCTCTATGGTAGGAAAATACAAAGCCGCACGATGCAAATAGCGCTGAAAAATCTCCTTCATCTTCGGAGATGTGGAAAAATAGGTAATGAACTTTTTGACCTCGGCATTGAGCTCAAGTGGAATTTGTGTCTTAGGCAAAAGCATACCGACAAAAAGATTTTCATCTACAGCAATGCGTTCGGGATTGCAAAGCAGACGCTCTCGAACGGCTAAGGCAGGATTATCGGTATCCAACTTTGCCAGAGGCATGACATGCTCATCATAGAGTTGGAGAATGCGAAAGGCAATCCAACAGAAATTAAAATCGTGCTCTAAATCTTCATGCTCCATCAATTCCGCAATGAGTTCAATCGCTTCGGTAAGTGTGGCGGCAAGGTCTTCGCTTTTGTCTTGATTCTGCTTTTCAGCCAGCTCGCTAAGCAACTTTACGCGAGCAAGCTTAAATGACTTACTCTTGCGATGCTCCTTCTCTTTGAGCTGCATAAGCATAGTGAGGGCTTTTTGTCGCATAGTAGCATGAGCTCGACTAAGCGAATCAAGGTAGGCAATCTTGGCAGAATCAACGGGGACTGGCTCCAAGAGTGTCTCTTCAGGTGGGGCAAGCCTAAGACTTACGCTGGGTGAAGCACATCCGACGTAGAGCATGAGAAAGAACAAGCCGAATATAGCCTGTGGTAAAGTACGTGTATGCTTCATTCGAAGGTGATTGTGTGTTGCTGTTTTTGCTGATTTCTACTACTGCACTACTGCTTGCAATATAACAGCTTAGTATAAAAAAACGAATGTTTTATATTGCTTGCAGTGGCTAAAACGCATCCGCAAACTCTTATTGCAAAACAACATCATCAAATGTCAAAGAAGGCACTAACGAAAAGCGGTGGCTTGACTTTTATCTTGACACTGCTTTCCACTTCCAATCTTTATGCTGAAAAGAACATAGATGAGCGCATCAATGATGCAGTGGCGCCTTTCACGGAGGCAGTCTCGGGCATCATATTCTATGCCATACCAGTTGGCGAGGTAAATTTGCCGCTCATCATCGTTTGGCTAATTGGCAGCGCAACTGTATTCACGTGCTATATGAACTTTATCAACATTCGTGGGTTTAAGCATGCGATTGAACTTGTTCGCGGAGATTATGCCAATCCATTGCATCAAGGCGAAGTATCACATTTTCAAGCGCTGGCAGCGGCACTGTCAGGAACAGTGGGGTTAGGCAATATCGCTGGCGTAGCAATTGCGGTTGCAGTCGGAGGTGCAGGCGCTGCGTTCTGGATGATACTGGCAGGCATACTTGGCATGTCGTCGAAGTTTGTCGAGTGTACGCTGGGGGTCAAGTATCGCAATATCAATGCGGACGGAAGTGTATCTGGCGGACCGATGTATTACCTCAGCAAAGCCTTAGCGGCGCGTCAGCATGCAGGTATTGGGAAATTTTTAGGTGCATTCTTTGCCGTCATGTGTGTCGGAGGGGCAATGGGTGGCGGAAACATGTTTCAAGCCAATCAGGCGTTCAAACAGTTTGTGGTAGTCACCGGAGAATCGCAGAGTGTCTTGCAAGGCTTTGGTTGGCTGTTTGGCTTGATAACTGCGGCTTTGGTCGCACTCGTCATCATTGGTGGTATCAAATCAATTGTGCGTGTAACGGATAAAATTGTGCCCATCATGTGTGGCATGTATCTGTTGGCAACGCTTGTCGTGTTGGTCGTACGCATTGCTGATGTGCCTCATGCACTGTGGCTTATTGTGTCGGGTGCGTTTGCTCCTGAGTCTGTGGCTGGCGGCGTGCTGGGCAGCATGATTCAAGGCGTGCGGCGAGCAGCGTTTTCTAACGAAGCCGGTATCGGCTCTGCCGCTATTGCACACTCTGCGGTCAAAACCGATGAACCGATTACAGAAGGCATTGTGGCACTCTTAGAGCCGTTCATTGACACGGTTGTCGTCTGTACATGCACGGCATTAGTGATTATCATTACAGGCTTCTACACACAAAACACCATGAGTGGTGTGGCACTCACCTCAGCTGCCTTTGCAAGCATCCTGCCGTGGTTTCCATATGTGCTGGCAATTATTGTCTTTCTTTTTGCCTTCTCAACCATGCTCTCATGGAGTTACTATGGCTTAAAGGCATGGACATACCTCTTTGGTGAAAAGCCCTTAACAAGCCTCATCTTCAAAGTGCTCTTCTGCACCTTCATTGTGATTGGCTCTACAATGAGCTTGGATAAAGTAACAGACTTTTCCGATGCCATGATTTTTGCCATGAGTTTCCCGAATATCATCGGTCTATACATTCTTGCCCCAGAGGTCAAACGCGATTTGCAATCATACCTGATGCGCCTAAAGAGCGGCGAAATCAAGCGCTTCAAGTAAGAGCAAAGTGAAAGCGGGGTTTGTGTGGTAGCAGTAGTCTTGCTTGAAAAGCCATACAGCAGAGCTTGAGCGGAACACAACGGGTGCAGATGCCAGCTCATTCCGCCGAAACCAACTTCAAGCCAATGATAGAGACAATAAGCGTAGAGATAAAAAACACACGCCAAAAGTCGGAAGATTCTCTGAAGAAGAAAATGCCGACAAGTGCCGTGCCAGCCGCACCAATACCTGTCCACACGGCATAACTGGTGCCAAGTGGCAAGGTCTGCACAGCTTTACTGAGGAAAACGAAGCTAAGCGTAGCGCAGACAAGGAATCCTACCGTCCAACGCCAATCTGAAAAGTTATTAGAGAGTTTCAAGCAAGTGGTAAAGCCAACTTCAAACAAGCCGGCAATGATAAGAATAAACCATGCCATAAATGATGCTATGAAGAAGTTTCTTTGACAACGCCAAAAATTTCAAATGTCCCATAGAAGACTAAGAGGGCAATGAGCGTGCCGATAACTAAGTCAGGCAAATTGGTGCCAAGTCCTAAAACCATAGCGCCTGAAATAATGACACCTAAATTTGCAAGTATATCATACTTTGTAAATATCCATGCAGCCTTCAGGTGAGACTCGCCTCTTTTGTACTTGTCGAGTAAAACAAAGCTGATGTAGTTACCAGCAAGTGCGAGCATGCTGATACCAATCATGACCCAGCCTAACGGCTCACTACCGCCCAAGAAGCGCCGCACAACTTCGAAAGCCAGCCAAAGTGACAGCATAAACTGACCAAGTGCTGCCGACCAAGCCGCAAGTTTTTTTTCTTTATCGCTCCGACCAATAGCATACAGCGTGAGTCCATACACAGCGCCATCGGCAAGCATATCTAACGAGTCAGCCATAAGACCGGTCGATTCCGCCAGCCAGCCTGCAATCATCTCCACAACAAACATGATAAGATTAATGGCAAGAACCATCCTGACGGTGCGCAGTTGTAAAGCATGTTCAGAGAAAGAGGCGCACATGTTGCAGCTGTAATAAAGTTTGAGTTTGAAAAATCAAAATCTGCGGCATCGTTGTAGCGCTCATGCTCCCCTAAGTGCGGCTTAAGAGGCTGTGTGATGAGCATATCTTGTTAGGTCGTGTTGACAATGAATGCGTAGGTTTTGCGGCACTGCTCCGCACTTGTCTTGTGTCATACCGAGCACCATTGAGGAATCCATATCTAATGTGGATTCTTCACTCTGCTGTGCTCCATTCAGCATAGCGGTGCATCCGCCCAGACACCAGAGCATAATCGGTTCAATTCCTTTAGAGTGTGCATTCACTTAGTTCTGATTGACAACGCAACCCAATGATAGCAATTTTCGGATGAGCATTGTATCAAAAAGTTGCATTTTTGGTTATTTTCACGCTGACCGAAATTAGAACATCTATGCTGCCAAATGACGCCGAATCCTCGAAGTCCAAAGTAACACCTGTTTTTCGGGAAGAGTCTCAACCGAGAGATAACACGCCTGTCTTCCGTGATGAAACGGATGAAATACAGCCCAAAAAAGACCTGCGCACACTCACTGAAGTCATCTTAAGCGTTGAAAAATTCACATTTTCATATGCCAACAGCAAAACTGTGGCGCTCCACAATATCGTGATGGATGTCAAGCGTGGCGAAGTCGTGGCAATCATCGGACCCTCTGGTTGCGGCAAATCTACACTGCTTAAAGCTATTAACCGAATCCATGAAGTCTCCTACCCTGTGCGTGTAGAGGGCAAAATTATCTTAGGCGGTGAAAATATCTATGACCCGCAAGTGGATGTTAATGTGCTGCGTCGTCGTATCGGCATGGTCTTTCAAAAACCTAATCCATTTCCAAAGTCTGTCTATGACAACGTAGCATATGGACTCAAGCTCATCGGCGGCTATACGAAAGCACAGATTGATGAAACGGTCGAGCACTGTCTCAAACAAGCCGCACTGTGGGATGAAGTCAAAGACCGACTACAAGCTAATGCGTTAGGATTGTCAGGCGGACAGCAACAACGGCTCTGCATTGCTCGTGCGTTAGCCACATCGCCAGAAATTCTCCTCATGGATGAACCCTGCTCAGCCTTAGACCCTATCTCTACTCAAAGAATTGAGGATTTGATTGACCAACTGAAAGGTCAGTACACATTCATGATTGTAACGCACAACATGCAACAAGCCGCACGTGTAAGCGACCGCACAGCCTTTATGATGCAAGGACGACTGATCGAATACAACTCGACGGGAATGGTATTTACAAAGCCTGAACAACAGCTTACCGAGGATTACATTCTGGGACGCTTCGGCTAAATCTTCGGTAAATCGGTACATCTCCTCACAAAGCTAACCAGTTTCAGCATCTCGACTTGCATGTGTCACCTAAAACTGTATTTTTTGAAAACTTCATCCACTTGATAGCCATGAGCGAAGCAACTCCAATCTATGAAAAAGTAGCTAACAAACTCTCCTCACACTTAGGAGAACTCTCTGAATTTTCCTATTCCGCGCTGCAGCTGTTGCCACTCCCAACACTGCTCAAAAATCTGTTTTTTCATGAACTGCGCCGTGAAGCTCACGAAGAACTGCGCCGATTCAAATCCGAAAAATTTCTCTTTGGGCATAGCTCGCTGGCGCCTTATCGCAGTGCTTTGGCTGATGCAGCAGCAAAACTGTCGGTCTTGCCACGTGAAGACTGCCTACGGTTACTCAAACACAGTGCCCGCCTGACGTATGAGTATCTCTCCCGTCCGCAACACTTTCTAAGCAAGTATCTCTATGCAGAAAGCTATGAGCTCAAAGCAGAAATGATCTGTTCTGCATTAGAACTCTTTGTCGAATACGCCTATCTCCCAGAAGTGATGCGGCAATATCTAGCCAAAAAAAAATTGGACTCACTCTCGGAAGAGCGCTTCGAGAAATTGATTGCCGATATTGACAAAAAGGTATGTGCCACATACACTCCAGCTGAATGGATGCATCTCTTGGAACCACTCTACGAATTTTATTTGCTTGGTGGAGAAGCCAAAATCCCCATAAGTGAGTTACAAATTTTTCTCAGAGAAAAAGATGCACTGGCAGCATTAAGCCTGCTGACACAACTGCGTGAGCAAGGCATTGACACACTAAAGAAGGAAGATATGGCGATGGTCTTTGAAGGGGAGATTTCACCCTTGCTCCATAAGAAAAAAGCGGTCAAAGAATCACGTGAATTTGAAGAAACTATTCTATCGCATCTGTCACAGCATTTGGTAGATGAGGTGTTAAGCAAGCCTATTCCCAATGAAGAGTCAACGGCACAGCTCCCCATACCAGAAGATGAACCACTGCTTTCACCAAACATTTTCCCAAAAGTTACACATCGCACAGCAGAGAGTAGCATATCCACTTCATCACAGTCTTTTGCGGAGAGCGCAAATACCGAGCGCATTGAACCCGTAGCCAGTCAGCCACTTCCAGTCTCATATACAGACCCGGCAAAAGAGGCTGATAAACCTACTGCTCCGCCGCTATCACCAAAAACAGAAGTCCCACTTGCGGCGTCATCTGCCGAGATAACGCAAAAGCAAAGCAAACTCGAGCCACTGCAAAAAGAAAAAGTTATAGCCCAGCAAGAGAGTGAAAAGGCATGGTCAGCACAATCAGAGCAAGCCGCTCAAGCGCATTCAGGAAGTAGCGGTGAAATACCAAAACAGATTCCGAAATCAATTCATCGCAGTGAACCGTCGCTCTTGCCTGTGGTGCCGCCTGTAAAGACAAGCGCACCAAGCGAGCTGAAAGATTTACGCGCACTTATTTCACAAAGCGACCGCAAAAAAATCATCAAGCGTGTCTTTAACGGCAGTGAAGAAAATTACGAGCTCGCTATTAACGAGCTCAATCAAAAAAAGACTTGGCGCGAAGCCTCGCTCTATCTTGACCAAGAAGTCTTCAAGCGATTCAATGTTGATGAGTATTCAATGGAAGCGGTACGATTGACCGATACTGTGTTTGAACGACATTTCAACAAAACCTAAATAACCTTGCTATGACCCCAAAGCGATTGCGTTTGAGAAATTTTCTCTGCTACGGCGAGGAGTTTAGGGAACTGGATTTCGAGCAACTTCACGTAGCGTGCATTGTGGGCAGAAATGGTGCGGGTAAATCAAGTCTGTTAGAAGCTATTGCATGGTGCATTTGGGGAGAGACCCCACGAGGGGCAAATAGAGACATCATTCGCATAGGCGCAAATGAGGCACAAGTAGAACTGGAGTTCGAGCTCGATGAAAAACTCTACAAAATTTCTCGCATAGCAAAGCGCTCAAAAGACAGCAGCGCAACACAAAGTGTGGACTTCTTTTGCTGGGATGCAGATAACAACAGATTCCGACCGCTCAACGGCAATGGCGTCAGAGAAACAGACGCAAGAATCTTGCGCGAAATTGGCATTTCGTATGACACATTCATCAACTCGGTTTTTTTACTACAAGGTCGCTCCAATGAATTTACGGTGCAGAGACCCAATAAGCGCAAGGAAATTCTCGCAGAAATCCTGCAGCTCGAGCGCTACAGCCAACTATCGGAGCGCTCAAAGGATAAAACCAGAGCACTGAGAGAAGAACAAACTCAACTTCGGGCACAGATAACCCTACTCGAGAACGAGCTTGCAAATGAAGTCGTCCTGCGCCAAAAGCACAACACCGCAGTGAGCGCGCTATCTGAACTGAAATATCAAAAAGAAAAGTGTGAGGCTGAACTTGCCGAACAAGAAAGAAAACTGGAATTGCTTCAAGAGAAAAAAATCGCTCTGCAAGCTGAAGAATTGCGCCTGCGCGATATTGAAAGACAAATCAGAGAGTGCGAAGAAAAAATCAAAAAGCAAGAGCATGACATCCACCTGCTCCATGAAAGACTTGCCCAGCGTGAGCAAATTGAGCGCAACATGGAAAAATACACAAAGTTCAAAGCCGAGCTTCAAGTGCTCGATAGCCTCGCCGCAAAATATCGGCACCTCAAAGACACGCTCATCCATGTTCAGAACGAAATCATGCTGGCGCGGCAGCGGCTCGAGCAGAATCTGGAAACAGAGCGTCATCACATCAGTTCTCTGAAAAAAGATGAAGAACAACTGCTACGCAATCAGCAGCGCAAAATAAAGGCGCAACAAGAGCTGGAAGCGCTTTCCAAAGCGCATGAGACCCGACGCCATGCTGTCGAGGAATTGCAACTCTTGCGACATCAGCAAAGAGAACTTTCAGGAAAACATGGTCAGCTTAACGCCCAAATTGAAAATTGCAAAGCGCAAATGAATCAAATAGAAAAGAAAGCCAAAGAATTCAAAGCCCTCAAAGATGCCGTCTGTCCCGTGTGTCATTCCGCCCTGACAGCTGAACATCGAGAAAAAGTGTTGGCAGAATACCGCCAAGAGTATTCCACATTCCGAGATGAAAGCCGCAGGCTGAGCCAGCAACTGGAACAGCTCAAAGTAGAAATGCAAAATGTAGAGACCTGCATCCATGAAAAAGAAAAGCTGGAGAAAGAGTTAAGACAAATTGAAAAAGACTTGGCACGTGCGCGTAGTACGCTTGAAGAATTGGAACAAGTAGAAAAAGAATTGGAGAGAGTGCGTCTGGACTTAGCGAATTTGGAACGTGCCGCAAAAGCCCTATCCGAGCAATTGCAGTCTGAAAATTTTGCTCATGAGCTGAAAGTGCAACAGGCATCACTAAAAAATGAAATCAATGCATTAGCCTACGATGAGCATGCCCACGCAGTACTGCGTGAGCAGGTCAATCAGCTATCCGATGCGCCAGTAGAATATGAGAGAATCAAGGTTGCAGAGGAAAACTTGCAAAAGTATAGCAGAGAAGTCAGGCAGCAGAAAGAACGCTTACACCAACTCTTAGGTGAAAGAACATCTGCAGAGCAAATACGGGCAGAGTTAGCAGGGCAAGTCGAGATGCTAAAAGAAGCAGAAGTGCAAAAGGCAAATTTGAAAAGAAAATGGGACGAGCTAAGCAGCCAATGGACGGAAAAAGCAAGCGAAGTGCAGTTTCTGGAAAAACGTCTAAACGACCTTGAGCAAAAGCGGCAGAACTTGCATCAAGCGAAAAATGAAGAAAAAAGAGTTGCTGAAGAAATTGAGCTCTATGAAATTTTAGCAGAAGCCTTCAGCGTGAGAGGTATTCAGAGTCTCTTGATTGAAGAAAGCGTACCAGAAATCGAGCGGGAAGCAAATCGCATTTTGCAAAACTTAACAAACAACTATCTCGCACTACGCATTGAGACACAAAGACATCAGCAAAATGAAAAAGTTGTAGAGTCGTTGGATATTTACATCAGTGATGTCAATGGGGTCTCACGCGATTATGATACATTTTCAGGTGGTGAGAGATTCCGCATAGATTTTGCGCTACGTGTCGCTCTCTCTAAGCTGCTGGCTAAACAGCGCAATTTCGGTCTGAAAATGCTGGTGATTGATGAAGGATTTGGCTCACAGGATAAAGAAGGATTAGATGCCATGATGGAAGCTATTGAAGCAGTGAAAGACGATTTTGAGAAGATTCTCATCATTACACATCTCGATAAGCTGCATGAGCAGTTTGAGACGAAAATTTTTGTCCAAAGAGATGCCACAAAGGGCGCTTGCTTTGAAGTGGTCTGCAATTAGAAAGGCACACAAAGCCGCAAACGGCTAAAGTTGCAAACCAAAAAATCTGAAGATATTGCTCATAATGCCTGCGCTTGAACGAACATGCTCATGCAATCTGACATCATATACGATAATACCCATGCAGTATGGTGCAAGGCATAGCACAGAACCTTCAGGACGTTTGACAACATGAAACCAGTCGTTGCAATCGTCGGACGACCCAACGTCGGTAAATCCACGCTCTTCAACCGCATAGTGGGCAAACGGCATGCTATCGTCGATGACCAGCCGGGCGTCACACGCGACCGCAACATACAGGACGCCGAGTGGTGCGGACGCACATTTCTTCTGGTAGATACGGGTGGATATACCAGAGAAGATGATTCCCTCAGCACTGCCGTGCGAGCACAAGCCATGCGCGCCGTGGAAGAAGCTCAGGCTATTGTTTTCGTATGCGATGTGCGCTCCGGCGTAACGGATGTCGATATTGAAGTTGCAGAAGTCTTGCGCAAAAAAGCAGTGCATAAAAAGATCTTTCTGGCTGTCAATAAGGTAGATAGTGAATCATTGCGTGCAGAAGCAGAAGCATTCCGAAAATTAGGATTGGGCGAGCCATACTTTATTGCTGGAGAACAAGGTCTTGGTGTTGCAGAACTTTTAGATGAGGTCATAAAATCTTTTCCAGCGCCTGCTCAAGAGCAACCAAATCGGAATGATGTCATCAAGTTAGCTGTCGTAGGGCGTCCGAATGTCGGCAAATCCAGTTTCGTGAATGCCGTCTTAGGAGAAGAACGGCAAATTGTAACTGATATTGCAGGCACCACGCGAGACTCGATTGATACAGAGTTTCGGCGCTATGGACAACACTTCATCTTGATTGATACTGCTGGACTGCGTAAACGTGCAAAAGTGGAAGAGGACATAGAATTTTTTAGCACCACGCGCACCGAAAAAGCCTTAGAGCGCGCCGATGTTGCTATTGTCATCGTTGATGCTACGCAAGGATTGGAAAAGCAAGACCTGCGCATTATCAATATGGCTATCGAGCGCAAGTGTGGAGTGCTCATTGCGATTAACAAGTGGGATTTGATTGAGAAAGATTCAAAAACGGCAGAAGCCTTCGCAGAAGCGGCACAGACTCAGTTGAAAGCGCTATCATACTTACCAATTATCACAGTCTCGGCAATCACAAAGCAGCGTGTCTTTAAAGCGATTGACTTGGCTGAAGAAATTTGGAAGGCACGACGCCATCGTATTGAAACCAGCGTACTAAACCGCACCGTATTGCCTGAAATTCAACGCTCGCCGCCGTGGTCAAAATCAGGCAAGGAAATTAAAGTCAAATACATAGCGCAACTTGCTATTGAACCGCCGCTTTTTGCGCTCTACGCCAGCAATGCCAAGTTAGTGCAGGAGAGTTACAGAAAGTATGTCGAGCGAGTGATTCGCGAAAAATTTGGATTCAAGGGCGTGCCGATTGAAGTGCAGTTCAGGCAAAAATAGGTGCTTCTTTCACCACAAAAGGGCACGAAGTGTATTCACAACTTGCACAGAAGAAATATCACACAGATAACACGGATAGAACAGATTTGGCACAAATGGGCTTTGCGCACGTTGTGAGCATCTCTGTGTCCTTTGTGGTTTGCTCACCGCGCCCTAACCCGCTCCTATAAGGAAAAGGAACTTGACCTCGCCCTCTTTCCCCTCTGCTTGCAAGGGAGAGCTAACCTGTTTCTTGTCTCTCTCCTATTTGTAGGAGACGATGTCTGCGCTGGGCAGACAGGGTGAGGCGGTGCCGTCGTTCCAACACCAGCGAGGAATCTATTGTGAATGCTTCGCTCTACTTCGCTTCGTTCAGTGCTAATTCTCGCTGAAAAAACTCTCACTCGTGAGTTCCTTAGGAATAGAGTAGCGTGGCTTAAGTGGAGGCGGTGAAGGCTTCTGTGATGAGGGCTGTGCAGGTGGTGTTTTCTCAACGAGCTCTTCCTTAATGACAAGCGGCTTACCTTCAGACTGTTTGACAGCTTGCGCACCGCTGAGGAACAAGACTTGAACCAACCCAAAAAATCCACCTAGAAAACCTGCATACACAACGGCATAAAAAGCACGTTCGGGTTCGCCAATCGTATTGCCGTAGATAGCATCAAGCACAAGTTGGGCAATTGGAGTGCAAATGATTTTGGTCAGACCGCCAGCAAGTGCCCCAGAAGCAGTGCCAGCAAAACCGTAAATGAGAATATCGGCAAATATGTCGCCAAGGTAGCGAGTCAGAAGGCGTGTCAAATAAAAAGAGATAGCGCCGAAAAGCATGCCAAAGGTGGCGCCATAAATTGCGCCCTGCCAGTGCAGGGAAAAAACAAGGCAGAAAAATGCGCATAGCGCAGCAAATATGGCTGCATTAACGAGAAGTTCTTTCAGTAGTGCTGACTTTGAAAGACCAACAACCGAATGCTGTGTTGAAGTAATATCGCTCATGTCCCTCAATACTATAATCTGTTTGAACTCTTTGAAAAGTGTCTGTTTGAAAAGAAAAGTGCCTATTTGAGAGCAGTGCAATCCATAGCTCAAAACACGCTAAGGGGGCGAATCGTTGCAAAAGGGGGAATTTTATTTTGAGGGTTCATAGATTACTTCAATTGCGTCAAGATAGGCTTCTAAGCGAGAGATAAGTGGAGAGAGTCTATCAAACTGACCTGCACGAATGGCATCACACATCGCATATCCAATTTGGCTAATTTCATCAAAGCCATAGCCTGCGCCTGTGCCAGCAAGGTTATGCGCAATTGAGAGCACTTCATCGAACATGCTATTGCGCAATGCGGAAGTAAGTTTGAGCACATCAGCACGCCGATTTTGCAGAAAAAGAGGCACAATATCTTGAAGCTCAGCATCAATGCGTACGACGATTTTTTTCATGGTCTGCAAAGTATGTGTAAATCGTGTCAAGTAACACCTCTTTTTTGATAGGCTTACTAAGGCAAATATCACAGCCTGCTTCAAATGCACGCGTCCGCTCTTCTGGTGAGGTAAATGCCGAAAGCGCAATGATAGGCGTTCTGGTCTTCTGCTGCTCTGCTTCCCATGCACGAATGCTGGATGTGGTCGAGTAGCCATCAAGGTCGGGCATCTGTAAGTCCATGAGCACCAAATCAAGGACATGCTCTTTGAAGACCTTGAGTGCCGCATATCCATTTTCAGCCATGTAAAGTTCAAACGGCAGTTTCTTAAAGTACGATTTGACTAACAGCCGATTATCAGGTTCATCATCGACAACTAAGATTTTTAGCGGTCTGCATTCGATGAATTGTCCTTTAGGTGAGGCTGGCTGTGGTGAGGGAGACACTGGTTGAGAAGAATTATCAGAAAAGAGCTTTTGAAGAGTCATTTCAAATTCATCAAGATTCGAAGAGTTGAGTAGAAAAGCCGTTGGAAATTGCTCTAAGAGCAGTAGGTCACTTTTGCGGCGAGCATTGAAGAAGACAAGATGAGTATTGACCAGTTGGCGCACGCTAAGCAGTGTGTTGCAAATGTTGTGCAAGTCCTTTTCAGAAATTTGACAGTTGACAAAAAGTGCATCGAACTGACGAAGTGTTTCTGCAGCGTGAGTCAAAAAGCGCTGGGGCGCATCGGATGTAGCCAGCGTTTCAACATGCAAGTCATAACTAACTAAATAGCTTTGAAGGACGTTTTGGTGGGTTAAATCGTGATCCAGCAAAAGGATGCGCTTGCCAGTAAAGCGCAGCGAGTTGTGCTTGACATGAGAAGGAATGCGCAAAGGCAGACGTACATGAAAACAGCTACCTGCGTGCAGTTGGCTTTCCGCCCAGATTGTGCCGCCCATCATATCTACAAGGCGTTTGCAAAGGGCTAACCCAAGTCCCATGCCGCGATGCTTGCGCGCCGTAGAGAAATCTGCTTGTACAAAATGCTCAAAAATTAAATCCAGCTTTTGCTCGGGAATACCGATACCTGTGTCTTTAACTTTGATATGTAGTGTTGCCATCCTGCTATCAGATGACTCGAGCTCGGCAGAGAGGTCAATGCCACCCTGCTCTGTGAATTTAATAGCATTGTCAAGGAGCTGATGCAGAATTTGCTGAATACAATGGGCATCGCCAATAAGCGTCTCGGGTAAGTTCGGTGAGAGAGCTGTGCGCAAGTAGAGTCCCTTTTCATGGATTTTGGGGCTCATGAACTGTGTCAGAGACTGTATGATGCTTGCAGGAGAGAACACAGATTCACGGAGCGCCAAATCACCAGATACAATTTTAGAAAAGTCAATAAGATTGTTTAGAAGCGAAAGCAAAGATGTGCCAGCATGTCGGAATGCTTCCACATAACGGAGTTGTTCAGGCGAAAGTGTCGTCTCAAGCAAAAGGTCGCTCATGCCCAGCATGATGTTCATGGGGGTACGAATTTCATGGCTCAAGCTGGCAAGAAACATAGATTTGGCAAGCGAGGCTTCCAGCACAGATTCACGCATGTGGGTCAGTTCCGATTGCAGGCGTAGCAAGTTGTCTGAAGTGTGTTTGTGTCGAGTGTAATCACACAGCGATTCAAGTACGGCAGACAGTAGCGCAGATTCAAACAAGCCAGGATAATACTGAATATCTGTTTTGAGCATCAAACATCCCAGAACCTCTTGACGGACATAGAGCGGGATGAAGACTGTAACTGAACTGCCACTAAACTGCTCAACGGTTTTAAGATGCGTTAATTCATGGCTGATCCCTACATCCAGTGTTAGAGGAGTAACCGAGGTATTAGAAGGCGCATGAGAAGATGATGAATGTCCAACACAGTGAAAGCAAACACTACCATCAGAGTTTGGGTGAGCATTGTAGATAGCGGCAAGCTCGAGGGAGAAAATCTCGGCAAATTTCTTGGCAACATCATTGAGGCAGTTTTCCCCATCCTTGAGCAATGTGCGCTGAATTGCAGTCAAGGCACTTAAGTCAGACTCATTCATATACACAGTATGCGATTGATGTTTTACAGACTCACTTCCTTCTTTTGCTTAGCAGACTTGTAGATAGCGTCGATAATTTGCATGCGTTCAACAGCTTCTTCGGCAGTTGAGGTGATAGGGAAATGCCCTTGCACAGCACCAATAAAATGCTTGAGTTCATTTTGATAGGAACGCTTGTAAATATCTTCAAGCGAACCAATGCGCTCTGGCGTGACGTTGACTAAGTTATCGCGAATTTTCTTGTGAAACATGAGCGGATAGACACGCGCAAAGCCATCTTTGCCATAGACATTGCAGAATAGCAAATCATGGTCGACCTCAAAATTCCAGCCTGTCTCAATAGAAATGGCTTGTCCAGTTTTGAGACGCACCAAAACAGATGAAAAATCTTCCACATTAGCTGAATCGTGGTCATGAGCTTGTTTTTCGAAGTTGACCGCCGAGACGCTCTTAGCTTTGGGAAAATTCAGTAGCCACAGGGCAAGGTCGAGCACCATAATGCCTAAGTCCAAAATCACGCCGCCCCCAGAGACACTTTTTTGCACCTTCCACTGCCTGTCGACAGGGTTTTTCTTCAGCCAACCTGCTTTGACAAAAAAAACGTCTCCAATTTCACCGTTTTGAATAAACCCTTTCATGACCATGGCATCAGGACGAAACCGCTGATTCATGCCGACCATCACTTTGACTTTTGATGGCGCAATGGCATCGAGAATTTCTTTGGCTTCTTTAGCCGTGCGTGCAAGCGGTTTTTCAACAAGGCAGTGCTTGCCAGCCTGTGCGGCTGCAATCGTAATAGCTTTATGTGTATTTGTCGGTGTGGCAATAATGACCGCATCCAAATCTGGCATGGCAAGCATATCTTCATAATGGCGAAAGACATGCTTGACCTTATAACGCTCACCAACGAGTTTTGCTTTGGCATGCTCAATATCACAGAGGGCGACCAATTCCGCATCATCAAGCTTAGAGAGTATGGGAAGATGTGCAACTTGCGAGATGTTTCCTAAGCCGATAACGCCGACTTTAACTTTCTGCATCAGAATGATGTTGGCAAAGTTAAATTAAAAAGCCGAAGTATCTCTGCGTAAATAGCCATAAGGCGCAAGGTTTAAGCAAAGTAAACACAGAAAACAGGTTTCATCAAACACGTAGCATAAAGTCGCCGCACAGACGCAGAAAAAAGCAACAAGTTTTGCGCTCTCACACCTTCAGCTATGCAGCAGGGTTAGCGCTCATATTTGCTACCGCCGACGCTGCTCATAATCTTACCAATCATGTCGTTATAGGTTCTCACCGATTCTAACTCATCTTTGCCGACCATAGAGTTTTGGTGCAAACCCTCTAAAATAAATTCCATAGCACTTGCCAGTTCAGCTTTGTTTTTGGGTTGCATGGTCTTTTCGGCAACCTCACGTAAGCCTTTTACTTTATCTAACGCCTTGAAATAATCTTCAAACTTCATGTCATCATAAATATCGACTTGATTGCCTTGTGAAAACCAGTTGGTAATAGCCGCGTATGGCGATTGTCCCTGAACTTTCTTATTGGGGTCAGGACAGTATTTCTTGAAGACTTGATTGATGGCTTTTCCGACAAGCAATTTTGCCACATTAATAGCGCCTTCTTGCTCGCCTTCATAGACCAGTTCAATTTTCCCAGTAATAGCAGGCACAACGAGGAAGAGGTCAGAGATACGCACCAGCACATCGGATTCATCATTAAGCATGGCGCGCCGTTCAGCACTGCTGACTAAATTTTCCATAGCGCTAATCGTCAAGCGAGCCGATACCCCAGACTTTTGGTCGACATATTCACTGCGCCGTGCCTCAAAGGCAATATGCTCAATAATCTCTTTGAAGTAATACGGCACGGTCACTTTGACTTCCGAATTACGATTTATCCAAGCCTCTTGCTCGGTGATTTTGATACCGATTTCAATGGTCTTCGGGTAGTGCGTGATGATTTGCGAATCAATACGGTCTTTAAGCGGCGTGATGATGTTGCCGCGGTTGGTGTAATCTTCGGGGTTTGCAGAGTAGATAATGAAGATATCGAGCGGGATACGCACTTGGAAACCTCGAATTTGGATGTCCTTTTCTTGCATGATGTTGAGCAAGCCGACCTGAATACGCGGCTGCAAATCTGGCAACTCATTAATGGCGAAAATCCCGCGATTGCTACGTGGAATAAGTCCGAAGTGAATCACGTTTTCGTCTGCGTAAGTAAGTTTTTGCGAAGCGGCTTTAATTGGGTCAATATCGCCAATCAGGTCTGCAATGGTCACATCAGGCGTAGCTAATTTTTCAGCGTAGCGCTCCGAGCGGTGTATCCATGCAATTTCGGTGTCATCACCTTCGTGTAAAATCCGCTCTCGTGCATACTTGGAGAGAGGCTTGAAGGGGTCGTCATTGATTTCTGAACCCTTAATGATAGGAATATACTCATCTAAGAGATTGACCATTAAGCGAATCATTTTGGTTTTGGCTTGTCCGCGTAACCCCAAGAGAATAATATCGTGCTTGGAGAGAATCGCATTTTGAAGTTGAGGCAGCACCGTGCGCTCATAGCCAATGATGCCAGGAAAGGGGTTTTCACCAGCTTTCGTTTTGGCAATAAGATTTTCGCGCATTTCATCTTTGACTGAGCGCGTGCGATAGCCTGAACGCTTCAGTTCGCCAAGAGTCTTGATTTTCGTAAGGTCACGCATAGAATTCAATAGGTTTATCGTTTTGTCAAAGTTCCACAAAAACAGTTAGAATGTTACCAAGAAAGATGAAAGACGGGCTGTAACAGTTCTAACTGCAGAAAACCCTATCATGAGCTCAAATGATAGGAGTACATCATACTTGTAACCGTCTATTGAGCAACTGGTAATCATAGGCTGATTGAGGTAATAGCATTGCACACACGCAGCATGGACTAATCAGTTTTTACTAGCTCTGCATGCACCGCAGAATTTGAGTCGCACACATTCTAAATTTTGTCGCATCTGTCCGTTAGGTTTTTCAGATTAGAGAGATTGCCGCATATGAGAGCAACTCGATTAGCCATAAGCATATTGATTTTCGCTAAAAGCGTTTAGCGCAGTTTCTTGCGGCGATTGCGGATATAATCAATAAAGAGATATTCGCCTAAGTTATCCAACCCGCTGAAGTAGGCACGACCTTGATTGGCTTCAGTAAGTTCGCGCACAAATCCCTGCAAGTAGGGGTCGCTGGTAACCATGAAGGTCGTAATCGTGATTTTGTCTTTTCGGCAAACGACGGCTTCATCGAGTGTTTTGTTGACAATCTTGCGGTCAAGCCCAAAAGAGTTCTTGTAAATCTTGATGCCCTCATTGATTGCCGACGGTTTGCCGTCAGTAATCATAAAAATTTGCTTGTTCTGATTTTTTTTGCGCTTCAAAATTTGGCGTGCCAATGCAAGACCAGCTTTGGTGTTCGTGTGATATGGACCCACACTAACAAAGGGCAGGTCTTTGACATCGACCGTCCATGCTTCATCACCGAAGAGAATGATGTCAAGAGAATCTTTTGGGTAACGCGTAAGAATGAGCTCAGCAAGTGCCATTGCCACTTTCTTGGCTGGCGTGATGCGGTCTTCGCCATAAAGAATCATAGAGTGAGAGACATCAATCATCAATACGGTGGCGCATGTCGTCTGGTGCTCGGTTTCGTAGATGCGAAAATCTTCTTCAATGAGTGAAATGTCAGTGATGCTGCGTTTGAGTGCATTGTTGAGTGTGGCGGTCATATCCAGATTTTGCAGATTGTCGCCAAACGTCCATGCGCGCGTCTCGGGCATGCGTTCGTCTGAACTACCCGTACGTGGAATTTTATGATTGCCAAATGCACTTTGCTTGCGCAGCGTGGTAAAAATTTCATTCAGCGAATCTTCACGAATCTTCTTTGTGGTTTTGCCCGTGATTTTGAACTCCCCTCTTTCAGCGGCATCTTCAAGATAGCCTTCACGTTTGAGCCACTCAATGAACTCGCCCATACCGATTTCATCGTCGCCTAACCCATACTGGCGGTCCATTTCAGTCATCCATTGCAGAGCCTGATTGGCATCGCCATTGGTATAGACCAAAAGCTGATTAAAAATTTTGAGCATTTTCTCAAGGGTGGTTTGCCCGGCAGCGTGCCGCTCGTCCCATTTGCTGAATCGATAATCCATCGTGAATCTTGTTTGATTGCGAGAGCCTATTGCGCAATGCTTCTTACAAACACTTTGAACTTAACAAAAAATTCTTTCGAGACAAGCAATAAAATTGTCCACACATTATCACCTGCTTCTTGAGCAGGAAAAACCCTTCTCGAAGCGTACATGTGTTTTCAGCAAAGTATAACATTGTGTAGTTTCACTGCAATGAAAAAATTTTGAGCGGCAGCATGAGAGCACCCACCGCTAAGCGCAGTGCGATGCTGGAAAGTATATCTCAAACAAGCCTATCTCAAACAAGCGTGACCATTCTGGCAATAGAAACCTCGCACTCGCCAATAAGCTTAGCAATAGCCGTAGAAAATAAAGTGATGATAGAACACGGCACAGTCTGGCAACGCACTTCAGAGGAAATTTTACCGCTGCTTGAGCGCCTGCTGACGCGTGCTGGCATAACACTACCCCAACTCGATGCTGTGGCACTCTCAAATGGACCGGGCTCATTTACGGCACTGCGAATTGGCATGTCAACTGCAAAAGGGCTCTGCTTTGCCTTGGATAAACCCCTGATTACCGTAGGCACACTGGAAGCTATGGCACAAGCGGCAGATGAACAGCTCTGCCACAGGGGTAGCGCATTTCATCTGCTGGTGCCAGCAATTTATTCCAAAGCTGATGAATTTTTTATTGGCGCAACCTCTTCCGAGACGCTGCGTTCAGACAGACTCGCAGAGATTCCCAAATCTTACCTGAAGCTAAGTGAACTCTCTGAGCAGTTTCCCAAAGGGACAGGCAAAGTGCTGTGCGGACGCAGTCCTGAAAAATTGCGCACTCAACTCCATGAAAAATTCGATTGGCACGAGATAGAATTTTCAGCCGCAGCGCTTCTGCCCATAGCAAAAGAGAAACTTCAACAAGGTATATTCACGGGTCTCGCATTTGCTGAACCGATGTATTTGAAAAACTTCGAGGCAAAGCAAAGTGCGAAGAAATTCTTCGGCTAATGCAGAGCGCTTCTAAGTCCAGAATAAGTCATGCAAACGATAGAGAAACTCAATCAGCGTTTGGCACATCTTGATGCACTCCCGCTACGAGAGCAGATTTTGGAGCTCAACGAAATAAGTTATGAGCTAAAAGAGTTGGATGCGGCGCGCACGAAAGAGTTGGTGCTCAAAGCCCTGAATCTTGTGGAAGATGTGTTGGGTCTGGAAGGATTGCAGAAAGAACATCAGCCAGTCCTGTCACAGAAAGAAGCCCAAGCTCAAAAAGCCGCCTTGCTATGCACGCTAAGCTATTGCCTTTGGCGTCTGAGCGAGTATGAGGAATCTGCTTTACGTGCAGAAGAATCGGCAAAACTCTACATGGAACTTGGCGACAGTCGTGGTCAGGCGTCGGCATGGCTCAATTTGGGCTCTGCCTACTTCAATTTGGCAGATTACGCAAAGGCGTTAGGGTATTATCAGCAAAGTGAGCGTCTCTATGCAGAAGTCAAAGACCGAAAAGGACAAGCCAATGCGCTAAGCAACATTGGCAATGTGTATTGGAGATTTGCTGACTATCCGAAAGCCTTGCATCATTATCAAGAAAGTTTTCTGATTCGCGAAGAACTTGGTGATGTGCGCGGTCAAGCTATCAGCATGAACAATCTGGGCAATGTGTATCACATTCTCGGAGATTATGAGCGTGCTCTTGCCTGCCGTGAAAAAAGTGTCATGTTGTGGCGCACCCTGCAAAACAAGCGAGGAGAAGCAACCGCACTTGCCAACATCGGTGCAATTTATGAAGTACAAGGTCAGTATGAACGTGCCTTAGAGCTATTCCAGCATGCCTTTGAGATATATGAAAAGCTTGGAGATAGATACGGACAAAGTGAGACACGCAAAAATATCGCAAGCATCTACACTTATCTCAACAGGCTTGAGCGCGCCATAGAGTTACACAAGCAAAGCCTAAGTGAAGCTATAGAATTAGGCAATTTGGTTGGTCAAGTGGATGGATTGATAGGCTTATCTCATGCACTGCGGCGGCTGAATCGAGCGACGGAAGCAAAAGACGCATTGATGCATGCTAAAACCCTTGCAGAGAAAGCAGGCTTAAAGCAAGAAGAGTGTGCAGTGTGGGAGCACTTGGCGCAATACCATGCCGCACAAGGCGAATATCAACAAGCATTTGAGGCATACCAGAAATTTCATCAGCTCAAAGAGACCATACTCAATGAAGAGCAGCGTAAGCACCTTAGTAACATGCAAGCACTCTACGATGTGGAAAGCGCCCGTAAAGAAGCAGAAATTGAGCGCCTTCGCAATGTCGAATTAGCTAACGCCTTAGCACAGCTCAAAGCTGCACAAGAACAACTGGTTCAGCAAGAAAAACTCGCTGCACTGGGAGAGTTAGCCGCAAAAGTTGCGCATGAAATACAAAACCCACTCAACTTTGTCAATAATTTCGCACAGCTCTCAATGGATATGATTGATGAGGTGCTAACCGCTATACCCATAGCTGGCGCAGAGCGTGAAATACTGGCTGAAGTCTTAAACACACTGCGGCGCAATGCAGAGAAAGTGCTATGGCATGGCACACGAGCATCGCATATCGTCAAAGCCATGCTGGAGCATAGCCGACTAAGTTCTGGTGAAAGAACACCAACTGACATCAATAAGCTACTGCTCGAGAGCCTCAACTGTGCCATAGAAACTTTCCGTCATCAAGAAAAGAACTTTGAACTTAGCACTTCATTGCAACTTGCCGAGCGCTTGCCGCTCTTGCCTGTGGCATCGCAAGACATGTTCCGCGCCTTTCTGAACATCATTCAAAATGGAATTTATTCGGCGTGGAAAAAAGCTACGGTGCATGGCAGACCTGAACTACCGAAACTCTCTATCACCACAAGCCGTGAAGACAAATATGTGCGCATCTCCATACGCGACAACGGCTTAGGAATTCCCAAAGACATTCAAGACAAAATTTTTCAGCCATTTTTTACCACCAAGTTACATAGCGAAGGCACAGGGCTTGGGCTGGCAATCACCCACGATGTGATTAAAGCGCACGGTGGCAAAATTGAACTGCAGTCGCAAGAACATGAATTTGCTGAATTCATCATCTACTTGCCACTGGAGTCATGAGCAAGCCATAAAGGCGAGCCCACTACTCAAGCCGAGAAATGAAGAAAATTACTCCCATTCAATCGTTGCCGGCGGCTTGGAACTGACATCATACACCACGCGATTGATGCCTCGCACCTCGTTGATAATGCGATTAGAGACTTTGGCTAAAAAGTCATGTGGAAGTTCAGACCAGTCTGCCGTCATGCCATCAGTAGAATTGACGGCGCGCAGTGCCACAACATTCTCATATGTGCGGTTATCGCCCATGACCCCAACGGTTTGAATCGGAAGGAGCACCGCAAAGGCTTGCCAGACTTTGTCGTAAAGTCCAGCGGCTTTGAGCTCTTCGATGAAGATGCGGTCGGCTTTGCGCAAAATCTCGCAGCGCTCTTGAGATACTGCGCCAATAACACGCACCGCAAGCCCGGGACCGGGAAATGGATGACGCTGCAAAATGCTATCCGGCACACCCAAGAGCTTGCCAACTTGCCGCACCTCATCTTTGAAAAGCTCACGCAAAGGCTCCAGCAGTTTGAGCTTCATCTTCTTGGGCAAGCCCCCAACATTGTGATGCGTTTTGATGGTCTGCGAAGGACCTCTGACATGGACGCTTTCAATGACATCAGGGTAGAGCGTGCCTTGAACCAAGAACTTTTCGCAAGAGATAGTGGCTTCAAAAACTTCAATAAATGTTTTGCCAATAATCTTGCGCTTTTTTTCAGGGTCTATAACACGCTCGAGCCGAGAAAGGAAAAGACGGGCAGCATGAACAACTTTCAGGTTCAAGCCCAACCCGCTAAGTGCCGCCTTAACTTCTTTGGCTTCATTTTTGCGCAGAAGACCATTGTCGACAAACACACACTTGAGGTTTTTACCAATAGCACGACTGACTAACGTCGCCGCCACCGTAGAGTCGACGCCGCCAGAGAGCGCACAAATCACCCGCTCTGTGCCAACGGTCTGACGAATTTTTTCAATCTGCGACTCAATGAAATTTTGCGGCGACCAATCAGGGGAGAGATGGGCAATGTCAAATAAAAAATTGGCAAGAATCTGTTTGCCATGCACAGTATGATGCACTTCAGGATGAAATTGCAAGCCAAAAATTTGCTTGCCATCATGGCAATACGCCACAGCACATAGTTCGGAATTATCGCTCTCGGCGATGACTTCAAAGCCAGCGGGGAGCACGGTCACTTTATCGGCATGGCTCATCCATACCGTAGAATCAGGCACTTGTTTGAAGAGCAGATTGTCTTTGCCGTTGCGCTTGATAACTAAGTTTGCACGACCATACTCACGAGCTTTGGCTAATTCCACTTTGCCGCCAAAGTGCTTGGCAATGACCTGCAACCCATAGCAAATGCCGAGTATGGGCAGATTCAGTGTGTAGAGCCGTGCATCGGGCATGGGAGCAGACTTAGCATAGACACTGGCTGGACCGCCCGAAAAAATCAAAGCCTTCGGCTGAAGCGCAAGAATTTTTTCAAACGGGGTGTGGTAAGGCAAAATCTCAGAATAAATGCCAAGTTCACGCACACGCCGTGCAATCAGCTGCGTGTATTGAGAGCCAAAATCCAAAATGATAACGGTGTTCATTGAACAAAGCGAAATGATTGTTAGCGAGGCATCATGCCGCCTTCGGAAAACGTGAGACCAACGTCAATGGGATAAGAAAAATTTGAGCCAAGAATATTAAGCGTCGGTTTGATACGCAACATCATTCTGGCGGGTTTGCCGCCTTCGCCAGCAAGATTGAACGCAAAATTTGCAATCGTTTCAACCGACTGCCCTGACAGCACTTGGAACAAATCTACTGAAACATCCAGCGGAACTGTGGAAGAACTATTGGGTGCAATTTCAACGCGCTCACGAAGTTCGCCAGAGAGCATCTCGAGCTGGTCAATGAACAGTGTCCAAGACATTTGCGACATAGCCGCTTTGCTTGCATTAGGATTTTGTGCCTCAAGATGAAGTCGGAAAGTAAGTGGCAAAGAACGGTTTGCAAGGGCAAGACCTAACCGTCCAGCATCGACAAAATTAAGCTGATTGCGAGAGGTAACATTCTGCACATCAATTCCAGCAAGCCGTATGGAAGAAATTGATTCTAAGCGAAACCGACACCGAGCAAAGGTTTTGGCTTCGTTAGCTTCCCGCAAAAGTGAGCAACTCTGCATGAGCAGTATCACCCCTGCAAGGAGCAAAACATGTGAAGTGTTGAGCGGTCTGTGCATGTAGTTCAAAGTCAGTGAGTGCAAAGATAAGTAAAGCTGTAGATGCAAGCATTATGAGGCATAACGCGCAACCAGCAGTTGTTCCAAAAACTCCGCTACGGCTTTAGCGCGTGCTTGTGCAGCTGCACGCTCACGATGGGCTTGCTGACAGAACTTGGTTTTGGCAGCAAAGGCGGCTTTTGGGTTGCGGCTCAAAAATTCAAGGGTCGACAGGAGCTCGGCACGCTGTGGACGGTAGTCCGCTAAGGCATGGGCTTGAACCATCTGAAGGTTGAACTTCTCCGGTCCGGGATTGATACGATGAATAAAAATCGGTCCAGCATCTGTCTCAAGTAGCTCATACAGTGTGGCAGGAGCAATGCCTGAAAGCACCGTCGCATCGGCACTGCGAAAAACCAACGCCATTTGCTCCGCATTCAGAAAAGGCAATGCAAAGATGTGCCGGCCCGTATGCGCCGCAAGACGAGAAAACTTCTCAAATGCCCGCTGATTATTACCACACACAATCAAAGCCTGACCGTGTTCCCAATCAAAGGCATTTTGTTCCGCCAGTTGCTTAAAGGCGGAGTAGAGATGTTCTACCCAATAGGCGCCGCCCGTGGCAACAACTGTAAATCGGTCTGGTGAAAGACGCAAAAGAGAAAGCAAATTTTGCTTGCCAAGTGCCACACGCGCCGCTTGAGTAGAAAGTGCGCGTGCTTCACTAAACGGTTTGCGCGGCACATAGCCAGCTTGTATGGTTTGCTGTGGCAAGTATGCATACTTGCGGCGCAGTTTGGCAAGATAGCTTGGACTTTGTGCAATGACGGCATCAGGTAAGAGCCCGTTATATGTAGGGATATGAATAAGCGATTCATCAAAGTCGGGCACGTAGGCTACGATTTTTACATCGGTATCGTGCTGCACTTTGAGCTGAAGAAGGGCATAGGTCTGCATAAAGTGCGTGCTAACCACAACTGGCGCGATTGGCTCGGCTATCAAGTCCGTCAGCTCGGCTCTTAGTTTATCAATCATGAGGCGGGTAGAACAGAAATACGTGCCACGAAGGGCGTCGCATTCCATGAGGTTGTAGAAGCTATCGTAAAGCCGTTGAAATTTGGAGTAGACAATGCGGTGCGCCTGCTCAATATCTTCTACACGGCTTTCAAAATAGCCGACTTTAAGTTCAGGCGCAAAACGCTGCAGCGATTCGCCAAGTGAATACATGGCGCTTTTGTGCCCGCCGCCAGCCAGAGCGGAAATGATGATAACGTCTTTTTTCATCTTGACTTATACGCTATTTGAAAATGCCCGCAACATACAGCCTGCCAAACTTCTGAACAACACATCTGACTTATGCCAACTTTGACAAGGTTTTGACAACCATTTGACAAAAGTTTTACACCCCTGCGACAACTGCTGACAGTGCCTTTCGCATCATTGTGTGGCAAATGAAAGAGCAAGTTCAAGGCTCAATTCAAACAACACACAACCACTTAAACGAAAGGACAAAACAGCTATGAGAACATCACAAGGTCAGGCGCAAGTCGCCATGCGCTGGTATGCTGAACGCCCATTTGCATACCGCTGCCGAGACGAATACCAACAGCGAATGATTATAGGGTTAATCGTAGCGCTGGGTATACTGGCTCTCGTTTTAGGGAGTTACATGCTCTACGATGCAATTGTGGAGCCAATACCCATAGACCCACCGAAACCAAAAATCGTGGTCGACCCGCTCGATGTACCACCGCCGCCCGTAACCGCGGAGCGCACAGAAATGGAGAAAAAAACTCTGCCTAATAATGCTGACAATGTCCTCAATATCAATACAGGCACATCACAAGGGCGTCGGGCAGTGGAACGCTCGTGGGAAAACACCATGAGCGCACTGCTGCGTCAGATAACTGATGGAACAGGACCATTTACAGAAAACCCTGACGGGATGCCAAAGCCGACAGAAGGGGCACGAGGCGGACTACTCACAAGCCAGCAAGGCGGTGTAACGCGCATGGACGGCACGACAGGGTTACAACCAACAGGACTTACTGAAGCGAACGGTCCAATGGCATTTGAATCAGGCGCGCAAACCCTTCAGCCCGTCGAGCTCAACAAAGGAAAGCTCGGTGGCGGCGAAGGGAATCGTATGGTGGTCTCCAAGCGCGGCACATTGGTCATTCGCGAAACCGATAGACGGTTGCAAGTGCAATCTGGCGGGCGCAGAAAAGAAGAGATTCTTGCCACCGTGCAATCCTACAAAAACGCCATATATGCCGTCTATAACGAGGCACGGAACGCAGCAGGCGGGTCACTCAAAGGCAGTGCAGTTGTGCGCATCATCATCGCTCCTGATGGTAGCGTGCGCAGTGCCGAAATTGTCCAGTGCAGCATCAATAATGATAACTTCAAGCGCCAACTTGTGGCAAAAGTGCGAAACATGCGATTCTCTGAAATCAAAAGCAGCACCATGCAGCAAGTCGACATTCCTTATGAATTCAGCGAAGAACAATAAACCGACCCAGTTCCTGGTCAGTCGCAACTGGCAAGGGACGAAATCAACAAACTCTACATCAACGCATTTTTCAAACAGAAACATCAAACCAAAACGAAGGAAAATCATGAAACGGCAAACCTCTCTCGTTCGTCAAGGCTTGGCTAAAAACGCAGCACCCGCCGAACCGATTCATGCGGGTCAGAAACAACGCGCAACATCGCCCAGCCCTCGTGGCTCGCTGATGCTGACCATGTTGCTCCTTGTGGCACTTGCTCTGCACAGCAGCGCATGCAATAGGGCAGAAAAAACATCGCATGAAAAATCGCCTATACTCGTCGGAGCGCCGTCGACGATGTCTGCAGAGGCATTACCCGGGTTAGGAGCTGGTGGAATAGGTTACTCTGATCCAACGCTTGCCCGTTCTGCAAAAGCTCACGCAGATGAAACCGCACGGCAGCTGAACACCGATGAGTATGAAAGGCTCTACGAGAACGATTTCCTTTCAGCAAAAGATAACCCGCTCTCTACATTCTCCATTGATGTCGATAAAGCCTCATACAGCATTGTGCGCCGATTTCTTCACAATAGCCAAATGCCATATCAGGATGCCGTGCGAATCGAGGAATTGG